>Ga0307991_1000018_pt1 | contig 157243 bp, 146 predicted proteins | sample EllFjometagen131_FD_203146 | JGI IMG/M metagenome (GOLD analysis project Ga0307991, IMG submission 203146) | Marine microbial communities from Ellis Fjord, Antarctic Ocean - #131 | ecosystem: Environmental > Aquatic > Marine > Unclassified | place: Southern Ocean | collected 2014-10-08
AGCTCAGATGATGTTTATGTATTACTTGTGACTAGTCTAGGCCAGGGGCATACTGAAGCTGAAATAATTGCGATGGTGATCGGAGAAATTGATTCTGAAGACGGTCTTTCCAGCGAGCAGTTAGGTAAGGCCCGGGATTTAACAAAAGCATTCAAGGCTATCGGCGGAACATCATTAGAATTGATAGCTACCGGGTTATTAAATCATGGGTTTACGCTGGATCAAACAGTAATTGTGTTTAAGCTTGCGGAAATTGAAATTGAAGAAACATATACAACTTTGCTTGCGACCTATCAGCCCGAAGAAAATGAAGGATTAGGATTAGAAGGAGTTGTATGCGCATCAATGATCAGTATGGGGTATGACTCTTTTAATCTATATTCTTTTGTTGTTGAAGAACTTGAGGATGATGGCATTACAGATAAGACTGAAATTGTAAAAATACTAATAGGAGAGTTTGACCCGGATGATTCTCAACAGATCAGTAATGCGGCAAAGCTTTCTAAAGTTCTGGATTACAATATAGATAAAAAATCTGCTGAAAATACTGTTGAGTCATGGGTTGATTTATTTAATAATGGATATAGCTTTGAAAAAATTTCTCAGATGCTTATGGAAAACGGATTTACTCAAGGAGAGATAGATGCAAAATTCTCAGAGGGATTTAATGAGATTATTGAAGAAATGACTAAGTCAGGAAAGAGTGCCAGCTATATTGTCATGTTGGTTCTTACTCAGGAAAATAAAGCAGAGTATCTCAGACCGCTTGCTGAGCAATTAATACTTAATGATTTTAGCTCACACACAGTGACTTATGCTATTCTTTTGGGCAGCGGTGGTTTGAATAAAGATGATAATGCTAACTTGAAGGCAGGCATTGCTGATGCTGGGGGCTATAGAATAGAGAATACAGCAGAGGCGGCTATGGTTAATTACATGCTTACTTCTGAAGGCGGCAACTGTACATTGACTGAGATCAGTGAATATTTTGCAGAAGAAGGCTATCAGATGTCGTTTGTTGCAAAACTGTTTAAGACTCTAGGTGAATCAATGGAAGATATCTTTATTGCTCTTGAGGAAAGCAAAGCATCGTATAGCAGTGAACTGCTTATTAATGATAATGTGGCTGTAATTGTATTGCTGCCCTATTATATTGATAAGGATTTATTCGCTGTTGCCGCGCAATACTATAAAGACGAAGGGTTGAGTTCTGAAGAAATTATTTTGAAATTAATGAGCGCGGAAGTAAACATTGATTCAACGAGTGTTCTTGCGGATACGATAATAGGAGAATATTATAAATCAATAACACAGCTTCAGGGGCAGTCTTTTGTTACGCTTATGCATGCTGGATATTCCATTGTTTGGATAACAGAGACTTTAATGGAAAAAGATATAGATTTAGATGTTATTGAAGCGTTCATCGCTGATAATTTTTCAGAAATATATCAAGGACTGCGTAATGTGCGAGTTAGTGCAAGCAGTATAGTAAATTATTTCAAGGTTGAAGATAGTCCAGGGGAATACACAGTTCTTCTGGCTGAAAACATGATTAAAGATGATATCGGAGAAGAAGAAGTGCGCAATATCCTTTTAGGATATAATGCTGATCCGGACTTAATTGATGAGGGAATTTCAAGAGGATTAGCTTATCTTGATTCTCTTAATTAAGGGAAAATGGTATTTTTGAATTTTAAAAGGCAGTTTTGGCTTTTTGCTAAGACTGCCTTTTTGTTATTTTGGATTTTCTAATGGGGATTTTGATGGATATCCTAAGATAGTCTGTTGTTTTTATAAATGGTAAGAACAAAACATTGGAAGGGCTTTAAGTGTAAATTGTACTAGAAAAACTATTTTTACTTCCTCCATAAAGATTGGCGGACAGGCATTTTCGATAGCCATTCCTGGCTATCTGTGAGGGAGGGATTGCCGTTGTTTATTCCCACGCCTATAATGCGGCGGGGCAGGCATGTAAAAGCAATCCCTAAATCCGCAAAAACAGTTTTCTTAGCACAATTGCTAAAAAAGCAACAGAGTTCTTGATACTATGTTTTGATGTAATTGCTTGACCTAAGGTGTGTTAGGATGTACAATATAAATTGAAAAATTCATTTAAGGAGAATTTGAAAAAATGGCAGAAGAAAAAAAAAGTCTTAAAATCTCATGTGAAACGATTTACAAAATTGAGGGTAGTATTTCGCCTCCGGTTTCTGTAATGTTGTCTGAAATCGGTGTTAAAGGGATTAAATTTGTCACAACAGAAATACTTCGAACTGATCTTATGCTTGAGCTGATGATAAAGGTTTCTGACGGTTCAGATCCTATTCTAGCACAAGGTAAGGTTGTTTGGCAGGGGCATGGATCATCAAAATTCTTACTTGATACTGATATAGAATTCACCATAATTGAGTCAAAGGAAGAGAGCCGAATCTCTAATTTTATTAATAATTCCTTAAAAAATATCAAAGTCAGCCGGTTAAATGTCAGATGCCCGATGTGTGTAGAAACTCTTTACAGCCTATTTATAACTCCAAATGAAGAAAAGAAATGCGAGAGTGGGGATATTGCAGTTGAAGGCATGAAGTTGTTTCTGGAAGAGAATCTTGAAATTGGCGTAGATATGAAAGTAAAGTTTGATCTGCCTCGTGGCTGGGGCACAGTTACAGTTAGCGCTACTGTAGCCTGGAAAGGCAAACAAATGAATGGGATTATTCCTATCGGGGTAAAATTCCTTGATATTCAAAATCAGGCAAAGAAAAGGATACTGCATTATATTGACTTTACATTGTCGCAGCATCCAAATGACAATATTGGGTCTCGCTAACACAGTCTTTTAGGGTTATTGGGGTAAGCTGTTTCCCTTCCTTGAGTTAAATTTAGTGTACATCGCTTGAGTATGAAAACAAACTAAAAAGATAAATTATGCAGGAATTATAAAATTATATGGACGAAAAAATAATCAGGACAGTTATATCTATATCAGGGGAAGCGACATATAAGATAAGTGGTTCTGCCTTGGCACCTGTTGATGTAATTGTCAGAGAAATAAGTAAAACAGGATTGAAATTTGTTACTTCTACTAATCTTGAACCGGAAACTAAAATAGACTTGATTATCAAGATAGTGAGTATATTAGATCCGATACATGCGGTAGCAAAGGTGCTGTGGCAGAGAAAGATGTCGTCTAAATTTATTTTGGATACAAATGTTGAATTTATTAAGATAGATGACGAAAACTCTAACAGATTGGTCAAGTACATTTATGAATATGCTGCTTCATCGGTTATCAGCAGAGAATATGCGCGTTGTTCATTGCTGAGTGAGGTGTCCTTTTTTGATCTCAAAGAGGAGAATATTAAGATTAAATGTTTAAGCGCCGATATAGGTGTAAAGGGCATGAAGATTCTTGTGAAGAAAAGCATAAATTTAGACACTTTCCTTATGCTGAACTTTACTTTACCTGATGATAATCCGGAATTTTTATCTCTTATGGGTAAGGTTGTTTGGGCCCAAAAAGGCTCTAATAATGTTTTAGGTGTTCGGTTTGAAAAGCTCTCGGATGAAGATCTTAATAGAATAATCAGATATGTTGAATTAAAATTATCTCAAAATAGCTGAATTTATTGACTTTTTTACCTGCAAAGAGTATTATTATATAACGCAATGGATTGAAATTAAAGTAATTATGAGTCTCAAGGATGGGGGTAGCTATCCCTTTTTTTTATTATTAGCTAAAATACAAAGCATTTCGTATTATAAAGGAGAAAAATATGCACGAGAATACACCAGAAATAACAGAAATCATTCTAAAGGCAAGAGACAAGGCGATTAAAGAAACCAGCCGAGAGGCTGAACCTGAAATGACAAGACCGATAAATTGGCCGGTTGACTGTATTGTTGGCCCGGGACTTGAAGGCGCGATTGCCTGTGAGACAAGGATAGGTTACGTTAATGGATCCAAAGGGTGGCTGATATATCGTGGTTATAATATATTTGACTTATGCGCCTATGCTACATTTGAAGAAGTAAGTTATCTGCTTATGTATGGATATCTGCCTTCAAAAACACAGTTGGCAGCATTTAAGAAAAAACTTATTGAATACCGTACTGCGCATCAGACAAAGAGACTGCTCATGGGGTTTCCTATTGAAAAAATGAAGTCTATGGCTGCATTGCGCCTTGGAACAAATCTGATGCGTCAGGAATTTACAGATGTTGACAGTGAAAAGTATTTGGACAATGTAGCAAGGATAATTGCCGCAGATGAGGATTCTATCCCGATGGAAACAACACCTATGGGAGAAGAGCATGCTATTTATGAATTTAAGCGCAAGCAGAGAGAAGCGATGATTAAAGAAGATCTTAAACATGCTACAGGATTTGAGTCCTGTTTTCATTTACTTGCAGGTGTAGCATCTTTGACCGGTGGTATAGCATGTTTACGCAAAGGGCGCATGCCGATAGAGCATGACCCGGAACTTGGCTTTGCGGGGAACCTTATCTATACCATGACAGGGAAAAAACCTACAGCAATAGAAGAGAGGATTATGGATGTCTGCTTAATCTTGCATGCAGATCATGGAATGAATGCCAGTACATTTGCGGCAATGGTAGTGGCCTCAACATTGTCAGATGTTTATCTTTCTGTGGGATCTGGTATCGCGGCATTGCAGGGGTCATTGCATGGGGGCGCTAATGAGAGAGTTATTAAGATGCTAAAGGAAATAGGCAGTGAAGAAAATGTGCCTGCATGGTTTGCTAAAAAGCGAATGAAGAAAGAGAAGATCATGGGCTTTGGGCATAGAGTTTATAAATCATATGATCCAAGAGCGCGGGTTCTGGGCCCTTTAGCTAGATACATGACTAGAGAGAATAAAGCAAGTAAGCACTTATATAAAATTGCAAGAAGGCTGGAAAAGGAAGTTATTAATACTCTGGGGGCCCAAAAGAAAATTTTTCCTAATGTTGATTTTTATTCAGGGATTGTCTATTCAAGTATGGGAATCCCCTCGGATATGTTTACGCCGATTTTTGCTGTAAGCCGGGTTGCCGGGTGGACATCCCGTGTGCAGGAATACTTGCGTAATAACCGTATTTTCAGGCCGAGGGCCATGTATGTAGGGCCGTTTGATAAAGAGTTCGTTCCCTTAGAAAATCGGGGCAATAAGAAACAATCGAATATCTAAAATAATAGAGGGCAAGGATGAAGAGTTTTACTGAACAGCTGTGGTTTGAAACCTCTACCAGGAGAGCTTATTTAAATATTACTCCCAAGATTGAGGCAGTGCTTAAAAAAAGCGGGATTAAAGAGGGATTATGTCTTGTTAACGCAATGCATATTACAGCGAGTGTTTTTATCAATGATGATGAACAGGGGCTGCATCATGATTTTGATAAATGGTTGGAAAAATTAGCTCCATACCAGCCTACTTCCCAATACCAGCATAATAACGGTGAGGACAATGCGGACGCCCATTTAAAGCGTAGTATAATGGGCAGAGAGGTTGTGGTCGCTGTTACTGAAGGTAAATTTAATTTCGGACCGTGGGAGCAGATTTTTTACGGAGAGTTTGACGGAAAAAGGAAAAAAAGAGTGCTTATTAAAATAATTGGAGAATAACTGTGTTTAATATAGAAGGAATTGACCTGCACCGGGAGGGCATTGAATATTTGCTTTGGAAAAGAAGAATAAGAAGCTATGTTGATGACAAAGAAGATATAGAAAAAATGGAAACTGTTTTGCATAAAAACTGTCGTTTAGGGCAATGGTTATTTAGCTCGGGAATAAAAAAAATATGGCAATGTCAAAGAACTACGAGAATTAGAAATAAGTCATTTGGAATTGCATAATATCGCAAATAAATTAATAAGGCTTAAAAAAGAGGTAAGTGATGTTGAGATAAACATGTCCTATGAAGAACTTGATAAAAGAAGCAAAAAATTAGTAGCAAAATTAACCGTAGTAGCGATTAAATTAAGTTCGCAGTTTGAATAATTTAGTCAAAAGGAGGGGAAAATGTTTAAAAATAAAATTGTTTTATTAGCGGCAGTATTTGTAATAGCAGTTTTTCTTGTCGGTTGCGGGGGTAGATCCGTAAAAAGACTGGAAACGGAAAAAGTTATTGATATCAGCGGTCGCTGGAATGATACTGATTCGCGTCTGGTTTCTGAGGAAATGATCAAGGACTGTTTGGAGCGGTCATGGTTAAATAAATTCGATGAGAAAAATAAAAAGGAACCTGTTGTTATTGTGGGGACTATAATAAATCGCAGTTCTGAACATATTAACTCTCAGTTATTTACTAAAGATCTTGAAAAAGCATTTATTAATTCAGCAATGGTCAAGATAGTCGCGTCAAAACAGGAGCGGGAGGAAGTCAGAGAAGAACGCGGAGCTCAGCAGGAAGGGCTTACTGATGAGAAAACCATAAAGGCATTTGGGCTGGAATCCGGAGCTGATTTCATGCTTCAGGGAAGCATCAATTCTGTTAAGGATGAAATAAAAGGAAAGTATGTGATCTTATATCAGGTAAACCTGGAGCTTGTGGATCTTACTAATAACCAGAAATCCTGGATCGGACAGCGTAAGATAAAAAAATATGTTAAACAGGGTAAATTTTCTTTATAAATTTTAAAAACTGATATGTATAATATGTCGATAAAAAATATAAATAAAATAAAGGGTTTGTTCATACGAGCGATAGGTGTTTTATCGCTCGTATTTTTAATGAGCTCATGCGCATTTATTCCCAAAAGCCAATCGCAAATAGATTTACTTTTAATTAGTAACAATTACAGTCAAGCATTGGATATTCTCACTCAGGATAAAAACGCCTATGGAGGCAATAATCAGCTGTTATATTTGCTTGACAAGGGGTTTTTGGAGCATTTGAATAGGGATTATTCTGGGAGTATTGAGACCTTTGCACAGGCTCAGCGTAAATTCGATGAACTTTACACTGAGTCTTTGAGTAAAATCGCGGCTACATGGGTATTCAATGATTATGCAGCTGCGTATCACGGGGAAGATTTTGAGCATGTATTTATAAATGTGTTTCAAGCTCTCAACTATTTGATGCAGGGTGAATACGAGGATGCTATAGTTGAGGCGCGGGATGTTGATTCAAAATTAAATGCGATCAATGCTCAATATAAGAATGGGCAAAGGAATGTTTACAATGAGGATGCCTTTATCCGCATGATTATGGGTGTTTTGTATGAAGCTGGTAAAACACGAGAAGATATAAATGATGCCTATATTTCCTATATGAAGGCTGCGGAGATTTATGAGGGAGATTATAATGAAAATTATGGATTGTCTTCGCCGGCAATACTAAAAGAAAATATTCTGACTACCGCTAAGGAAATGGGTTGGATGGAATTTAACAAGGCCAAGAAAAGATATGCTGATACCAAGCTAATGACTCTAAAGGAAAAGGATAAAAATGCTGAAATCTACCTGATCCAGTATAACGGTATATCTCCCCTAAAGGTAGAAGAGTCTCTGACGATTCCAATGCTTGATGGCAGTATCGTAAAAATTGCTTTCCCGAAATATTTAAATCGTCCCTATGGAATTACCTCATCACGTTTTATTGCAAGCTCAAGCAGCGGTGAAGTTTTTAAAACCAACAGTGAAAGAGTACAGGATATTGGGGCTATAGCTCAGAAAAATTTGGATAGAAGAAAGTTAAGATTTATTGCCAAATCTACTTTGCGCGCGGCTGGCCGGCATGTGATCGAGAAAAAACAGAAAAGCAATATAGAAAAAAAGTTAGGTAGTGTTACCGCTGGGTGGTTCAGTCTTTTAGCTAATATCTATAATATTATAATTGAAAAGGCTGACCTGCGTTGCTGGAGGACTCTGCCGGATGAAATTCGGATAGCAAGAATTGTTTTAGAACCAGGAGAGTATGAATTTAGTGTAGAGAATTTTAATGACTCAGGCTCTAACCTAGGTGTTTTAAATATAAAAAAGGATATTATTGAGGCAGGGCAAAAACTTTTTTTTGTAATTCATACAACACGTTAGAATAGAGTGATTTAACGGGCGTTTAATTTATGTTTACATGGGAAAGTGGTATTATGTGGTATTATATTTAAAGTTTGCAGTAAAGACGCTGTTATGATTTTAATTTTTAACACTGGTTAACTCTTAAAGGTGATATGTGGAAGAATATGTTTGGATATCAAAAGTAGCGCATCATCCTGTATTTATTTCCCATGTGCATACAGTACTACAGAAAATTGCGCTTGAATACAATGTGAAGATCAGCGTCGATGGCCCTGAGAATACTTCGGAAGATGAGTATATTAATGCTGTACACAATGCTATAGAAAAAAATGTAAGCGGCATCATGCTTGTCGGCTGGGGGGGGAAAAGGATCATCAAAGCTATAAATGCTGCTATAGAAAAAGGAATTCCGGTTATAACTGTTGACAGTGATATCCCCGCAAGTAAAAGATTAGCTTATGTTGGTACTGATTGGTATCGTATGGGGCAAGCTATGGCCCAGACTCAGGCCCAGATGATAAACGGACCGGGCAAGGTGCTTATTCTTGGGATGAGCAGCTTAGATAATATAGAAAACGGATTTAGAGGATATACGGAAAAGATCAAAGAATATCCGCTGATTCAGGTATTAGGGCCGGAGGATGATCTTGATGTCGGTACTAATATGGCGGAAGGGATTTCAACTCAATACCTAAAACGCTATCCGGATTTAGCAGGCATAGTGGGCTTTGACGCAAATAGCGGCCTAGGCGCAGCCAAAGCGCTGGAAAAATTCTTAAAGGTAAAGACCGTTAAGCTTGTTTGTGTAGATGCGGAAAAACAAGAACTTGAATGTTTACGTAGTGGCGCCATAGATACTATTTTTGCGCAAAAAAGAGAATATTTTACTTATCTTGCCTTCCAGATGTTGTATTCCTACAATCATGGATCGCTGACTACTGGATATAAACCGGGTATTATGAATGTTCCCGGTAATATTCATACCGGATTTGTTGTTGTCAATAAGCAGAATGTGAATACCTTTGAGTCTGGATTTGACATTGACGGGGTAATGGACAGGCAAAATCTTACTCAGCAGGTGAATTTATTCACGCAAATGATGGAAAGTGTTCGGGATATTATCGTTACTGCTGACTTAGACGGTAGGGTTGTTTATGCTAACCCATCAGCCTGTCGGGTGCTGTTATATGACCATGAAAAGCTGACAAGTCTAAATCTAAAAGATATTTTTAAATCTCAGGAAAAAGGGGATGATTTTAAACAATTGCTGAAAAAAGAAAAATATTCAAATTTTCAAAGTGAAGTTATTACTCGCAAAGGCACAAAAATTCCTGTTTCTGCAAGCATTAGCCGTTTTTTAGGTGGCAGCGGGGTAAACGGTATGGTTATTACGGCTAAGGACATTACAGAACAAAAAAAATCAGAAGCGCTTTTAATAGAACATGAATGTGCTTATCAAATATTATGTGAATCAGCTGTGGACGGCATTCTAGCCGCAGAGATCAAAACAATGAGATTTAAGTATGCTAATCCCTCATTGCTGAAAATGCTTGGCTACACTAATGCGAAAATTTTAAAGATGTCTGTTTTGGATATTCATCCGCCGGAAGAATTGCCCAGAGTGATTGAGGAGTTCAAAACGCAGGCCGAAGGCAAAAAGATTATGGCCTTGGATATCCCGTGTTTGAGAAAAGACAAATCTGTTATTTATTGTAATATTTCTGCTACATTTATTGAAAACTATAAGGGGGATACTGATTGTGTTGTAGGGGTTTTTAGAAAATCGAAGTCTTTGGATAACACGGAAAATACCCTTAAAACAACAAAGGGACAAAAGGCTAGTACCGCCAAATCCGACATAAAGAATTTTGATTTATCCCTGAGGAAGAAACAATGGTTGATCCTGTTCGTACTTTCAATCATCGGGGCGATTGGTGGGATAATACACGGTGTTTATTTTGATTTGGATTTGTCACAAATAAAGAGATTGTCATTGTTTGGGGTTATATTTACCGCGGGAATAGTCTTTCCGGCAATTCTTTTCTTTGAATATGTTTTTGACCTGAACAATCAAAAGCAAATGAATTCACTTAAAGAGCAGATAGACGATCTAAATGATAAATTGAACAATAAGAAAACATCTATTTGAAATCATATTAAAGAGTCTACTTTTTTCTCCCGATTGTTAATCTCATATAAAATTATTTGCAAATTATTGACTGATTTTGTATAGTAGTATTATTAAAAACAAACGGGATCTGGCGAGAATATAGATGAAAGGAAAAAATGGAAAAGTTAACAGTAGTATGGAATGATCAGGTCATGGAGATTTTTGATCTCTTGTGGAATTCCTTGTTTTTTTTGAGAAGTATGAGTTTGTTCTTCATTGGTGTATTGATACTTGTTTTTATTTTTAAAGACAGCATTAAACGCTCTTTAGTGAGTGAAGACGCAAATAAACATGATAAGGATATTTTCTGTGTATTTGATCTTTTAATGCCGGAAAATAAACTCACAGACATATTAGATTTGCTTGAGAAAAGACATTTTTATGATGAAAAATCGGGTGGCTCTATTGATAAATTTCGTGATTCTCTAAATGAGGAGAGTAAGCAGTATGTAAATGCGAAGATAAAGAAGTCCTCGGGTGCGTTGGCAGCTGCCATAAAGCTTTTGAGTGAATTTATCAATAAAAATTTCGTAACTTTTCCTGATGGATATGATAATGGAACCGCGCCTGCGGGGCGATACCCCAATCCTGAAATTGACGGTGGAGGCGAGAAGAAAGATAAAAATGAAATTAAGTTTGCTGAGTTTGATGAGGAGTTAAAAATTCTGATAAATTCTGTCCGTAATAAGTATAAAAAATATAGAAATAACATAAAACAAAATCTGCATGTTTAACTAATGGATTTAAAATATACAATCACGCGAAGGCCCAGAAGAAGAACTCTTAGCATTGTCATCGCTCATGATAACCGGATTGTGGTTAGGGCTAATCAGTCTATGCCTGATAAAGCTATAGTTAAATTTATTGAAAGCAAAAGAGACTGGATTAGTAAAACCCTCAATTTCAATAATGCCTGTCTAAGTCTGTATACACCTAAACAATTCATATGCGGTGAGAAATTTATGTATCTGGGTGAGGATTTTTCTTTGTTGATTGAAAGAGGGAAGAACAGAAAACCGGAATTAAAAGAAGGCATATTTGTAATCAGGATACCCAAGCACATAAAAAACTCCGTAGATTATGGGAGGGACAAATTAGTCCAATGGTACAGAACACAGTCTTATCAGATTCTAAACGAAAGGGTAGACTTATACCGCCGGATTCTTAATGTCCAAATTAAGAATATAAAAATAAGATCACTTAAGAGTACCTGGGCTAATTGTTCATGCTTGGGAGTGCTTACCTTTAGCTGGAGGCTTATAATGGCGCCGTTAAATATAGTGGATTATGTAGTTGTTCACGAATTGGCGCATCGGCTGCAACATAATCACTCTGCGAGGTTTTGGAAGCAGGTGGAAAAGACAATTCCGGAATATAAAGCCTGCAAAAAGTGGTTAAGAGACAATGAGAGGCGTTTTCGCTGGTGAATATGGTTTTGCTAAAAATTCCTTGATTTTGGGACGTTTAAGTGGTATAGTTTATAGAAATATATGAAAGTTTTGTGGTTATTGAATCAACATTGAACTGTAGTATTAAAATAAAGGAGGTAAACAATGCCATATGATGCGACATTAGATGAGAAACTGTTTTCTGAGTTTTGGGAGACAGAGGTGGACAGGCTGACGGTTAGTGTGTTTTCCTACAATAAAGGGGTAAAAAAATTACAAATATCCCGTACAAGTAAAAATGAACAAGGAGAATTGAAGTTTTCTAAATTAGGGAGAATGACCAAAGAAGAAGTTGAAGGCATACTGCCTTTGATGCAGAAAGCGATGTCCTCCTTTTAACAAAGAATCATAAAGTGTATAAAAAAAACCCTGCAATTGATTGCAGGGTTTTTTATTTAGTAGTTCTCTTGATTTAAAGGTAGCGGTCTATATACGTAGATGTCAGTGTATAGGTATAATCCAGCTTTTGACGAATTCTGCCAAAGCAGATGCCCATTAACTCGTGAATGGCTACTCGATCTAGGTTAACACTGCGTTCTTTTATAGCATCTTCTGTTTTCATATAAACGACCTTGCCTTCACTAAGACGCGCAAAAGTAACCCCGGTAAGGCCTTTTTCAAGCAGCAATACAGCAGAAGCACCTGCTTCTTTACCAAAATTAACATCATAGGCTGAGGAGTTGCCGCATCGAACTAGATGTCCCGGACGCACTTCGCGTACTTCAGGTGTTTCATAAAGCCCTGGAACATACATTTTAGTGGCCTTCATGAATTCGGTAATTGTTTTATCGTTTTTAAATCGTTTGGCTAATTGCTGTGAAACGTATTTCCCGGCACCGGCAAGTTTTTTATGTCCAAAGGCATCAAGTCCCGCGGTTTCATCTACCAGTTCTTCTCCGTTTTCATTCTTTATTCCCTCAGCGACCATGATCAGGTAGGTACCGGCTTTTACATCGCTTTGCAGTATTCTGCGGGTAAAACGTTTTTTCACATGCTCATATAAAATATCAAAATTAGCTGGGATCTCAGGGATCAAAATCGCATCCGCGTCAGCGCCGATCCCGCCGCGAAATGCTGTATGCCCGGCATAGCGGCCGAATACTTCCAGCACAATAATACGGTTATGAGTTCTTCCGGTTGTCTTAAGGTCTTGACCAAAGTTAGCGATACGATTAATGGTTGAATCAGCACCTACAGAATATGTTTGCAGATCAAGGTCCATTGTTTTCGGTGCATGTACGCAGGGGATGCCGTTTTGGGATAAATCAACTATTACACTTCCGGTATCATCACCGCCGCTGATAACCAGGCCCTCAATCGCAAACTTTTTAAGACCGGTCTTGATTCTTTCGTATTTATTGGCATCTTTGATCATTTTTATCTTCACTCTTGAATGTCCGGCTTCTGATCCGGCAGGGTTTGCCTGTACAAGATCTATTCTTTCGGGATTTAATTCCACCAAAGATTCAAAATCGACTAGATTATATAGCCCGGCATAGCCGTTAGGAATGATAAAGCACTTCATACCGCGTGAATGTGCCATTTGTGCCGCTCCTTTTACTACAGCATTAAGTCCGCCGCAGTCACCGCCGCTTGTTATAATCCCAATATTTTTCATATAATCTCCTTAAATATTTATGCGCAGTTTTTACTTTATAAAAGCAGTTTATGTAGACTAGATAATGCTTTAAAATAAGCATAAATTTTGAGATTTTATTTTAACATAAATGAATATATTTGCAAGATATAATTTTTAAACAGGTTAGGACTGTCTTGTTCTGAAATAGTTTATACTTTTTTTAGCCCCAGCATCGTAAAGCTTTGAAGGGATTAAAATGATTTTTAAACGCCTTGCATAATTTTAGATAAATTTGACCTCTATTTACGGGTCACCCGTAAGGGTGCGATGAATGCCTGATCCCGCCGTTTTTGGGCGGGAGAGTTTTTAGAGCACCGTAAATTTAGGGCTGATTTATCGCTTACGATATCTTTCTATCGGAAAAAATCATGTAAAGTGTAAAATCATTTTGAGCCATTACTCCTTTAGTTACCTTATCTTTAATAACTGTTTACCATTTACAATCTTTATTTTCTGTCAAGCTATTTCAGGATACCACAGACTATTCGCTAACAACTAAACGCTAATCGCTGTTTTATGTTTTCTCGGGCGCACACAAGGGGCGCCTCTATGATATTGATATATGCGTTTCCCTTAACTTGCGTTTTTAATAGCTATTGATATCCTAAGATAGTCTGTTGTTTTTATAAATGGTAAGCACAAAACATTGGAAGGGCTTTAAGTGTAAATTGTACTAGAAAGGCTATTTTTACTTCTTCCATAAAGATTGACGGACAGGCATTATCGATAGCCATCCTTGGCTATCTGTGAGGGAGGGATTGCTTTTGCTCATCCATGGTAAAAGCAATCTTTAAATCCGCAAAAACAGTTCTCCTAACACAACTGCTTTAAAAAGCAGCAGAGTTCTTGATACGATGTAGCTATTATCAAGATTGACTTATTATTTTCTGCGTAGTAAGATTAGATTAACCAGATTTAACCGTGTTTAACCTATAACCTAACTCTTGTATATGAATGTAAATAAATCTACTCCTTACGGATCATGGAAGTCTCCGATAACATCAGAACTAATCGTCAGCGAAACGATAGCTCTGAGCCAGCCGAAGTTTGATAAAGAAGATATTTATTGGATTGAAATGCGTCCTGGTGAGGGAGGAAGGAATGTGATAGTTAGGTATTCCCCGGATGGAGAAAACACGGATATTACACCTTCCGGTTTTAATGCGAGGACAAAGGCGCATGAATATGGCGGGGGAGATTTTTTGGTCCATGAAGGCATTGTATACTTTTCAAATTTTTCTGACCAGCGTTTATATTCTCAAGTAAGCACTGAGACGCCTCAGCCCATAACATCCCAGCAGAAGTGCTGCTATGCTGATCCAGTAATGGATAAGCGGTTTAACCGGCTTATATGCGTATGTGAGGACCATAGAGATAAAGAAGCCGGGGTTATAAATTCTCTTATTAGCATAGGAATTGACAGTGTGCATGCCATACAAACCCTAGTTTGTGGGAATGATTTTTACGCAAGTCCCAGGATATCTCCTGATGGATCGGCTATTGTCTGGCTTAGCTGGAATCACTCAAATATGCCTTGGGACGGTACAGAGCTTTGGTTTGCGGATATTGATGAACAGGGTGTCTTAATAAATAAAAAATGTTTAGCCGGCGGATCTGATGAGTCTATTTTTCAACCAGAGTTTTCTCCTGATGGGGAGTTGTTTTTCATCAGCGATATAAATGGATGGTGGAATTTGTATAAAATGCAGGATAGGCAGGCTATTGCCATTACTCAGATGCAGGCTGAATTTGGTATACCGCAATGGGTATTTGGCATGAGCACATATGCATTTTGTTCTAAAGATAAGATAGTTTGTACCTTTAATCAAAAAGGAGAGTGGCATTTAGCTAGGATTGATCCGGCTCTTGAGACAGTACAGATAATCAAAACACCTTATTCAGATATTGGCTACGTGAGGGCAAATTCGGACACAGTTGTTTTTACAGGCGGAGGTCATGATCGATTTAGAAGTATTGTGAGATTTGATTCTAAAACAGATAAAACAGATGTATTGAAATTTTCAAACACGGTTCAACTAGATTCCGGCTATTATTCAATTCCTAAGGCTATTGATTTTCCCACTAGCAATAATGCCTATGCGCATGCTTTTTACTATCAGCCTTTGAATAAGGATTTTTTGGTCCAAGAGCAGGAGAGGCCTCCATTACTTGTGATGAGCCATGGAGGCCCTACTTCGGCGTCCAGCAATGTGCTGAATCTAAGTGTTCAGTATTGGACAAGCCGTGGTTTTGCGGTCATTGATGTTAATTATCGAGGAAGCACTGGTTATGGGCGTCAATACCGGCAGGAACTTAAAAATAACTGGGGAATTTTTGATGTGCAGGATTGTATAAATGCCGCAGGTTTTTTGATTAAACAGGGGTTGGCTGATGAAAATAGAGTAGCGATAAGGGGCGGAAGTGCTGGAGGGTATACGACTCTTTGTGCTTTAACTACAAGCCGTGTTTTTAAAGCAGGCGCAAGTTATTATGGAGTAAGTGATCTTGAGGCATTAACCAAAGAAACGCATAAATTTGAATCTCACTACCTTGACGGACTAATAGGTGTTTATCCGGAAAAGGCACTTATTTATAAAGACCGATCTCCGATCAATCATATTGATCAATTATCTTGTCCCCTAATATTTTTCCAGGGGCTTGACGATAGAGTTGTTCCTATAGCCCAGGCGCAGATGATGGTAGATATTTTAAAGAATAAAGGATTCCCGGTAGCTTATGTGGTATTTGAAGGCGAGGGGCATGGATTTCGAATAGCAGAGAATATTAAGCGAGCTTTGGATGCTGAACTCTATTTTTATTCTAGTGTTTTTAAGTTTAGTCTGAGTGCTAACATTGAGCCGGTTTATATCCATAATCTCTGATAAGATCTGTTTTCTGTTTTTGAAAATCCGGCGTATATAAGCCTTAAAACGTAACTTAATATTTGATAGCATCTTGCGGGGGGAGAGTTTTATTTTAAAATTTTATACCGGTATTGCGGGAAAATTTATAATATGGTATACTTAAACGCTTTTTTCATAAGAGAATAAGAGAAATTTATTTGATTATATAATTATGTATTAATTAATATTATAAGGAAGAGAAGGGTTAATATGAAAACCGATGTAACTTTTGGGAAAAGAAGCGATATAAATAACCGCATATCTATACTGGAAAAAGAATATCAGGATTTATGTAAAAAGGTTACTTCTTTGGAAGAAAAATCCAGGAAAGTTATAACCAATCAAACTGAAAAGGGCTGGGAGCAGGAAAAAGAAGCTTCAGAAAATCAGGTATCCATACTTGAGCAGGAGCGGATTGCAATGCTAGAGCAGATTACGAGCCTTGAAAGCAATCATATTATTGGGGTAGAAGTTGAGCAAGAGCGTGATACTCTGCAGGAAATTGTGGCCGGACTTGAAACGGATAAACAGAATCTGCTGCAAAGCCTTGATCTGCTTACTGAGGAGCGAAAGGGATTTATAGAAAATATCAGCCGTCTTGAAAATCTTGGGAATGCTCTTTATCTTCAAAAAGAACGCAAAGACATGGAAAATGAACTTGCGAATCTCAGATTCGAAAATAACAGACTAAGTACATTGCGTCAGAAGGACGCAGAGGCAGCCCAAGAGCTTCAGAAGCAAATTAAAAGCCTGGAGGGACAGTCCAAGGCTTTGAATTATCTGGATGAAAAAAGCAAAATGTATAAGGTGGAACTTGATGAAGCGCATCTGGATATTGAAGATTTAAAAAGCAACCTTTCCTCAATTGAAACGAAAAATAAAGAATTAAAAGAAAGATTTGCGGAACTGGAAAAGTATACTCAGGATACTAAAAAGAATAAAGAATATGAGCGGGAACTTAGTAAGAGCACTCAGGAACGCAAAAGACTTCAAGGGGATATTTATGCATATGAGCAGGAACAAAAAAGCCTGCTTGATAAGATAGTTATTCTGAAGGATAAAGTAACTTCGGGAGAAATTATCAATAAAGCCAATCTGGAATTGTCCAAGAAAATCTCTCGAATCGATTTGATCAACAAGGAATTGCTGGAGAAGATTTCAATTCTGGAAGCAGATAAGAAAGAGCTTGTTGAACTAAATATCCAAAACGCGCGTATGTTGGAAAATAGCGAAGGAAAAGAAGAATTAAAAAATAAAAATAAAGAATTAGAAGAAGAACGAGTGCATTTATTTAAAATTATTGGAAAGCTTGAAGAAGAAAAAAAAGCTATTCCGTATCTTGATGAAAAGACCAATATATTAGAGGAAGAGCTGATCCTGGCTGAAAAGAATGCAGTCGATTTTAAAAAAATGACAGTAAATTTGGAAAAAGATTATAACGAAGCGTTAAAGAAGATAACTTTGCTGGAAGAAAGGCGTAATACCCGTTTAAGTCTTGAACAGGATAATATGACGCTGAAGAAGAAAATCAATGAACTAAGCAGTGAAATCACCCAGCTAAAAGAAGCTAATAGTGAATTGCGGCTTAGGGAATCTAAAATTACGCAAACGCGTATCAAAAGCGAAGATTATAAAAACGAACTTGTCAAAATGGGTCTTGAAAAAGGAGCGTTGTTGCACAAGTCTAATGAGCTGATTGATGATCGGAAAGAATTGTTTGTGAAACTTGTTGATATGCAATTAAAAGAGGAGTTACTTAATACTGAGATCAAATCATTGAAGCTTAAACAAAAAGAACTTCTGGAAACAAAGGAAGGCTTAAAAAGCTCCAATAAGACAGCATATATACTGGATAGGGAAAAACTGGTGGAATTAAAAGAATTCACACTTGAGGCAATACAGGCCCGAAGATGGAAAAGTTCGGAATTTGTCAATGGTGCTTATGATGCAGTCGGATTGTTTTACCGGACACTTTTATCCGATAGGCTGATACAAAAAAAGATAAAATAAATATCACTGAATAAAAGCAAGTGAAACCTGAGCTGTTAATATCAGCTCAGGTTTTTTTTATAAACAATATGCTTATTTGACAGTTAAGCCATTAAACGCTATTATATTCTTTGTGTAAGTTAATAATGTACTGATAGGTAAAATGCAGTATAAATTATAGGAGGGGCAAGATGGGCAAGCGGACTTTAGTTATAATGCTGGCTTTTGGTTTAGCGTTTTCTGTATTAGGGGTGGCCGGCAATGCTAATGCAGAAGAAGATATCTCAAAAGTACTCAATAGTGTAATCATGAAAAATTTTAAGGCTTATGAACAGGAAGATATTGAAAAGGTAATGAGTACAGTACATAGTAAATCTCCTGGATTCGCGGCAACAAAGGATTTTTCTTCCCAGATATTTCCGGTTTATGACATAAAGTATGAATTGTTAAATTTTAAGTATATTGTAATTGAACAAGACTATGCTCTGGGCAGGGTAAAGCAGAAAACCACAAAAATTTCCGGGCCTGAATTCAAAGACAATATAATTGATTCGATAGTGATTTTTAAACAGGAATCTGGTGTTTGGAAATTATGGTCTCAGGCGACGCTTACGCTTGAATACATTTAGAATAAGCCAAGACCTGAGAAAACTTTTTTAATTTTCGGGTTTTCCTTCTGATAAATTAACATAACTTTCTGTTTGACATATAATTATGAACATTATAGAATATATGTAATAAATTCTATAATTGCATTAAAAAGCCAAAGGGAGATTAATGGAATTTGTTTTATTGGCTAAGATAATCAGGAGGATTATATGGCGGAAGAGAAAAGAGGTTTTGCGCGGCTTTATGTGGGGGTAGAAGCAGTATACAAACAGGAAGACAAGGAAAATACCGTTTTAGTGCAGGATGTTAGCATCTCAGGGGTTAGATTTATTTCTAATGAGGTTATAGATAAAAATATTGAAGTTGCCTTTACTCTATCCATTCCAGATTTACCTAAGGTCATATCCGCCAAAGGAAAAGTTATGTGGCAGAAAAAATTCTCTGAATCATTTTGTGATATAGGACTTGAGTTTACTTCCATGGATGAGGATTCCCGTCAGATGCTTTCGAAGTATATAAAGGGATCGCTGGGAAGGGTTGATGAGCATCGCGAATTTGTGCGTAGTAATTTGAGTACTATGGTTACATATAAAATGGCAAGTTCTCCTGATGTTGAGAAACGCTGTATTACCGTAGATATAAGTCCAACCGGCATGAAGGTTTTTTCTAAAGAGCTTATAAAAATAGAAGAGGATATGGAGATTTCTTTTAATCTTCCGGATGTGGAAGAGTTAATCCAGGCAAAGGGAAAAGTGATCTGGGCCAAGGAAAGGGAAGAGAAGTTCTCTGAATGTGGTATTGAATTTACTCAGATTGACAGCGAGTGCGTAAAAAAGATTGATGCCTATGTGAAGCAGACATTGGGAATAGAATGGTAGGAGAGGGTCTGTGAAGTTTTATTTAGTGCGGCATGGACAATCCCTGGATGAAAATAAGGACAGTTTACGGCATTTGAGCGAAAAGGGAAAGCATGATGTCCAAAAGACAGCTGAATTTTTAAACAAAGCTCAAATTAAAGTTGAAATTATTCTAAGCAGCAGAAAGACTCGTGCTATCCAGACAGCTGAAATATTGAGTTGCATATTGAACAGTTCTGGTAGTGTTGAACTAATAGACGGGATCTCACCTAACGATTCAGCTGTTGCGTTTATTGATAATACTGAATTCGAATTTGATAACATTATGTTGGTTGGACATCTGCCTTTTTTATCTCATCTGGCGTCATTGCTTCTTACTTGTGAGTCAAATACAGTGAATATTTTATTTCCAACAAGTTCAGTTGTCTGCTTTGAGAGAATGGGTAGTGGCCCTTGGAGACTAGTTTTTTCTGTTAATTCGGATTTGTTTTGAAAAAATTATTAATAATTATTTAAAAAAGAAGCAGGAATATGTGCAAATTGACATACTGTGTACATGGTAATAAAATAGAATAATTAACTAAAACACTAAATTTCATGTAATAATTTAATGCTGGTCTATCTTAAAAAAACAGAAAAATATGAGAAATATAGCTATTTTTATATTAGTATTAATGTGTTTGATCGGTTGCGATAAATCACCTGAGTCTCTTTCCAGTCATTATCAGCTAATGAAAGCTGTGGATGGTTCGGTTTACCGCTTGAATAAAAAGACAGGTCAGGTTTCCGTAATAAAAGGTGATGAGATCGTTGCGATCAAATCAGTTAATTCTAAGCCGGAGGTAAAGGCTGCTGAGACGAGCGCTAAAAAAGATCAGGCTGAAGAAGAAAATTTAGACAGCATGCCGGAGAAACAACAGCTGCAGGTCAATAATGTTCAGGTGGATTATAGTGAAGAAAACATGAAGGATTGGAGTGAGCAGCAGTTTCATGGGAAGAATTTAAAAGTAAAGTTTAGGAGTGCCTGGAAAGATGGGGTGTTGCAGTATGAGTTTGAGGCTTATCCATATCTTTCGCTTAAGAAAATGCTTGATAAAAAGGAAGAGGATGTTTATTATCAGAGAAAATGGCATGGATTTGTTATTAAATTAGTGGATGAAGAGGGAGTTATTATCAATGTGATTCCTATTAAACTTTGGAATATGGCCAGGACAATGGATAATAAGGGAAGATTTGAGGCCATGGTAACCAAGGATAAGATGGAACTTCCGGAAGATGAATATATTAGAATAACTGGTTATAGCCTTGATTGGAAGCTTGACCGACTGCTGATTCCGGATTACAAATTTCAAAATAGAGTTGATGATCTGATGCAGACATACAGCTGGTATGGCGAAGTAGATCCAAAGGAAGACAGTAGTGCGCCTCAAGGAGCTAAATATTGGTGGATGACCTTTCCTGATAAAAAAAAGATATATTTTTCTACAGAGTCTGAACTGCTTAAAAGTTATCAGGAAACTGTAGGAAAAATTATTGATACTAATAAATAGTAAGCAGTCTCATTATTGATTATAAGAGTTTTTACAATTATTTGTTGGTTTTAATTCAGTCGTATAACTTAGGCGGGAATAAAAATGGCGATTAAATGTCCAAAGTGCGCCAGAGTGTATGAGCTTTCAGATGTTGATATGCAGCAGAGTGTAATATGTATTTGTGGAGAAATTCTATGTATCGATCATGATGATGTTTTTGGGCGATTACATGAGATTTGCAGGCAATATGAATTAAGGCTTGAAGAGGAAAAAGCTGCCCAAATACGGAAAATGGCTGATAGCATAGTTTTCCTGATTTTAAATACCAATAAAAGCTGGGATAAGGTAGAGCTTGAAAAAAATAAGTTAAGACTGATGATATCAGATATTTTGCCGGGCAAAGAGCACCTGTATGACTTGATCTATGAACCTAGGTTTAAGAGGTTATGGCAAAAATTCCGGGAGACCGGTTCTGAGTAAATTAGATCGAAAACCAAGCTAAAGGAGTTTATATGAATAAAAAATGTCCGTTTTGTGCTGAGGAAATCCAAGCTGATGCAATAAAGTGTAAACATTGCGGTGAGTTTATTAAAAAATTTAAAAAATGGTATTTTACTAACGTGGGTATGGTTATTCTTTTTGTTGCTGTTGGACCTTTTGCATTGCCGGTTGTCTGGCTTAATCCTGATTTAAATAAAAACACAAAACTAATTATAAGTCTTGTTGTAATTGTTATTTTTTGGATATTAGGGGCTTTGGTTGCAAATTCGCTTAAAAATCTGATTAGCTATTATCAGTTAATGTTTTCGCTTTAAAGTTTTTAGAGGGAGTTTATATGGGATGATTAAGTATCTTTTTTTTCTGGTTTTGTTTTTGGGGCTTTCAATCGGGGCTTTTGCTCAAGATTTCGAGGTTACGGGGATTATATTTTAAGAAGAGCTGTATGCTGTTATAAACGGAGCAATCGTAAAAATAGGTGATGAGATTGACGGGGCAACAGTTGCGAAGATACTGGATAAAACGGTTTTCCTTAAATATAAAGGAGAGCTGATACCAAAGAATCTTACCGGTAAACGCTTATTTTCGGAAGTTCAAGATGATATTAAAAAAAGGTAGCCAAGGATAAATCAGCCAAAGGTAATCCGGTTTTTTTCATTGTTGTTCTTTTCCTGATACTGAGCGGGGCAGGATTCTATCTTTCCCGTATAAATAAAAAAGAGGACCAAGGACAATAAAGCAATATTTCCATAATAGGTCTTTTAATCCATTCCCAGTTAATATCTGTGTATTTTTCTGTTTCCCCTAAATATATATTTTATATTGAATAACCGATTGCGCTTTTAGCAGAATTATTATTAATTTGTTTTGCTGTTGGACTAGTGAGCGGTTTTTCTTTTTCTATTTTTGCCCCAAAAGGCAATTCAGTAAATGAGAAGGTGTAGGTGTTGTTTAGTTTGGAATATTTAGAGCTAATCCCCAATTGATAGCTGCTTAGGTTTGGTTGGATTATTAGTGGTTCTGCAACTAAAGAATTAAGGTCGATGAAATAGTCAAATATCTTATTGTCCGCTATCTGAAGTAAAAGCATCTTCGTTCTTCCGTCAATAATACAGAGTCTGATGAAGTAGGAGCTGTTACGGCATTTAAAGCTAAGAGAGGCTTTAAATGTTTCGTCTATTATTTTCCACGCAGGGATCCGCTCTATCATTTCATTAGGAATCATTTTGAATTTTTCTGCCTCTTTCGGAGTAACCTTTATATCTATTTTTTTTGTTATAATGATTTCCTCATCCTCGCCTATTAAAATACTATAGGTTGTGTTTTTGTATGTGAATTCAAATGATTTTTCCAATAGCTCACTCCAGAACATAGTTAAAACCATTATGTCTTGGGGATCATCTCCCGGCCACATAAGCTGAATAAACGGTCCTGCATAGGAGAGAAAAATATCACCTGTTGCAATGCCCTCAAGTTCAATGGCATAGCCGCTGATAGTTGTTTTATCAAGTTCATCTATGGAATAGCTTGCTTTTTCTCTAGATAACATTTCTTTCTGCAGTAGTTTTAATCTGTAAGCCGGTGGAGTTTTTTGATAATCAATTGAGGCTGCTGCTTTATAAGCTGTGTGGCTCATAATAAGGCTAAAAGCGGCTAAGGTAAATGAGAGGATTCTGTAGGGGATCTTATTCCTGAAAATGGCGCTAAAGCGCCCAGAGTCGGCAGCTTGTTTAAAGCCTGAGTGGATTGCCGGCAGAGAAAGGCTTATTGCCTGTCCAAGACAACCGGAGCTGCCTGATGCACAGTAAGCATTGCCAAGATTACCTAGTATTATGGCCTGAATAACTATTAATATTATAAGCTTTGACTTAAAACTATGCTTCACTATATATAGCTCCATTTTATGCAATAAAGTCCAGAGGAAAATAGTTTAAAAGTATACCATCTTATAGAATTATTTGCAAATTGACTTTTCTGGTTGACTATTTAAGCCCAAAGAGATAAGATGTTTATATATAGGTAGTTAGAGAAAATCGTTAATTATTCCAGAAAAGATAGATATTCAATTAAGGGAGGATGAAATGAACATAGGATTATTGGTATTGATTGGCGGGGCTGTTTTAATTGGACTTCTTTATAACAGCTTAGTAGGGAAGAAAAACCAGGTGCAGAATGTATTTGCCAGTATTGATACATTACTTAAGAAAAGATATGACTTGATTCCCAATCTGATTGCAACAGTTAAAACATATATGCAGCATGAAAGAGGAACCTTAACGGAAATAACCGAGCTTAGAGCAAAGGCAATTTCCGGAAATATTACTGATGATCAAAAAGTTGATCTGGATAATAAGGTTACTAAGGCGCTTGGGGGTATTATGGTTGCAGTTGAAAACTATCCTGATCTTAAGGCTAATCAGAATTTCATGCAGCTGCAGAGGTCTCTGACCGAAATTGAAGAACAGATATCCGCAGCGCGTAGAGCTTATAATGCCTCGGTAACTGATTATAATAATGCAATTGAGATGGTTCCTACGAATATTTTAGCTTCCATGATGCATTATCAGAGAAAGCAGGTTTTTGAAATAGCTCAAAAAGAAAGACAGAATGTAGATGTTAAAAACATTTTTGATAAACAGTAATATCCTTTTCAGAAGAAAGGCTACTAAATAAATGAAGGTACTTCAACAGCTGCAAGACTTCTATCAGAGCTTTTTATTACCCCAACTGAATGTTCTTGAAGGGCAGAGGCTTAAGGTGAGAAATAAGATACTGTTTGCCTGCTTTACACTTATTCCCTTAGCCGGGGTAATTGCTTTTTTTGCCAGAAGCAACGGGGATGCTCAGATAATAATTGTTATACTAAGCATTGTTGGGGTTACGGCTATCTCTTATTTTGTGTCAAGGGATTACAAAAATAATTTCAAGAAAGGGATCATAGAGAAAATAGTACATTTTATTGATGAAAATCTTAATTATATTCAATCCAGCTATATCTCAAGATCATCATTCATTGAAAGTAAGATCTTTATCAGAGACCCTGATGAATACAAGGGGGATGATTATGTAAGGGGCAAGGTCGATCAGACCAGCCTGGAGTTTTCTGAAATTCACGCCAAATATGTTACGCATGACAGCAAGGGGCGCAGACAGGTACATACAATATTCAAGGGATTGTTTTTCATCGCGGATTTCAATAAACATTTTAAAGGCAGAACAGTTGTGCTGCCGGACACCGCGGAAAAGCTTTTCGGCCAGATCGGCACAATGCTTCAATCAATGAACAAAGGCCGAGGTAAGCTTATTAAGCTGGAAGACCCTGAATTTGAAAAGATTTTCGCTGTATACGGTGATGATCAGATAGAGGCGCGCTATATCTTATCGACCAGTCTTATGAGCAGAATGGTTGAGTTTAAGAAGAGAACCAAACGCAAAATATATTTTTCCTTTATTGGCTCTAAAGTTTATGTGGCTGTATCTTATGCCAGAGATCTTTTTGAGCCTAGAATATTCCGGACATTGCTTGATTTTTCTCCCATACAGCAGTATTTTGAAGATTTTCAGATGGCAGTAAGTATTGTGGAAGAATTGAATTTAAATACCCGTATTTGGACCAAGAGTTAAATAGGGGTTACAAGTAAAAAGTAGATTAGTTTATGGCTGATGGCTCATAGCAGAAGTAAAAGATAAAGAGAAAAAAATAGTTACGGGTTAGCGATTGAGATCGCAAGTAAAAAGTAAAAATCATAAAAACAGGGATGAGGGTTCAAGAGTTAAAAACTAAAAGGGGCGATGCCTGCCCCAGATGTTGCGTCCCCCAGCCATACTTTCTTTTGGTGGCTAAAAGAAAGTATGCAAAGAAAATCCAACCTAATGGATTTAATCTTTTTTCTAATGATTTATGAACTGAGACTTTACCGCCGAAAAAACATCATGTTTTATGGCGTTCCGACATCCATATCTTCATCCTCGTTCATAAATCAAAGAAAAAGACGATTAAATTCTAAAAGGGGAGTCAGAAGACATAAAAATCCTCATTTTACGAAATGCGTACAATATGATATTATTGAGATATTATGACTAGTTAAGAGGAAGACTTGAGTTTAGTTTTTCACTAATAACTCGTAATTCACGTGTGCCCTTTAGGGTATAACTCGTAACTATTTGGGTTATTAGCCATAGACTATTGACTGTTAATTTGCTTGACGTTTAACGCTAAATGCTGTATTTTAAATACTGGAAAACAAAACATTAACCAGATTAAAAGGAGGTTGAATATGCCGGAATTCGCAAATCCATTTTCAGGGCTTTCAAAAGACAAGAAAATAACTAAAGAAGAACTGATCCGAGCAATAAGATTCATGGTCGCTGCAGAATATGAAGCGGTTCAGATGTATATGCAATTAGCAGAATCAACTGATAATAAATTAGCAATTGAAGTATTGAAGGATATTGCTGATGAAGAGAAAGTGCATGCTGGTGAATTCCTACGTTTGCTTAGGGAATTAGCTCCGGAGGAAGAAAAATTTTATGCAGAAGGAGCCCAAGAAGTAGAGGAAGAGATAGAAAAGTCTAATAAATAAGACTTATTTTAAGTTATGGGACTTAAAGGTATTGTCTTGCGGGTAAACTATTCCTAGCCTGGTAACTGGACGAAACAAACGGGAGATAGATGATGATAAAGATACCGGAAGAAGTTAAAATTGCGATTGATAAAACAACTCCTGTTTGCGTGGCAACTGTTAATAATGAATATGTGCCGAATATAATATATGTTAGTTTTTTAAAATACATAAATGACACGACTGTGGTTATAGCAGATAATAAGCTGGTAAAAACAAAAGATAATATCTTATCAAATTCAAATATTTCTTTTGTGGTGCTTGATCCAGAAACGAAAAAATCATATCAATTAAAGGGAAAAACGGAATATATAGAAGAAGGGGAAAAGTATCAGGACGTTTTTAACTGGGTACAGGAAAAAAGACCGGATATTCGTCCTAAGGGTGCTTTATATATAACTATCAACGAAATATTTTCCGGAGATAAGAAAATAGCATGAAACCAACATTCAACCTCGTAGGTTGAATGTTGGTCGTACAATCGCTTGGCCTTTTTGTTACTGGTCCTTTAGGATTTACTCTGCGTGCTTTTATTGGAATTCCAATTATTAGTTTATTTGAAAGGATCACCAAAAAGGGAATATAACAAATCCTTCAAGCTCATCCCGACGTAGCGGAACGTAAATCCGATAATTTGCAATATTTCTCAAAGCAGGAGGGGAACAATATAGCTTGATCCAGTAGTTGAGTTTAAACATTGTATCCAAAAAAATGAGAACAAATAACTGGAAATTAACTTTATTTCAGAAAAAATTCGGGATAAAAAGATTGCTTTACTCTTATTATATGACCAGAGCTATTGAATATCCTCTGGCGTTTAATTCTATGGATTTAAGCCCTGAAATGAATGTGCTGGATTTTAGAAGCGGAGATTCTATTTTTCCTATATACTTGGCCGCTCAAGGCATGTGTACCTATTGTTGCGACATTGTATCTTCTTCGTTGATTGGGATGAAAGAAACTATATCCCAATCAAGGTATAAATCATTACTCAATGAAAAATTGAATCATATTTTTCTAGATGGAGGGAGAGTTCCCTGCAAAAGTAATTTTTTTGACCGAATCTTTGCTATCTCAACATTAGAGCACTTAAAAGGAGATGAAGACTCCAAAAGTATTAAAGAACTAGCCCGGGTTCTCAAGCCGGGCGGCAAGATGTTTATTTCTGTTGAATTTCATAAAGATTTTAGAGAAATAATAATTCCTAAAAATGGACATAGCAGATCAAACGATAAAATCACCCATTATGAATGGGAAAACTTTATACGTTATTATGACAGAAAATCTGTTTTTAAGAGGATTGTTGATCCTTCAGGGCTTAGTCTGGAAAAAATGTTCTTATTCGGCAGCCCGAACTTTAACATTAGAAAATTTACAGATACTATCCATTTATTAAAATATGGTATGATTGGCAATCCTTTAATTGCTAAAATATTCTATCGAACATTACAAAACAAAGAAGATGTTTTGGCCTGTGCAAATGCCAAGCCGGAATATTTTAGTAATATTGTTGCTTGCTTAGTTTTAAATAAAGATAAGGCATAACAAATAGTTGAACTGAACTGGCTGCGTACTAAAAAAGTCTCATTATGGGAAAAATAAAAAAAATAAGTCTTTGTCTGGTCTCTTTTTTAATATGCTTTATCATCGGCGAGGGCTGTTTTAGAATCTACCATTGCCACAAATACAGCATTCCGCTTAAAGAAGGGCTGCTTTATGGCAGTCATACTCGAAAGAATCATCAGTTTTACGTCTTTGATAAAACCTTAGGGTGGAAAAACATTGAAAATGAAAATTATGGATTTCAGGCATTTGGCGATACTTCTTCAACAAAAAAGAAGGTTTTAATTATTGGCGATTCTTTTACAAGGGCTGTGCAAATTGATCCAAATAAAACTTATTATTCCTATCTAAGCACACTTCCGATCGAGCTTTTTGTTTACGGAGTGGATGGATACGGAACTCTTCAGGAATATTTAGTATTAGAGAAGTACTTTGATTTAATTAATCCGGATATTGTTATTATTCAATTATGCTGGAATGATTTTGTTGAAAACTCAATAGAGTTTGGTACAAAAAGCCATCTCAATATCAATAAAATAAAACGGCCTTATCTGATGGACGACGCTACTATAACTTATAAAGACCCAAGCAGAGATAATTTGATTATTTTTTTTGCAAACCACTATTCGAAGCTATTGCGTTTTGTTCTATCTAGAACAAGGCTTTTCTCATATAATATTGAGCAGGAAATTCAACTAAAAGGACCTGAACACCCTGTTTTTCAGAAAGCTTCAGACATAACCTCGTCTATATTTGCAATGATATCACAACGGTGTTCTAATCTACCTGTGATAGTTTTCGCTGTTGGGGATACTCAGCCCTATTACCAGGAATTCAAAAAAATCTCAAAAAAACACAACTTTATTTTTTTAGAAAACATTGCTGGTTCTATGAAAAATGCGAAAGAACAAGGGGTAGCGATCAAACTTCATGATATGGCGCACTGGAATGAACAAGGCCATAAAATCGCAGGCAGGGAAATCATTAGTTTTTTAAAAAAAGCTTTTATGCTATAGAGTGCAGGGGGTTTTCTAGTAATCAAGAGCAACTCCTGGCTTGACTATATGGTGAGTCCACGGGGCATGTTTTCATTCATATAAAGAAAAGATCAGACGCTGGATATAGCTATTTAAATATCTTACACCTGACTGTTACCGAGTCCTTTTGTGAAATGTGTATCGGTCGGAGATGGAGATGTCAGTGGCAGAAAAAGTATTTATTGTAGGCGCTATTTTTTTGTTGACGCGGAAAAATTTTAGGAGTAATATATAAATCAAAGGAAGATTTGTTAAAAGCAAATTATGCAAAGGACGCACAATAAAAAGCTAAAATTATTTAATTAGACAATCCCATATGGGGTTGTCTTTCTTTTTTTTTGGGGATGGTTTATTTAATTTCAAGTTAAATTATATTTAAAACGAAGGGGGGTGAATTATGCCAGCAAAAAAAAAGAAAGCTGTTAAGAAAAAAGTAACTAAAACTAAAGCAAAAGCAAAGAAAAAATAATGTTAAGGATTTGATTGTGAGAATTTCCGGATCCCGTTTGTAAATTTGGGATCCGGCTCATTTTATTTTTCTTAATATCGCCCCTGCCAAAAGCAGAATAAATCCCATTGACTTATTTTGGTAAACACAGTAATATATTTATAAGTCAAGTGATTACAGCTAATTGCCGGCTTTAATATATGCCAGTTCTTAGGGCAGGGGAGAGGGCAATTGAAATGAAAGGATGGAATATGAAGGTTTTTTTGGCAGGCTTTAATGTGGATACAGCGGTACTTAAGGATATGCAGGTAAAGGGCCCAAAGCGTGAAGATCTAACGCCCGAGGTAATATCTGCCGCATATGCGCGTATAAGCCGTGACGATAGACCTATCAATGAAATAAGAAAATCTGCCAGAGAAGAAGTAGAAAAATCCAGAAAGTCCAATGCTACAATAATATTTAAAATGGGACATCATTCCGTGGCTGAGCACGCTGTGTTTAATCTGGATATTCTGGGGGTCTCAAGATATGTAATGGAAGAAATTGAAAAATTTCGCCTGTGTTCATATACAGAAAAGTCTCAGCGATATATAACACTTGATAATGATTTTGTTATACCTAAGGAAATAAAGGGCACTTCTTTTGAGAAAGCTTTTACAGATATGATCAATGAGCAGAATCAGGCTTACTTTAAGCTTTATGAAAGGCTCAAAGAGCATGTTTTCAGCAAGAACTCAGAATTGGCTGCTAATCCTAAAAATCATAATTTGCTTGAGGGCTGGGCAAAAGAAGATGCCAGATATATAACAGCACTTGCTACAGAATCGCAGGTAGGCCAGACAATTAATGCCAGGAATTTTGAGCTATTGCTTAGGAGATTTGCTTCGCATTCTCTCGTAGAGGTTAGAGAACTGGGTCAGGCTCTATATAAGTTAATATCTGAGGTTGCTCCATCTATTGTGATCTTTAATGAGGCTAACGATTTTGACAGAAATACATTTCAAGATCTAAAACAAGTTGCTGATAACATCCTTTCTCAGAAAAGTGTAGAAATTCCTGGGGATTTGCAGGAAGTAAAGCTTGTTGAATATACCAAAAATGCGGATGCTATTTTGGCTGCGAGCCTGCTTCATGTTGCATCAAGTCTTTCTTATGAAGCGTGCCGTGCAGTTGTTGATCAATCATCTCCAGATGAGCTGAAGAAGATTTTTATGAGTACCTGGAAAAATATGCAGTTTTATGATTCTGTGCCTAGGGAGTTTGAATATATAGATCTTACCTATAATATAGTGCTTTCATCAGCCTGCTTCGGCCAGCTGAAAAGACATCGGATGTCCACGATCACTGCTCAGGGCTATGATCCAATGCTAGGTAATACCATACCGGTTGCGGTAAAGGAAATCGGTATGGAGCCTTTTTTTATGGAGATAGTTGAAAAAACCAATAAGGTCTATGCTGCTATTAAGAAAGAAATACCTATGGCTGCCCCGTATATATTGACAAATTCACATAGGAAACGTGTGCTTATTAATATAAATGCGCGTGAGCTTTATCACCTATCAAGACTAAGGGAAGATGCCCATGCTCAATGGGATATTCAAAATGTTTCACGTGTTATGACGGATGAGGCGAAAAAGGTTATGCCCGGAGCATTAGGACTTATCGGAGGCAAGGACAGGTATAGCGAAATCTATAAAAACTTATTTGCCCAGATGCCGAAAGTTTCCCAAGCTGCTTTGCCTGGGGAGAGAAAGATAAAATCCTAATATATGAAAGTTGTTGATTTTTTCCTTGATAAAAATTAAAATAAGAGTAAGAGAAAGTTGAATATTTCGCAGTCTTATATTTCTGAATGTTTATTCAGTAAGGATGGGGGCAGTGAACAGAAAACATAAACATTTTGGCAGAGGGCTCAAGGGGCAACTTTAAATATATAAGTAAATTCCAAAAAGGGATTTGCTTGTTTTTATTTAAGGGAGGGTTAGTACAATATGAGCAAAGAAGACGAACTCATAGATTTTCTTAATAAAAATATTTTTGATCCTATTCTTTGCTGTCCGCATGCGCATAAGAATATTGAGGCGGGTGTGCACAGAACAATAGAATCCTTTAGAAATCAGGATGCAAGGGGAATGATCGACCATTTCTGGAAATCGATAAGGGGCACGATGGAAGTATTGTTTTTTCCGGCATGCTTAAATAGCATGGATTCAAGCGTTTTGAAGATATTCTGGAAGAGGTTCGTATTCACTTTAATGAAGAATGGCTGAAGCGGCCGCAGGAATCACAGGATTAAAAACATGAAAAATAATGAAGAATTGAACAAATCAGAAGGTCTTAATGAATCAGATCCAAATGATGCCTCAAGCATAAAACGCGGTAAGATTCTTATTGTCGATGATGAAAAGCTGTTTGCATTTCTTTTGGCTCGTTTACTGAGAAATCGCGGTTACGGCGCTGCCTTTGTTTCTAATGCGGAAAAAGCGATGGAGAGGATAGAACAGGAGCAATATGATTTGGTCATAGTAGATATTAAAATGGATGGAAAATCCGGCTATGAAATGATGAAAGAAATCAGGGCAAAGTACGGGGACAAAAGTCCGACATTTCTTGTCGGCACTGGTATTCAGTTTGTTTTAAGTCCCCAAGAGATGAATGAATTAAAAATATATAAGATAATTGAAAAGCCTTTTCCGCGCCCCTCAAGATTATTCAAGGAAATAGAATCTGCTATTCATAGCCATCTCCAGCAATAAAAATCCAGGCAAAAGACCCCTTGGACATAAAAACAGATCCGAAAAATCGCAATAGCACAGTTTTGATATATTGATGAGTCAAGGCTTATACAACTTCCCCGTAAAATCAAGCTAGAAATCCCTTTTTTCCCTAAAAATGTCTAAGTCCGGGGGAGAGGTGTAAAACTGTCTAAATACTATTACTCCGCACAAAAATCTGATGTTTATCTGCCCAAACACCGCACAAATTGCAGTGTCTAAGACTAAACACACCACACAAGCCTGTGGACAACTTGTGGCTAAATCAAGAATCAGAAAACCCATTAAAAACCTGTATTTGGGGGGTGAGTGTCGGTAAATTACCAACTTCCTATAATATATGTTATGTCCCCGTAGAATGGTGACGCTAGTTCTTGTGCTGTCAATATGTTGTGGAATTTGCTTGCGGTTGGCTTTTCCCTGTATCTTCCTGTTCCCTTTTAATATTTTTCAATGCATATGATTTAGGCTATTATCTTATTTCGCCCAGGTATCGTTAATAATCTTTATATCAAATTCCGGGTGGCCTTTGGTATTGCTTTTTCGGATTTTTCCCTGCTCATTTATGCAGTATGTATTAAAGCCGCTTATTCCGTATTTTGCCGGTATTGCGCTTAAGAAAAAGCTTGCTGGCCTGGCTTTTGGGCCGGTTTTTACAATTTCTATGTAAAAGTATCCGTTTTGCGGATTTTCTTTATTATAGGCTGAATTAAGTACCTTTATTACAGGGTCAATGATGGTCAGTTTATTGTTTTCCTCAATTATTAGCTCTGTGGCGTTTTTTGCGTAATAGCCGTAAAATTCCCTGTATTTTTCCTGTGCAGCGGCATATCTTTTAAGTATGTCTTGGGCCTTTGATTCATTTGCTTTTATTGCGGCAATGTCCTTATTATTTTCAACATTTGCTTTGGCAAGATGAAATCCGACAAAAAGTTTACTTAAAAACGGATTCATGGCGGTTTTATTTACCTTACTTGATTGTTTTTTTGGAGCTGTTTTTTGGTTGTTTTTAATGGTCTTTAGATATGTATCTTTAGCAATATCCAGAGCTTTCCATGCGGCAGTACACATAATAATTATGGCAATAATGGAAAATATGGAAAACAATGAAATTTTTCCGCTGATCGCTGTTTTGCGGCCTGAATTTTTGTCCATTAGATCTTTCCATATAAGTTAAAGATTAAAACCAAATAAGTACCATAAACCGACACTAATATCCGCACCTTTTTGCTGTTCAGATTGAAGAAAATTTTTAACATTTTTTTTATCAACCAGTACAACCTCAATTTCTTCAGTATGTTCAAGCTGCTGTTTTGGGTTTAAATTCCCTGGATTTCGTTCATCGATTAGTGCCTCAACAATATAAACGATTTCATCACTAAGCGCGGGGTTGAAGGCTAATTTTGGGCTCATTTTGGTTATTTTGCCGCTAAAACCGGTTTCCTCTTTTAGTTCTTTTAGGGCTTCTTTTTCAATATCATCGGTTTCAGCTAGCCCTGCCGGAAAACCGATTACATAGTTATTGATGGCCGGCCTAAACTGTTTGATAAGAACGTAGCGGTTTGATGGCTTGGCAAGCGCTAAGACAACTACTATTTTGCTAGTATTTTTGCGAACAATACATTCCCAGGTAGCAGATTGGTTTTTATGTAAAAATTCCATCTCTTTTACAGTTAGCCAGTTTCCTTGGAATAAGACTTTTTCGCCGAGTTTCTTCATGAGATTTATTATCTTTTATTGTTGCGGAGACGGCGGGTAAATTTCAGCAGTTTATTAGGCCCCAGGGTCATGCAGGCCCTGCGTTTAAAGCCGTTTCTTTTACATAGTTCATTAGCGGCCTGCATTTTATTTGTTGAACAGAAATTTATTACGCTGTAATCGTTTTTTTCGCAGAATTCAATGGCTTTGACGATAAGTTTTTTCCCCAAGCCTATACCGCGAAATTCAGGCGAAACAAAAACCCGTCTTAGTAACGCGGAGTTTTTGTCATCTTCTTTTATGGCGATAGTGCCGATTACACTATTGCCTAAAACTGCTACGAGAAAGAGATCTTTCTTCCCGCCATAAACATTACTTATGTTATTAATATCAAAGTCAGAATATGTATCTTTTGATATTGAAAACTCTTTTTTTAGTATTGAATTAATCAATTTAACTATCTGGGGTTTATCGCTGTCTTTAAATTTTCTAAGCTTTATATTCAATTTTGTATTTAAGTCCATTAGCGGGCCATCCTTTTTTTTATTACTGTTTTTATTAGGTTATAAGATATATTTTCTGTTACAAAAACATGTCCGATTCTTGAAGGCAATACCATCCGGATGTGTCCATTAATGAATTTCTTATCACGCAAAAAGGCATTTAAAACCGCTTTAAGGTCGCCTTTGTTTGCTTCTTGCGGCAGCTTGAGGAGTTTAAGGATATCAATTATCCGCTTTAGCTCAAGGCTTGGAAGAATACCCATGGAATGAGCAATCTCTCCCGCGCAGATCATGCCGATGCTTATGGCCTCTCCGTGATTTAAATTGCTGTATCCCTCGGCAGTTTCAAACGCGTGTCCAATGGTGTGGCCGAAGTTAAGTATAGTGCGCAGGCCGGTTGTCTCTGTTTCGTCGTTTTCCACGATCCTTGCTTTTATGGCACTTGATGCCTTGATAATATAGCTCAAACATGTATTATTTAGATCAAGTATTTTCTTGTGGTTATTTTTTATGAATTTGAATAGTTTAGGGTCGACTATAATACCGTATTTTACTGCCTCAGCCAGGCCGGAGCGGATCTGCCTTGCAGGAAGACTTTTAATCAAATTAATATTAGAATACACAAGTTTTGGCTGGTAAAACGCGCCGATGAGATTTTTCCCGGTTGGCAGATCAATCGCTGTTTTGCCTCCAATGCTTGAGTCAATCTGCCCCAGCAGGGTTGTGGGAATCTGAATATATGATATCCCGCGTTTATAGGTGGCAGCTATGAAGCCTGTCAAGTCCCCGATCACTCCCCCGCCCAAGGCAATAAGGAAAATACGCTTTTTTGTGTCTATCGCAGATATTCTGCTGATTATTCCTACATATTCGGAAATGGATTTGCTTTTTTCAGAATCCGGCACATTAAATATATGAGGGATGATTTTTAATTTACTTAAAGCTTCCTGGAGCCTTTTTGCGAAAAGAGCGCGTATGCGCGAATTGGTGATGATGATCGCGTCAGTGCCTAGATTTAATTGGCCTAATTTCTTAGACAGGCTCTGGAAATCATCATCGGCAATTACTATCCGATAGCTGCGATCTGAAAGGTTTACCTTTACTTGATTCATTAAAAATTTCTCCGTATAATTGACAGTAATATGATCAATATTATCATTCCATGCAGGGGTGTAATACGTGCGTATAAAATAGCCAGTTTTCTCGGCAAAAGCCCCATTAATATGCGTGAGCCGTCTAAGGGCGGTATGGGTATGAGATTGAAAACGCCAAGTACCAGATTAATAAGCATTACTGTTACCAGAAATCCCAGTATTCCGGAATGATGAATTAAGCCGCTAAGGAGTATAAGAAATGTCAAAGCCGCTGTGATGAAATTTGCCATTGGTCCGGCTAGACCAACCCAGATCATCCCTGTTTTCGGATTCTTCAGATTATGAAAATTTACCGGAACAGGTTTAGCATATCCGAATATAACCGGAGAGCTGCTTATGATGAGCATTAGCGGTAGGATAATGGTTCCGAATAGATCGATATGTGCTAGAGGATTAAAAGTCAGGCGGCCCATAAATTTGGCTGTATTATCGCCAAGTTTATGGGCGACAAAACCATGAGCATATTCATGCACAACTAAAGCTATGAATAAAGCTGGAAGATTTATTATAAAACTTAATGCTAGAGGATTAATGGAATTCATAAAATGCCTATCTAATTAGTTCAGTTTTTTGATAAAATCAACTTCAATGACAGGTATTTTTGATTTCTTACTGCTTTTAATTTTTCCCCAGACTTGTACCTGATGGTATGTGTAATCGTTTATATTAACCGTATCGCTTTTTAAAAAATAATGTGTTTGGCCGTCTTTAATCAGTCTGTGTGTGCCGGGGCGGTTGAAGAATTTTCCGGTTTCCGTGATCTTACCCTGTGCGTCTGCTTTAGTACTTGGCTGTGAAAGGATTGTTTTTTTGTCTTTTGCTGTTTCAATATCTGCTTTAAGCTTGATCTCTGCTTTTTTTATTTGCAGAATAATCTTGGCTAAGCGCTCAATATGAGAACGGGCTATTTCATTTGCAGGGCTTTGCGCATAATCACGTATGATAACTTTATATTTTTGTATTATCGGGGAAAAATCGTTGCTCTTTAGAGCAGCGGCTTTACTCTTTTTTTCAAAATTCTCTGCTTCTATAAGCAACTTAAGCCCTTCTCTTTTTTTGGCTTCATTATCAATATAGTTTTTTGCCGGACCAGTCTTTTTTACAAAATCCTTGTGGACCCAGGCAAGGCAATTTGTATATGGGTAGATTCCAAACCAATCTTTGCCTTTGACAATGATCTCTACATGATTGTCTGGGTTAAGCTGTCCTAAAACATTAAAGTTTGTACCCTCCCCTGCCCTTACATTTACTTTTTTCCCTTTAATAACTCCGTAAATGCTGTTCTCCTGTTTAATGAAGTCCTTATGGACAAAGGCTTTAGAATTTCTCGGTAGACTGACCTTTATCCACTCATTATTAACTATGCCCACTACCAGGACCTCATTGCCCGTATCCATTTTTCTTAGGATCTCAAAATTAACTCCAGGTCCACTGCGCAGGTTTACCGAATCCGCGGTAATTTTACCGGTAAAAGGTTCTGAATTTGTATTTTGCGCAAAAGCGCTAGAGTTTGGCAAAAAACAAAATATTAAAGATATAAGCAACAAAGTTATAGTTTTTTTCATATTTAGGTATGCTTTATTTGGAAGCAGTTTTACCAGCGGCTTTTGGAGTGCCTTTGCCAGCGGCTACAGCGTCTTCTTTGACTTCTTCTGTTTTTGCGTCATCTACTTTTGATTTTTTCAGCTTCATTTTTATTACTTTTACTTTGGGCAGGTGAAAGCTGGAAGTATTATCACTCCACTTGTTTTCTTTTTTAAGCTTTTCAATTCGCTCATAACGCTTTAGTACACTGCGTAGTTTTTTTCCCTTAGCTGCTGTAAGACTCGGATGAATAGACATTTGTTTTTATCTCCTTTCAAATCATGTTTTTTTAAGCAAACGTACAAAGCAATCTTTGTAGCGTTTTTTAAATCTGGGCAGTTTTTCTATTGCTAAATTTTTGGAATCATATTCTCCTGAATAGACAATAAAATATTCACCGGATTTTCGGACATTACTTCTGTAACCTTGAGCTCTTAATTTTTCTGCTTCTTCAGTAGCGTTTTTATTACTACTGTAAGTAACAAGCTGGATTATATACCCTTTTTTAACTGTATCTAAAACCGACGCTGATTCTTCGGGAGATTTAACCGTGCTTATATGTTGCGGTTTTTCACTAACCTTAGTTACTTTTTCAATTTCTTTAGGTATTTCTACAGTAAAAAGTTTTATTTTCTGCTTATTTGTCAGGTCTTTACTTTTTTCTTTTATTAGAGATTTACCCTTTTCAATTCCTATCGCAAAAGAACTTAAATTAATCATTAATAGAGCTATTATAATAACAATAACAGTATCACAAGATACTGTAAATGAAGATTTGTAATTGTCTTGAAAAATACTTTTTTGTAAAAAACTTTTCTTTTGCTTTTTTTTAACTGTAGAAAAAAACTCTGGTTGAACCTCCCTGTTCTTATAAGCCATTAAGATACCTCCTGTATCAATGATTTAGCATTTCTGTTTATGCTAATATTATAGCAGTCTTAGGGCAGAATTCAATACTTTTTTGAAGATAATCAATGTGGGAATATTTTAATATAAAACAATGACTTGCCGGGGGATTTAGCGAAAATCAGGTCCATCCGAGATGGTATCAATACAAGTAGGTTGTTGATTTAAAAAAACATACAATTTTTTTATTAATATTTAAGTTTATAATTTTTTCCATATCCATGCGTCGTTTTTGCTTTTGAAGATTTTACCTTTTGAGCGTTTGATTACTCGAATAAAAGCATCAACAATGATTGGGTCAAATTGTTCTCCACTGAATTTCACGATTTCCGCAACAGCTTGAGAGATTGATAATTTTCTTCTATAAGGTCTTTTGGAAAGCATTGCTTCAAAAGAATCGGCAACAGCTAAAATCCTAGCTCCGAAGGGTATATTTTCTCCGCGCAATCCGCTGGGATATCCATGTCCATCATAGCGCTCATGATGATGTATAATAATAGGCAAAACTGCTTTTAATCTGCCGCCGATAGGTTTGATCAGCTGTGCGCCTTTTATATGTTTTTCTTTAATAATTTTATAGTCTTTACCGGTTAACTTTGTTGATTTTTTTAGGATTTTATCAGGTAGACCCATCTGGCTTACATTATGCAGAATTGCCGCATAGTAGAGCATACGCATTTGATCGGAGCGTAATTTTAATTCCATGCCTATAGACATTGTAAGATTAATGAATAAATTCGAGCGTCCATAGTTATCAGCTACTCCGGAACTCAAAATAGACGCCAGGGCCTTTATACTGTTTAAAGCCAGTTTTTCCTGTTCATCGTAAAGCTGCGCGTTTTTAATGGCAATTACTGCTTGCTCAGATAAAGTAGTAAGAATCTCCTTATCAAAAGAAGTGAAAGGTTTTCCATCCATTCGCTGTGTCATGCTGATCGCCCCGATAATATTTTCTTCCGCAAGAAGCGGAATACATAAAAATTTAGGCGTTATTAAGGCATTTCCGGATTTAACTACTTTACCTGCGCGCCCCTCTCCCATTTTCAGTATTTGCTGTTTAGCGCTTTTGTTTTCAACATCAACAGTCGCATGAGGTATTATATGGCGTTTATATTTATCTACAAGCATGATGCAGCAGCGTTGAGCTCGTAAAACTTGCAGGCTAAGCCTTGCGATACGAGGCAATAATTCACTGAGTTCAAGCGTTGAGCTTATTATTCTGCCAACAGTATGCACAGTAGATAAGGCAATTGTCTTCGGTCTTATAGTTTCGTAAAGCCTTGAAACTTCAAGTTCTTTTTGCACACTTTCAATTGTTGTGCAAGTAAAGGAATTAAAAAGCTTTAGTAAATCACCAGAGATCTTTGTCTTTACCTGACATAGGCCAATAAATCCGTATGTTTGTTCAGCTCGGGTGATTGGGATGCAGTAAAAGAAGTGATTATTTTTAGTAATTAGACTCTGTACACGTCGGGTTTTTTTGGTTTTTAATAAAAGCGGATTAATGGTGTTAATGCATTCTTTAGAGAGAGCAATTGTTGAATAGATTTTATTATGTTTTCCGAGAAAAGTATTTGAATCAGGAACTATTAGCCAGGAGCAGCTGCCGATTATTTGAGTAAAGACCTCTAATTCACCTTTCCATGATTGATGATCTATAAGCTTTTGAAATAATTCATCCTGATATGAGCTTTTCATAAATTAAAGACCCCGAAATTTATGCTTCTTGGTTTTTCATTGCGTTATAGACTAATTTTTTATCTTCTTCATTATTCCACCAAGAGAAGCTGATACCTACATCGAAGTCATTAGTTTGCGCGTCATTGCGCCTTATCCATGCTATTCTGCCAAAGGTGCGTATAGTCTCATGTTTAGGGCTGATCTTTATATCAACGCCTATAGGGGATTTAACTGGAAGTTTTGTTTTAGTCCGCAGTGATAAGCCACCTAAACTAATATTAGCAGCCGAATCAATAATTTTTTCATGATAAGTGGAGTATCTGCGGGGGTCTAGAACTTTAAAACTCACTTTCAACCCAGGGATATTAGTTCTTTCGAATTTCCGTTTCTCTTCAAACTTGGTTTCAGTATCCATACTCTCCCCCATCGTTTAAAAGTTTTTTATAGTATTTAAAAACATTATTTTAATTTCTAACTCTATTATAAGTAAGTGCTTCAGGGTTTGTCAAGTACAATTTTATACAAAATGAAAAACAAGCTAAATTCTTAAAGGAAATTCTTTTTTAATAACTTCCAATAGGGATTCTATTTTAATTAGCTCCTGGATACCTTTGTCCATATATTTGATTATGATGCTGTCTTTATTTAATTCATCGTCACCTAATATCAGTACATGCGAACAGCTAAGTTTATTGGCCTGACGCATTTGGGCTTTTATTGATTTATTCTCAAAATCAAGGTGTACAGATATTGAATTCTTTCTCAAAATATGAGTTATCTCAAAAATTCTTTCATAGGAATCCTTCCCTAATCCGATAGCATAAATACTTGGCTTAATTGTAATATTTGCGGCCCCTGACTCAGCTTTTTGAGCTAATAATAAACGTTCTACTCCACAGGCAAAACCAATAGCTCCGGTAGCCGGTCCGCCTAATTGCTCAATGAGATTATCGTATCTGCCGCCAGCTAATATTGTGTTTTGCGCTCCTAGTTTATCATGCGTGATTTCAAAAACTGTTTTTGTATAATAATCCAGGCCTCTAACCAGATATGGATCAAAGGTATATTCGACTCCTAATAATTCAAGCGCGTTCTGAAACAGAGAAAAGTCCTTCATAGATTCAGGGCTAAGGCAATCAATGATTTTCGGAGCATCCTTTAGGATTTTTTTGCAGTTTTTGTTTTTGCAATCAAGTATTCTTAGTACATTACGCTCAAATCTGCTTTTGCAATGTTCGCATAACAGTTCTTTTGAGGGGGTTAAAAATATTTTAAGCTTTTTTGAAAAGCTTTGCTTATCATCTCTAGAGCCGACGGTATTGACAAGCACTTTAAAATCAGTAATCCCAATATTTTTCAGATATTCTGTGGCCAGGCTTAGTGTTTCTGCGTCAAGAAAAGGATTGTAAGAGCCCATGGCCTCTACCCCGATTTGATAGAACTGACGGTTTCTCCCGGCCTGGGGTTTTTCTCCGCGAAACATGGCACCGCTGTAAAAGAATTTGGTTAAGCCTGCATGGCTATAATTATGCTCAAGATAAGCTCTTACAATAGAAGCAGTTGCTTCAGGTCTTAAGGAGATAGAACGGTTTCCCCGATCCAGGAATGTGTACATTTCCTTTTCAACAATATCGGTTTGCTCTCCAATACCTCTTGTGAATAATCCGCTTTCCTCAATCATTGGAACAATTATCTGACGGTACCCATAACTTAAAAATATTTTATATGCCTGCGTATGGACAAAGTTCCAAGCCTCGATTTCATCCGGCAGTATATCTTGTACTCCTTTTAGAGCTTTAATCTTCATGATCATCCAATTTCTTAAATAAAAACCCCAATAAATTATGATTGGGGTTTTGTATTAATTTCAATTGTTTTTTTTGCAACCCAACTATTTTACTAGTTTCTTCATCTCCAATCCAGGCTTAAAAACTACAACTCTTTTTGGAGGTACAGGAACTATTTCTCCAGTTCGTGGATTGCGGCCAGTTCTACCGCGTCTGGATTTTACTTTAAAGATTCCAAAATTACGCAGTTCTACTGTTTTTCCGTTTACAAGGCTATCAATGATAGAGTCCAGAGCTTTCTGTACTACCTTCTTAATATCCTGTTGTTTCATTTTTGTTTCAGTGGCTATCTTAAGAACAATATCTTTTTTAGTCATTCCGGGCTTCCTCCTTTCCCATGCTGTTTAAATTTATTACAAGCTAAATGCTCAATTATGAAAAGAAATTTTTAACTACAAAGTAAATTATTGAAATCAACATCATGATTAAAAATAATGCAAAGAACGGATTTGTCAGGGTTCTTTTGCATGCTTGAGTGAAAACATTGATTTTGGCAAGATCATTCTTCCTGTTTTCCAGGGAGCCTAAAATTTTATTAAGCGTAATATAAGAATTATGCCAGTCATTTTCGAGTTTTTCCATTTGCAAAGGAGACAATAAACTAATACTTTTCAAACTCATGACTTGTGAGATTACATCAAAGGTTCTGTCTTCTGCTGTAGGCTTAATACCTAAAGAATCCATTAGCGCTTGATACTTTCTAGCTAAAGAACTTTTTAGTTCTAAAAAGTTCTTTTCTTCATCTTCAGTGAAATTTTGTTGCTCACTGGCTCTTTTATATAATTCATAAAAAGACTTCCACAAATCAACAAACTCTGTTAACTGCTTTATTCTCGCTTCTAAATTTTTATCTATCATTTTCCTATCCTTCTTGTTAACAACAACTACCGTTAAATAGTAACATAACCACTATTTTATGTCAAGCTAAAATTTGTGAGAGTTCAGGGAAATAATCAATGGCGATTTCTTTGGAAATAATGCCGTTATTGTAAAGTCGTTTGAAACTCTCAGTCATTGTATGCATTTGATATCTGGCGCTTGTTTGAATAATTGATGGGATTTGAATTGTTTGTCCTTCTCGGATAACGTTTCGTACAGCGTCGGTCATGATCATTACCTCTGTTGCCACAACTCGGGTTTCCCTATCCTTTTTGGGAACAAGAAATTGTGTAATTATTCCGTTTAGACTGTTTGCAATTTGAACACAGGCCTGATGCCTTTGCTGTGGAGGAAAAATACTGATTAACCGGTCGATGGCCTGTATAGTATCCGGAGCATGCAGAGATGTTAATACAAGATGTCCTGTCTCAGCTGCTGTAATAACCGTTCTAACTGTTTCAGCATCAAGCAGCTCACCAACCATGATTACATCAGGGTCTTGTCTCAGGGTGCGTTTTAAGGCCACAGAAAAAGACAGCGTATCTGTGCCGATTTCGCGCTGTTTTATGATTGAATTTTCATTGGTATGAATATACTCTATCGGGTCTTCAAGGCATATTATAACGGCCTCTTTTTGTCTGTTAATGATGTCTACCATTGCTGCTAGAGTAGTTGTTTTTCCGCTTCCTGTTGGGCCTGCGATTATAACAATACCTTTTTTTAAGAGCGAAAGTTTTTCCACTACACTCGGCAGCCCTAATTCCTGGATAGTTTTTAAATCAGGCATGATTACGCGAAAGGTGCCCTCAACATTGCCGCGCTGCACATGTACGTTTACCCTGAAACGCAGGTCAGGATTTGGAGAAAACGCAAAATCAAGTTCCATGAATTTTTCAAATCGAGTGATTTGCTCATCGCTCAAAATGCTGTAAATCATATTTTTTAATTCTTGTGTTCCCAATGGATCCATTTCCAGCGGGACAAGTCTTCCATGTAAACGCAAGATAGGCGGGCGGTTGTATGTAAGATGAAGGTCAGATGCCTTTCTTTGGGCTGTTATCTGAAGCAATCTGACAATATCCATTGATTCTATGCGTTTAAGGATCTCATCTTTATTCTCGTTCTCTATGTTTTCAAAGACAAGCCCTATTCCATATATATTATTTTTGATTTCTTCAACCCGGACTACTCTGCCGATTGCTTTTATGACACTGTCGATTTTAGGTAAGCGAAATTCTAAATTTAATTTGGTATCCAGCGCTATTAAACCGTCAACCTCTATTTTCATCCCGTTCGTACTAATATCTTTAGCCATAGTGTTTTTTATAACAGAGGCATTATTATCATTATCAAGTAACTGGTATTTAATTTTAATTCTAGAACGAATACGTGTATTTGACCTCATTTCAGCATAAAAATCCAGTGAGCTTTCCATAGATTATCCCCTTTTCTTATCTTCTTATTTTAATTGATATATCATCTTTTTCAAGAATTTTTTCCAAATCAGCTATTAAGGTATTGTTTATGGTAACGCTGGCATCAGCTTGAATTTTTATTCTTTTGCCTTTAGCATTAAGCATGGCTAAATGTACCGGCACTTTACCTGGATTAGAAAGAATGATTTCTTTTATTTTTTGAAAATATCCCTGGGTTTTGTCAAGCTTTGAAATGTTAAGGCTTATGCTCTCAATTAACACTCTAGAGGCTTGTTCAATAGGAATTATATCCGATGATATTATTTTAGGGGTATCTTCTTTAAAGTCAAGCTTTCCTTTAATAATCACCACGGCATCTTGCTGTAAATGCAAAAATGTTTGCTTAAATGTCTCAGGAAAAACAAGTACCTCTATAAAGCTTTCAGTATCTTCAACTCTTAAAATCGCCATTTTTTCAGCTTTGCGTTTAGTAATAGTAATCTTTATTTTTTCCAAAAGACCGGCAACAATAATATTCTCTCTCAGATCTAATTTTTTGTATATGTCGCTGACATTTAGTATGTTGTATTTCTTTATGATTTTTTTATATTGATCAAGCGGATGGGCTGTAATGTAGAAGCCAAGCATTGTCTTTTCATATGATAGGAGTTTGGGCATCGGCCATTCATCTTGAGGGTCTAGTTCATCTTTGTCGCTTTGATTGTGGCCGATTTTCTCAAATAAAAGAAGTTGCCCGCTCTGCATGTCTTTCTGCATGGCGCTTGCCATATTCATTATTTTTTCAGATCCGTTCATAAGCTGAGCACGGTTTGCGCAAAAATAGTTAAACGCACCGCATTTAACCAGACTTTCAATAACCTTCTTATTTGTTGCTTTTGGGTCAACTCTTTTGCAAAAGTTAAAAAGAGATTTGAAAGCCCCCCCCTGTTTGCGAGCTTGAATAATAAGATCAACAGCCCCTCCCCCCACATTTTTAATTGCCGAAAGACCAAATCGAATGGCACTAGAGCCGACCACTGTAAACTGTGAAAAACTTTCGTTTATATCCGGCGGAAGGATTTTTATTTTCATGCGTTTGCATTCGGTTATATATCTAGCCACTTTTTCTGTATTGTCTTTTTCAGTGCTAAGTAAGGCAGCCATATATTCGACCGGATAATTTGCTTTTAAATATGCGGTTTGATAGGAAATAAACGCGTAGGCCGCGGAGTGGCTTTTGTTAAATCCGTATCCGGCAAAAAATTCAATAAGACCGAAAACTCTTTCCGCGATTGCCCGGCTTACTCCCCTGTTCAGTGCGCCGTCAACAAAAGTCTTTTTAAGGTCCTCAATTACTTCAGGGATTTTTTTTCCCATGGCTCTGCGCAGGAGATCTGCTTGGGCAAGGGAAAACCCGGCAAGTACATTACTGATACGCATGACTTGTTCCTGATAAAGAATAATTCCATAAGTATCTTTTAATACAGGCTCAAGACAAGGATGATCATAACGCACCTTTTCCACTGTTTTTTTTCGTTTTATGAAGTCATCAACCATGCCGCTGCCTAAAGGCCCCGGACGGTAAAGGGCAAGTAGAGCGATTATGTCCTCGAACTTATCAGGCTTTAATTTTTTGAGCAGGTCTCTCATCCCGGAACTTTCAAGCTGAAATACACCCTGAGTTTTTGCTTTTTTAAACAGCTCAAAAGTCTTTTCATTTTCAAGGTTGATCTTGCTTATATTAATCTCAGTTCCGGTTGTGCGTTTGATGATCTTAAGCGCGCCGGAAATAATCGTTAATGTTTTCAGTCCGAGAAAATCCATCTTGAGCAGGCCGATTTTTTCCAGAGCCTTCATTGTATAGCCGGTTGTTGTTTGTCCGTCTTGAGATCTGTAAAGAGGGATATGCTCATAAAGAGGCCTATCGCTTATGACGACCCCCGCGGCGTGAGTAGATGCGTGCCTAGTAAGACCCTCAAGCACAAGAGCTGTATCAATAAGCTCTTTAATTGTAGGATTGGATATATATAATTGCTTTAGTTCCGGTTCTTTGCTTATAGCGCTTGCTAAGGTAATATTCAGATCCGCGGGAATGAGCTTGGCTATCCTGTCTGCCTCAGCATAAGGTAATCCGATAACTCTGGCAACATCACGGATTACGCCTTTTGCCGCCATTGTTCCGAATGTTATTATTTGGGCGACATTGTCCTTGCCGTACTTTTTTGTTACGTATTTTATTACCTCATCACGTCTTTCATAACAGAAATCAATATCAATATCAGGAAAACTGACGCGTTCTGGATTTAAAAAACGCTCAAATAGTAAGTCATATTTTAAAGGGTCAATTTCGGTTATACCCAAAAGGTAAGCAACAATACTTCCGGCAGCTGATCCGCGCCCTGGGCCGACCGGGATTTTGTTATTTTTTGCAAACTGGACAAAATCCGCAGTGATTAAAAAATAGCTGGCAAATCCGGAGTTTTTAATCACCGTCAATTCTACATCTAAACGATCCTGAGCTTGCTGTGCATTATCAGGAAAATATTCGGGTATTTTCTTTTCGCACATTTCTCTGAGCACATCTATGGCGCTTATTCCGACTGGCAGTTTAAATTTCGGCAGATGGGTTGTGCTGAAATCAAACTCAAGATTGCACATCTCGGTTATCTTAATTGTATTGCTGATTGCCTCAGGAATCTCAGCAAAGAGTTTTTTCATTTCCTCTGGGCTTTTAAGATAAAACTCGTTAGTACTCATTTTCATGCGTTTTTCATCGGAAAGATTTGTCTGTGTCTGCAGGCACAGAAGCACCTCATGGGCGTGTGCCATTTCTTTTTTAATGTAGTGAACATCATTTGTCGCTACTAACCCTATCCCAAGCTCTCGGCCAATCTTAACCAGGCCCTTATTTGCAATCTTCTGCTCTTTAATGCCATGGTCCATCAGTTCAAGGTAAAAACTATCTTTTTCAAAAAGATCACGGTACCACAAAGCAGCCTTATAAGCATTTTTTTCATCGCCGGAGATTATTGAGTAAGTAATCTCTCCTTTTAAACAGGCGCTCATGCCAATCAGGCCTTTTGAATATTTAGCCAGCACTTCTTTATCAATTCTCGGTTTATAATAAAACCCTTCCTGATTAGCTATTGATATAAGACGGATCAGGTTTTTATAACCTATTTCGTCTTTTGCCAGTAAGGTTAAATGGTAGATCGGCTCCCGGTAACCGCTTTCTCCCCGGCTAAGGCGGCTGCCTTTAGCAATATATGCTTCACAGCCAATAATAGGCTTAATGCCTTTTTTCATTGCTGTATTATAAAAATCAATAGCACCGAATATATTGCCGTGGTCTGTAATGGCAAGGGCAGGCATATACATGCTGTGGGCATGGTCAATAAGTTTATTGATCAAGCAGGCCCCGTCCAAAAGACTATATTGAGTATGCACGTGCAAATGCACAAAATCACTATGCTTCATTTAATTGGTTCTTTCTGGTTTAAGTTAAAGAAATAAAAGGAATAGATCGATTAAAGGCTAGATTACATTGTTTGATCTCTGTAATCTTTTTAATGATCCGTAAAATCAAGGGGTCGTAAAATAAGAAGGCCCCTTTTATTCCCATTCTATAGTCGCAGGAGGCTTGCTGCTTATATCATATACTACTCGGTTAACCCCTTTTACTTCATTAATAATTCGATTAGAAATTTTACCAAGTATAGCTGGCGGTATTTTTGCCCAGTCAGCGGTCATCCCATCAACACTTGTTACCGCCCTCAGGGCAATGGTATTTTCATAAGTTCTTTCATCACCCATTACTCCTACGCTCTTAACCGGCAATAAGATCGAAAGTGCCTGCCAGATATCGTTGTAGATTCCCGTTGTTTTTATTTCCTGAATAAATCTAAAATCAGACTGCCTGAGTATTTCAAGTCGTTGCTTGGTTATGCTTCCCAGTATACGGATGGCCAGCCCTGGCCCGGGAAAAGGGTGTCTGTTAATTATCTCTTTGGGCAAGCCCAGAGCCGTACCGAGAAGCCTGACCTCATCCTTAAATAAAAAACGCAAAGGCTCAACAAGTTTTAGATGCATGCGCTTAGGTAGCCCTCCCACATTATGGTGGCTCTTAATGGTTGCTGATGGCCCGCCGAAAACAGACTGGCTCTCGATTACATCAGGATACAGAGTTCCTTGCGCCAGGAATTTGACATTTTTTAATTTTTTTGCTTCCCTTTCAAATACATGTATAAACAGACGGCCGATTATTTTGCGTTTTCTTTCCGGGCTGGTTACCCCTTTTAACTTTTCAAGAAAAAGTTTTTTCGCGTTTACATAATGAAAGTTTATCTTATAGTGTTTACCAAAAGTAGCCTGCACTTGTTTAGCTTCGCCCTGGCGCAGTAATCCGTTGTTAACGAAAATACAGTGAAGCCGTTTTCCCAGTGCCTTATGTAATAACAGTGCGGCTACTGATGAATCCACTCCTCCGCTTAAGCCCAGTACCACAGAATTATCCTTAACCTGTTCCTGTATCTTTTTTACAGACTCTTTGATAAAAGATTTCATTGTCCAAATACCTGTGCATTTACAGATTTTAAACAAAAAGTTCTTTAGGATAATCCTGCCCCTTGGTGTATGGACAACCTCGGGATGGAACTGCACACCGAATATCATTGAAGTACTGTTTTTAAATCCCGCGAACAAAGAGTTCTGGGTGTGGGCAATACTGCTAAAATCTTTAGGCAGCCGGCTTACTTTGTCCTCATGAGACATCCATGTTATCATCTTTTTTCCCAATCCGGAAAAAAGATGTCCGGGTTTATCAATAAACAGCTCTGTTCTGCCGTATTCACGCTTAGATGATTTTCCTACCTTGCCTTTAAAATGATCGGCAATAAGCTGCATTCCGTAACAAATACCAAGCAGCGGGATGCCTAAATCAAAAATTTTCCTGTCGCATTTAGGAGCATTTTTTTGCGTTATTGAACAAGGGCCTCCGGAAAATATTATGCCCGATGGCGCAAGTTCCATGATCTTTTGCGCCGTTATTTGAGGAGGATGAATCTCACAGTAAACATTGTATTCTCTGATTCTGCGTGCAATTAGCTGGCTGTATTGAGAGCCGAAGTCGATTATTAGTATTAGTTCTTTCATGATTTTAATATACTGTAAAGTTCCTCTAATGATTGTGAAATTATTTTTGTCCCAGTTAGTACAGGCATAAAATTAGTATCTGCTTGCCAGCGCGGAACAATGTGTACATGTAAATGCTTATCAATGCCCGCTCCAGCAATCTTGCCGATATTAAGCCCGATATTAAATCCCTGCGCTTTTAATTTTATTTTTAACTGCTTAGTCGTATGTTTAATAAATTCAAATAATTCGATTATTTCTGCAGTATGCATTTTTTCCAGGCTGTCGATATGCCTGTAGGGTACGATTAAAGTATGACCGTTATTATAAGGAAAAATATTTAAAATTGAAAATACAAATTTTCCTCTTTTTATAATGTAATTTTTTTTATCTTTTTTTTGTCGTGGCTTATGGCAGAAGATACATCCGGTGGTCTTTTTTGCCTGTATGTATTTAATGCGCCATGGTGCCCATAGATTATCCATGTTTTTATCCTCATCTTTGAACGCAAAGATTTTTATATAGAAATTATCTGTCCTTTAATTTCATTATTTATTTCTAATATGCCAATAGTTCTTTCCATGGCCGTAACCGTATCGGTAGCACTGCCGGGATTGAAAAATAAAACACCATTACTGACCTCGTTAACCGGGATGTGAGAATGTCCGAAAATTATTACGTCTACATTTTTAAATTCATTTGCCACACGCTTCATCAGATTTTTGGGAGCGCCACTTCCGTGTATTACGCCAATTTTGAATTTTTCGGCAATAATAATTTTTTTTAAAGGTAGTTTATTTGAGGGTGGGTGCAAATCCATGTTTCCGCGTACTGCTTCCACTCTGGGCGCGATAAGAGCGAGTTCATCAAGCACGCATAATTCAGTAATATCTCCCGCGTGGATGATCATGTCTACCCCCTTGAAATATTCCTTTATCTTATCTGGAATAGTTTCACAGTTGCCGGGGATATGTGTGTCGGAAATAACGCCAATTTTCATTTAAACACCCTTGGTTTTTCAAAAAGAGTTAAAAGATCATTTACAGTGTTTTGATCCCATATCCAGACTTTAGCTTCCAAGGCTTTAAGCCGGGCATTAGGGTCAATGCCGTCAAGGGCAATAAGGATTTTCTTTATGCAGTCTTTTCTTTTCGCGTGTTCGAGATATATGCCTATTTTCGCCTCATCAATGAAGCCTTCTTCAATGGCGCAAAACCAAATTTTTTTTAAGCGCTTGGCAAAAACTTGTGACAATCCGTTGCTTTCTTTTATAACGATTTCATCGAAATGTGTCAACATAAACCTTTTCTTGTCAAGCTCTACTATATCGTTTTCAAATTTTTCAAACAGCTCTTTTAAACGAATTGAAATCTTTTTTTTGGATTCCAGGTTGAATTCCAGCATTAATTGTTCTATCGCTTGGGTGAACTCATTAGAAGCGATATTTAGGTCCATATTAAATGAATTCTGCTGCGGACAGAGTACAAGCTTTAACCAATGCGAAAAAAGCGGATCATTTATGGAATTAAAAACTCCTCTTTTAGTTGTTACATCCCACTGAAAGAGTTTGTTGATGTGGCGGTTGATCTCGGTTGTTTTTCGGTTTATATATTTTCCTATTTGCGTGGGTTTCTTTATGCCGCTTGCAAGCGACAGCAGTATTGGTGGGTAGAGATTGTTGTGATTGGTGTTCAATAGGCTATGATACTTATTGTTAAAATGCTGATTTAAAATGCCGTGACTTTTGTGCAGGGTTTCTTCCAGTGAGCTGATCACTATATCATCGGTTACTGAATCTATTTTGCCTTCATGACACAGGCTTCTGATTTGTTCAGTGATGATCGATAGATAAAATGGATATCCTCCTGTTAGATAAATAAGAAACTTTTTTAGATCATCGCTGATTTTTACAGCTCCGATTCTCTTGTCCATGAAGCTTGCGGCGGTTTTGTTATTTAAAGGCTGCATATTAACTATTTCAAAATTGCCGAATAAAAGACTGAGCTTTTTATTTAATATGTTATGAGCTTGATGTGTAGCCGAACTGACCATGATATACATAGTATTTTTTTGGACCATTATCTTATTGCTTAATTCAAGATATGGTTTTTCCAACTCAAAATTATCCAGATTTTGGAATTCGTCTAAGATCAGTAATATCGGTTTTTTAGTTTCGTCATACAAAAATTGAGTTAGCTCGAGCAGCTGAGAAAAGATCTCATCCTTAGGCGCTGCTTCTTTTATGGCTTTATTTATCTGGTTAATGGCCCGGACTGTTTTAGGGATTTTTGGTTTACTTTTTTCTAAAAGAAACTCAAGGTTGTCCTCCATTTTTGCGTCTATGCTTTTGAGGAATTGATATAATAGAATGCCCATGAAGTTTTTTGCGAAAACCTCCAGAGATTTTGGTTTCAGACAAATATATATCGGTATGATCGTGTTATCGTTGCAGTGTCGCAGGAGACTAAATATCAGTGATGTTTTTCCCAGACTCTGAGGCCCAACAATTGCCATATTCTGTCTGTATTTATTTTTAAGGCCCTGTACTCTTTTCAATAACAGCTCAAGGATTTCCGGCCTTTCGATGTCATCTTTAATAGGTATCTGTAAGTTTTCCATGGGCCTAGTTTTCAATTAAGGTAAATAAAACAAAGGATTTTGCGCCTTATTGTTCCTGCGTATTTCGAAATGAACTATAGAGCGTGAGGTTCTGCCCGTGCTTCCCGCATAAGCTATTGTCTGTCCCTGTGTTACATAATCTCCGGATTTGACAAGATTTTTGTGATTGTTAGCGTATATGGTTGAGAAATTTTGGGCATGCTCAATAATTATAGTTTTACCAAAGCCGCGCATGTTTGATGAGGTAAAAACAACATTTCCCGCCTCTGCCGCGCTGATAGAATCTCCGGATCTGGTAATTATGTCAATGCCAGAGTTTTTAACTCTTTTTTTTAACTGATTGAAACAGCTGGCAAGTTCTCCATTATAAGGCCATATAAATGAGGCAGTTTTTTTTGAAGGCAGGTCTGTCTGCCTTGTTTTACGAAATGAATCCGGAATAAATATTTTCTGGCCGATTTCAATCCTACATGTGTTGGATATCTCATTTAACTCTGACAATTTCTGCATTTTGACAGAATAAATATGGCTAATTCGCCAGAAGGTCTCGCCTTTTTTTACCACATGATAAAAGCCGGCAAGGTCAGTCTTAATAGCGGTTGGTATTTTAATCCCCGGCCGCGAGCATATCCTTTTATTTGCAGTGCATCCAGTGCTTAAACAAATGCATATAATGATCAAGCTCAGTTTTATTAATTTTCTCATTACAGCCTTCTTCATCTCCGTATTGCTTAATGTATTAACTCGTAACTCGTATTAATAATTTTATTTCATTCCGGGATGAGACAAGCCCATCCCCTACAGGTTTTAACCGTTGGCGTTTTACGCTTTTTTTTACCTTTACTTTTTTACTTTTAATTTGAATTTCATCATTCATAACTCATAACTCATAATTCGTAACTATCTTTTACTTTTGCCTTTTTACTTAAAACCGAGTTACTCGGTTTTTCTATTTGGAGCGGGCGAAGGAATCAAACCTCGTGTCGTACCTTCCGCTTCCCCTGGGAATACAGGGCAGTGCTCAGGTGTCTCACTCTTTAAAGGGAAACCCTTACGTTTTCCCTTTCCCTATCTAAAGATGTCTAAACTTTCAAGTACTTGGGATTAATTCGATAACAGGTTTATGTTCATAATATTCCATAAACCCTATCTCATTATTAATATTTCCCTTCCCTCCGCAAAGTTTGCTCATTTCGCCGATAAGGGGAAACAATCTTTCCCCTTAAAATCTCCTTTTGGGTTCTTATCTCCTTTTGGAGAAAAATTTTTTGGAGCGGGCGAAGGGAATCGAACCCTCATATTCAGCTTGGGAAGCTGATGTTCTACCACTGAACTACGCCCGCATACTCAAGTTACAAGTAAAATGTAAAAAGTAAATTCGCTCATACTTTAAAATGTTTTAATAATTTTATTCCGGGATGAGACAATCCCATTCTCTACAGATTGGGATATTATTTATCCTAACGCGCTAATCCGTAACTCGTAACTCGTAACCCGTAACTCGTAACTATTTTTTCTAATCATCCATTAGCTTCATGGAGCAGAAATCTCCGCACATTGTACATACATCTTTTACCCTAGGAGTTGATGCGGCACGGTAAGCTTTAGATTTTTTTGGATCAAATGACATGGCAATTTGCTCCTGCCATTTTCTCTTTTGTCTGGCTATGCTCATTAGTTTGTCCTTCTTCCATGACTGAATATTACCTCTGGCCAGATCGCCGCTATGAGCGGCTATTTTACTGGCAATTACCCCCTGCTTTACGTCTTCCATATCAGGAAGCCTAAGATGCTCTGCTGGAGTAACAAAGCATATGTAGTCAGCTCCGTAGGCAGCAGCAATGCCTGATCCGATAGCCGCGCTTATATGATCATAGCCCATGCCAATATCAGTTGTCAGAGGTCCTAGAACATAAAACGGTGCCCCATGACAGTGTTTTTTTTGCAGCTTTATATTCTTCTCAATCTGATTGATCGGCACATGTCCCGGCCCCTCGATTATTACCTGTACGCCGCTTTTTTGTGCTCTTTTAGCCAGCATTCCCAATAATTTAAGCTCCGCTATCTGCGGCTTGTCCGTTGCGTCCAGGATAGTTCCGGGCCTTAGTCCATCCCCGAGGCTCAAGGTTATATCAAATTCTCTGGCTATCTTAATCACATCATCAAAGTATTCGAATAATGGATTCTCTTGCTTGTTCTGTTTTATCCAGCTTGCGGTCATCGCGCCGCCCCGGCTGACTATACCCATAAGGCGCGGATTATCATCCAGACTTTTTAGGGTTTTTTTTGTTATACCGCAGTGAATGGTAAAAAAATCAACTCCGTTTTCAGCCTGTACCCTTAAAACATTAAATATATCCTTTTTACTCATCTTCAAGAAAGTGCCGTATTTATTTTTTGCTTTAATCGTCGCCTGATATATCGGTACTGTGCCGATGGGTACACTTGAATTTGCGAGTATAGAATTCAGGATTTTTCCTATATTCCCTCCGACACTTAGATCCATTACCGTATCTGCGCCAAAATCAATAGCAGTTTTTAATTTTTTGATTTCTCCCTTTAAATCGATATTATCCGGGGATGTCCCAATATTGGCATTGATCTTGACACTCATCATCTTTCCAATCCCGCAGGGTGATTCTAATTTTCTTTTTTTGTTAGCAGGAATAACAACCAAACCTTCACTAATAAGTTTTATGAGCAGCTTCTTATCTATAACTTCTTTTTTTGCTATTTTATCAATTAAAGGTGTGCTTTTGCCTGATCTGGCAATATCAACTAATGTTTTCATAAATAAATTTCTTTCAGTCAAATGGTTAGATTAATTTTAATACTAGAGGATTTGCGAATCAGTATTAATAAAAGCAGAATAAAACTAAAAGGATTAAATCACAGGACAAATCTCATAAACTACAAGAGTTTATATTTAAAATTTAAATCTGTAAATGCAGTTGAAAATATTTGTGTATGAACTGCTTTTCCAGGTTCTTTACGATTATATGTCCTTTACTTATTCCTAAAGCTACAAAGCAATCCATTATATTCAATCCGGTCTTATGCCCCCGGGGTTAATCCATTCAGTAAATTTCTGCTTTTTCCAACAGCAAACCCAAAATTCTTATTTATTATTATCACATAATTTCGTGATTTTTTCAACAGCTTCTTTTTCTAGATGGTAAAACTTGTATCTAAGCTTTTTAAAATGCAATGATGTTTTTCCGTCAGAAAGCTTAAAGAATTCCTCTAATACTCTAACAGACTCCTTAACTCTCTGAGCATTAGCCATGAAGATATCCACAATATTTTCTCTTTTAAGCTCAGTAAGCGTGGTTTTTTTTCCGACATCTTTTATTATTTGTCTTTCTTTGAGTATTAAATCACTCGCAATTAAATTGCTTTGTTTGATTAAGCCTGTTATCGCGTGCCGTATAATCTTTGTTTTGGCGGTAAGTTTCTTATCATCGGCGATAAAACGCAACATATCCTCAATAACACGCAGGCCCTCTTTTGCTCGGTTAAGGTTAGCGTCAATAAGTCTGTAAATTTTTTTATTAGACAATGTGGTTTTTAACAATTTTTTTAATTATTTTTGAAGTTGAATAACCCTTGAGAAAGTTCGCTCTTAGTACTTTGCCTTTGTATGTTTTTAATACTTCAGCGCCGACAATGCTGCCGGTTTTCCAGTCAGAACCTTTAATTAATACATCAGGCCTGAGTTTTTTTATCAATTTAAGCGGAGTTGAGTCATTAAATACTGTAACAAAGTCAACGCTTTCAAGTGCCGCGACAATGCCGCAACGGTCTTTTTCAGATATAATCGGCCTTGTTTTACCTTTGATCCTTTTTATTGAGGCAGTGCTGTTAAGGGCAACGATTAAAATGTCGCCTTTTCCTCGGGCCTCTTCTAAATACTTTACGTGTCCGAAATGCAATAGATCAAAACAACCGTTTGTAAAAACTATTTTTTTTCCCTGCTTTTTTAATTTTAGAACAATTTTAGCAAGTATATCAGATTTTTTTATTTTTGTTTTGATCATGACACGATGGCATCTTCTACTAATTTACAAATAATGTGGATTACTAAAATGTGTGCTTCCTGAATATGAGGGGTATTATCAGAATCGATCAGCAGAGATAAATCGGTTATATTTGTTAAATTTGTTCCTTTTCGGCCGCTTAGCGCGATTGTCTTTAAGCCCATTTCCTTAGCCTGCTCAAGGCCTTTGATCACATTGGCGGCTTGACCACTGGTGGAAATACCAATAGCAATATCACCCTTTTTTCCAAAGGCTTCGATCTGCCGCTTGAATATAATATCAAAATCATAATCATTAGCCAAGGCTGTTAAGGTCGAGCTATTTGTTGTCAGGGCTATTGCCCCAAGTCCCCTGCGTTCTTTTTTAAATCTTCCCACAAGTTCAGCGGCAAAATGCTGCGCGTCAGCGGCGCTTCCGCCGTTGCCGAATATTAATACCTTTGAGCCGTTTTTAAAGCCATTAATTATAGTCTCAGCAATACTCTGTATCTCTTTAGGCACTTCAGCCGCCAAAGCGTTTATAAGCTTAGCTGATTCAGCCAAATAACTTTTAATTGAATTCTGCATTATATAAGCCTTTATCTTAAAAAGGGAATTTCCTGTTTGTCTTTATGGCTTTTTTCCTGGTTTCTTTGAGCTATTTTGGTAACATGCACATTAACAAGCACTGGCTTGTCAATACCCGCGAGTAATTCCTGAACCTGCCCCTGAATTACAGACTGGACTCTCTCGGTTATGTTCGGGATATTTGAAGTTGACCATAGGATTACTCTGCTTTCGATCTCAATACCGCGTCTGGTAACAAATACATCAGAACGCAGTTCTTTTACATCTGGAAGCTGTTGAGTAAGCCGGCGGATAAAGTCTTCTATCGCTCCAAGCGAGATTATTACCTGTCCTTCATTTGTTGAATAGCCGATAGTTTTTTCTGCCTGGAATTTCTTAAATGAAAAATTAGCTAAAGATAAAGTAACCAGAATCAATAATACTCCGCTTAAGCCCACTACCAGGTATAGATTTGAGAAATTCATAAGCGGATCCAGAATAATGGACAGATCGTAGCGTCCTTCCATATGCAGCGCGATAAATATTAAACTTACGCCGATTATGGCAAAAATTAATGTATAAAAGAAAACAATTATTTTGCTGAACAATCGCATAAATCCCCCCTTTTATTCTGTAGTTTCTTCGGAATGGATATCTCCGATGTTTACATTGACTTCACTAACAGTAAGCCCGGTCATTTCTTCTATGGCTGTGCGGATATTTTCCTGTACAACATTGGCAAGATCAGGGATGGTCATTCCGTATTTTACGATTATGGTAAGGCCGACTTTTACTTCCCCTTCCAATATATCAAGATTTATGCCTTTATTATTATAACCCTTGCTGAATAAATCTATGATCATTTTAATGGGATTACTTTTTAGCTCTTCTACACCATCAACCTGAAGCGCTGCATTTCTCGCAATTGAAGCAATTACTTCATTATTGATTTTTAGTGTTCCCAGATCGGTTTTTTTATCTTTTTCGTTCACGCTTGCTCCCTCCCCCTAGACTTTTTTTTCTAATAATCTCTCTACAAAATCAGTATAGTACTTTCCTTTTTGAAATCCCCGGTTATTAAATACATATTTATGGAATGGGATTGTAGTTTTTATCGGACTGATTACGAATTCCTCAAGTGCTCGTTGCATGACCTTGATCGCTTCTTTTCTGTTTTTCCCGTGAGATATGAGCTTTGCGATCATGGAATCATAAAAGGGAGGTATGGAATATTCACTGTAAACATGAGAATCTATTCTTACTCCTCTGCCGCCGGGAAAATGTAAGCTCGTAATCTGTCCAGGTGATGGCATGAAATTGTTCTCAGCATCTTCGGCATTAATGCGGCATTCAATTGCCCATCCGTCGAATTTGATATCGTCTTGAGTTAAAGATAGTTTTTCACCTGCGGCGATCTTGATCTGCTCTTTGATTAAATCGACCCCAGTGACTTCCTCGGTTACACTGTGCTCTACCTGAATACGGGTATTCATTTCCATGAAATAAAACTTACCGTCTTCATCAAGTATAAATTCAATAGTACCGGCATTGGTATAATTAGCAGCTTTACAAGCCCGAACAGCAGCATCGGTTATCTTACGTCTTAATTTGTTGTCCACAGCAGGCGATGGTGATTCTTCGATTAATTTTTGATGCCTTCTTTGTATAGTGCAATCTCTCTCGCCCAGATGGATGACATGATTGTGTTTATCGGCCAGAATCTGTACTTCTATATGCCGCGGCTTTGTGAAATATTTTTCTAAATAAACATTAGGATTTCCGAAATTAGCTTCCGCCTCTGCTTGAGCGGTTATAATTGAGCTTGCCAGGCTTATATCGTTATGAGCGACCCGCATGCCTTTTCCGCCGCCTCCGCTCGAGGCCTTTATAATCACGGGATATTTTAATTTGTTGGCTATTTTTATGGCTTCCTTTTTACTCTTTATTATATCTCCCGAGCCTGGGATAATCCGAATGCCCGCTTTTTTCATTGTATCCTTGGCGACCATTTTATCTCCAAGCATTCTGATATTTTCCGGGGATGGTCCAATAAAGGCTATGTGGCATGATTCACAGATCTCGGCAAAATGCGCGTTTTCCGCTAAAAAACCATAACCGGGATGAATAGCTTCCACATCAGTGATTTCAGCAGCACTCATTATCGCGGCAATATTAAGGTAGCTACTCGCTCCCGGAGCTGGTCCTATGCAAATAGCTTCATCAGCGAATTGCACATGCATGCTGCTAATATCAGCTTCTGAGTAAACAGCAACAGTTTGAATATCCATTTCCTTACAGGCACGAATGATTCTTAAAGCGATTTCACCACGATTAGCAATTAAAATTTTTGAAAACATAGTTTTTATTTTGGTTCGATTCTAAACAGCACCTGTCCGAATTCGATAGGGTCACCATTATCAATAAGAATCTCTTTTACCTTTCCTTTTACTTCTGCTTTGATTTCGTTCATTAATTTCATGGCTTCGATAATGCATATTACCTGTCCTATTTCCACATCACTGCCTATTTCCACAAAAGGGTTGGAATCAGGTGACGGGGCGCGGTAAAAAGTTCCGACCATAGGGGATTTTACCTCTATTCCTGGGCTTTTTTCGACAGGTCTTAGCTCTGAGGGCTGCGCGGGAACATTGTACATAATATTCTGATCAGGTTGGTTTGTTCTTTCCAAAACTATGCTTGGAGACCCGGCGGCATTACCCTCTCTTCTTAATCTGATCTTTAATCCTTCACGTTCAAGCTCAAGCTCAGTAAGATTGTTATCGTGCATCAATTTTATCATTTCTTTAATTTCTTTTAGATTCATTGTGAACTCCTTTAGCTATTCAACTTTGACGCTCGATGATAGACAATAGACCATCGACCATGGACCATCGACCGTTTTTGTTCTTTTTACTTTTAACTTGAATCCTCGTCCTTCGTCCTAGCGAAGCGATCGTCCCTCATTCTTCGAGTTTTCCCGCTTTTCATTCGTAACTCGTAATTCATAACTCGTAACTAATTCAGGTTAGACTCTCTCCACATAAGTAGAGGTGCGTGTATCTATTTTGATCATATCGTTTCCATTCACAAACAAAGGTACCTGTATCTGTGCACCGGTTTCTAGGGTAGCCGGTTTGAATGAATTTTTTGCAGTATCCCCTTTAAATCCGGGTTCTGTTTCTGTGATTTTCAATTCAATAAACATAGGCAGATTAATTTCCAAGATCTCGTTTTTGCAATAAACTGCGACAACAACCATGTTTTCCTTTAATAAGCCAAGCATATTGCCTAGTTTGTCTGTATCAAAGGCAACCTCTTCATATGTTTCCTGGTCCATAAAATAATAAGTATCCTGGCAGTTATAGAGGTACTGGATCTTTTTTTCCTCAATAAAAGCCTCTTCGAATTTATCATCCGGACGAAAAGTCTTTTCCAGGGTTTTATTTGTCCTTAATCTTTTTAGTTTTGTTCTGACAATAGCGCCGCCTTTTCCGGGTTTTACATGCTGATATTCGACGATCTTATAGATATCACCGTCTACAACAATGGCCATGCCTGACTTGAACTGATTTGTGCTGATCATAATAGCTTATATCCTTTTTTTGTTACTAATACCATATCTTCAATTCTTATCCCGCCTGAATCCGGAATATATACACCAGGTTCGACGGTAAATACCATGCCTGCCCTAAAACGTTTATTAGATTTCCCTGAAATATTCGGCTTCTCGTGTACTTCCAGGCCTACTCCGTGTCCAAGGGCATGACCAAAGTATTTAGCAAGGTCTGCCTGGTCTAATATTTGTCTTGCGATCTGGTCAGCTTTTTGGATCTTACCACCCGGGCGGATAAGCCTAATCGCTCTATCTTGTGCAGTGGCAAGGAGTTTATAATGCTTGACGTATTGGGTAATTTTACCTGAAAAGAAAGTTCTTGTCAAGTCAGATTTATAACCCTTATAATCAGCTCCTACATCCACAATCACTGGATCGTTTTTACCAATCTTTCTCTTAGTTGTTTTTGCGTGCGGCATGGCTGCATTAGGGCCAGAGGCGACGATTGTATCAAAAGCCGGCCCGCTGGCTCCGTTATCTTTTAGCATTTGCTCTAATTTGTCTTTTAAAAAAAGCTCGGTTACTCCCGGCTTGATAAGAGGCTTAAGCGCAACCAGTGATTTCTTGGTGATCGAGACAGCTTTTCTGATAAGTTTTAATTCCATGGGTGATTTGATCATTCTTAATTGCTCGACAATGTCCTTAGTCGCCCCAAGATGAAATTTTCCTTCCAAAGATGCTCTTAGCCTGAGATATTGCGCGTAGGTTATATGCTCAGATTCAAAATTAATTGCATGTAATTTTCTTTGACTGGCAATGTCTTGTATCAGTGAATAGACATTGCCTTCGATCATCAGCACTTTAAAAAGAGATCCAAGCTCAGAATGGGCTTGATCGTAATAGCGAAAATCACCCAGAAAAAGGTTCTCCTTTAAAGTAATAAGCAGCCAGCATTCATTACCAGTAAATCCGCTCAAATAGCGCACATTGTGCTCAGAGGTGATCAGCATTGCCTGAGCCTTAGAGGCTTTTAAGGACTTGCGGATTTTTTGTAATCTATTTTTCAGTAATTTCATTCTTGCCTTAACATCTCTAGGGCGGCCTGAAGCCCAAGGATATAGCTGTGTACACCAAAACCAGATACCTGTCCGTGGCACACAGGCGCGATTAATGAGGTGTGCCGGAATTCCTCTCTGGAGTATATATTGGATAGATGCACCTCGATTGCCGGTATGCCAACAGCGCTTATTGCATCTCTTATGGCAACGCTTGTATGTGTGTAGGCAGCTGGGTTTATCAAAAGCAGGTCAAATGTATTTTTTGCCTTACCGATCAAGTCCACAATCTCTCCTTCATGATTTGACTGTTTGATCTCGACTGTGATATCTTTTTCAGCTGCCAGTGTTTTAATTTGTTCATTGATGTTTTCAAGTGTGGCCTTGCCGTAAATCTCCGGTTCTCTGGTTCCCAGCAGATTAAGGTTGGGCCCATGAATTACAAGAATTTTCGACATACTATAATCCTCCATTTAATTGGCATTGTTGCAAAATAAATATTTGTGGTGTTATTCGCTCACTCATTTGTGCGGCGTAAAGTCGTACGCCTTCGCATTCATTTGCGAATGACTTACATCTGCACATTTTTCAACATGCCAATTTATCTAGTTCCCTTTTTAAAATATTTTTTAAGTTCCTCAGCTTGTTTTAATTCTATTTTTTTTGCATCCTGATTACCCATTATATCATAAAACTCGGCTAATTGTTCATGATAAACCGGATTTACCGGATACATCTGCACTGCTTTTTTAAAATGAAAAAGCGTGCTCTGTTCATATTCCTTTTGCCTTGAGATAAAAAGTAGTGTTCCTAGGCGCAAATGGTAATAAGCCGCAAATGGGTTGAGCTTTAGTGCAGATAGATAATTTGAAATCGCTTTGCCTGAGGCCTTATCCCTTAGTTTTGGGTCTTGCCGGGCTATTTGTTCAAAGATGTATGCACGATGATAAAAATATTCTGCGGCCAGGGGATTATGTCTTAGGGCTTGCGTGGATAAATTAACAGCTCTATTCATATCCCCTGTTTTTAAAGCCTGCCCCGCCTTGGAATCAAAATGCCTGCCAAGATATATATTTATTGAGTAAAAGATTATAATACTTAGCAGTATAGCGCAAATTATCCTGATTGTTGCCTTGGTTTTTTTGCAGGTTATAACAATGCAGCTGCTTTGTTGTGATCTGCCTAGGCTGTAAAGTCCGAGCAGGCCGAAAGCAATTGTTGAGCGCTGGCTATCGAAAAGTCCGAAATCAAAAAGATTCTGTATGAGAAAGCTTAAAAATGCCGCTAATAGTCCAAGTTCAACAGGCTTAAGCCGTGCTCTATTTTTAAAGGCCTTGATAAAAATAAGGCAGATAAACAGGACAAAGCAGCTAAGTGCAAGAAATCCGGATTCAGCCCAAAATTGCAGAAAACTGTTATGGGCCATAATTGTTTCTTCCGCGAGCTTGGTTTTAAATAAAGGATAGGCAATGCCAAAGGTTCCCGGGCCAAAGCCTAAAAGCGGATGCTCTTTGATCATCATCATGGCTGCCTTCCAATATTCTAAGCGGATGGCAAATGAGGTAAAAAAATGCTTAATTCCCGGCAATGCCGTTCTGGAAAATAAGCTGATGCTAAGAAAACAGAAAATAAACAGCCCCACGGTATATAAAGGCTTTAAAGCGGATTTATGACTATTTCTGTTTAAACTATGAAAAAATATAATGCCTGAAAAAAGTGATACCCAGGCGCCTTTTGATTTTGTCAATATTAATAAAGGTATAATAGAAAATGCTATTAATAAGGGTATATATTTAAACAGGCGCGTATTTCCGGTTTGATTCGTCCCTTCCTGTCTCAGGTATGTAATGCCGAGTAAGGTTAAAAACATCATGCTTAAGTAATCCCCGAAAGCCGGCGGGTAAATAAAAGTAGCGAATATCAGATTCTGTTTAACCCTTTTGGCAAATTCTTGGGAGCCTATGATATATTCAGGGTTGTTTTTTAAGAATTCCCTCATTTGGGAGAATCCTATTGTATATTGATGCACAGCGTAAATTATAAGCATCAAGCCGCAGACAATAAATGCCTTCAGAAACAAATCTAAGATACGCTTATCATTGGGCAGATTTTTAATGCTCCAGTATAAAAGATAAATGCTTATGAAATAAATAAGCTGATTGATTGACGCGTGCAGATTTATCGATCGGCTTAGGCTGATGATCAGCATCAGGATGAATAGCAAAAATATCCTATCTTCAAGCGAGAAAACCAATTTTGATTCGCAATCCCTAAGCCTGATTATAAGCAGAGAGAATGCCGCGATTAAAATTATATTTTCAAATATTATTGCGGGATAGAGAAAAAACCCCTCTCCGATCAAAGGCCTTAAAAAAAGCACTCCGAGCAAACTGATAATAATAATACGCGCTGAAACCGTATAAGCATCCAGCCTGCGTAAAATCAGCCAGCTGACACAGAGTATACAAAGTATAATGATTATATTCAGTTGCGGCATTTTTTTACTCTTTCTAGGAAAATTATAATCGATAAGATGCAAAGCGCCTGCAGCAAGACAAGAAAACAGCCCCATTTAGTTAATGAGCCTAAAAGCAGCGCGCTAAGGCCTATGCAGAAATTAACAAGGTAAATAAATAAAACTGCCTGCTTATGGCTCATTCCCAGGGCGGTCATGCGATGAGAAATATGGTTATTATCAGCTGTAAAAATTGAAACGCCGCTTTTTAAGCGGATGAAGATCACACTGACCATGTCAAATATGGGAATAGCCAGGATTATCAGAGGCATGATCACCGGAGTAAGCGTAAGCGCTGTTTCGGGCCGGTAATAGGTATTAATTATTGTCAGCAGGGCCAGAGTATAACCGATAAACATGCTGCCGGCATCACCCATGAAAATCCTTGCCGGATGAAAATTGAAGATTAAAAAACCCAGCAGTACTCCCCCAAAACAGGCAAGAATGCTTGAAACAAAGAATTGGCCGGTAATGCTTGAAACAAGGAAAAATATAAAAGCGGAAATAAAAGCAGTGCCGCAGCTCAATCCGTCCATATTATCCATAAGATTAAAGGCATTGGTAATAGCGATTATCCATAGCACAGTCAATATTGCGCTTAAGATAATATTATTTGTAAAAAAGGTTATTCTTATGCCGCTTAAAAAAACAATAACTGCCATTATAAATTGAAAGATAAGCTTGGTTTTGGCTTTGATTGGCCGGATATCATCAATCGTACCGAGGACAACCAGCAAAAAGGTTGTCCCGAGTATGGCGATTAGCTGAGGCATTATTGAAGCTATACCCATAAGCTGAGTTAATATTATCTGGGGAAGAAATAATAATGCCTTGAATTTATAAATTGCCGCCAGATGAATAACAATAGTGAATGTAAAAGCAAGATACATGCCGACTCCGCCTAAGAGTGGAATTGGTTTTTTGTGTGTTTTTCTTTTTTGGTCAGGCTGATCAACCAGGCCTATTTGCAGTGCCAAATTTTTTAATATACGCACAATCAAATAAGAAGCTAAAAACCCGAACACAAAGATATAGCTATAGATTATTTTCCACATGACATAAGTTCTCTATATAATGAATCGATCTGGTTGACCATTTTTTCCACTGAGAATTCCTCTATCCGGCTGAACCCGTCTTCACCCATAGCCTTTGCCTTTTGCGGATTGTCTAATAGGCTGATAATAGAATCTGCCATTGTCCTGTAATCTCCAGGCGGCACGAGCAGTCCGTTTTGTTGATTTATAATCGCCTCAGAGTTCCCATCAATATCAGTGGCTACAATAGGCAGTTTAAGGGCCATTGCCTGCGGTAGGACGCGCGGCAGGCCTTCCCAAAGAGAGCTTAGGGCAAAAACGCTGAAGATGGACATAAGCTCAGGAACATCAGAGCGCAGTCCTGTAAAAATTAATCTATCTTTAAGCCCCAATTGGCTAACCAGCTCCTCGGCTTTTTCTCTAAGCGGTCCGTCACCCACAATGACAAATCTTACATGCGGCCTGTTTTTTGAAATTATTGCGCAGCTTTGAATAAAATCAAGCGGTGCTTTCTGTGCGCTCAGGCGCGTTACAGTTCCGATAACAGGTATCGGCATGTCAATTGTCAGCTGTTTGCAAATCTGTGCCTGAGTCTTCTTTGGGTTTTTAAAACGCTTTAGATCGATTCCGCTGCGGATTAATTCATAATCATTTGCTTTGCCAATTCCGCAGGCCAGGCCGTTTTCAATATTGATTTTGGAAACTCCTATAAGTTTGTCAGTTATCGCTAAGGTGAGCCTTTCCAGATTAATGTAAAGTGATCGTTTTATAGGCCCCTGGAAAGTATTATGTCCCCAGCCGTGTATAGTATGCACGATGATCTTAGTTCCGGCGCACTTAGCAGCCCAGCGGCCTAATATCCCGGCTTTTGAGCTATGCGTGTGGATGATATCAAATTTCCCCTTTTGAATAAACCAAATTAGCTTTACAAAAGCAATCAGGTCATAAAAGGGATTAATATTTCTGCGCAGTTCTTTTAATATATGCAAGGTGCAGGCAGAAGATGCTTTTTTAATCAGACTTCCCTCTGGCCCGGTTTGCGGGCCGCTGAGGATGGTCAAATCATAATCACCTGTTTGTTTTAGCCCCAGGGCGCTTAATATCGTGTTTTGCTGTGCTCCGCCTATTATAAGCCGGGTGATAATATGTAAAACTCGAATTTTAGGTTTTTCTTCTAAGGGCATAATAGAAAGTATTGCGTATAACAGTTAATAGTTACTAATTAATAATTTAGTTCTCACCACTAGTTATAAGCTATTGGCTATATATCTTTCATCTTTTGCTTTTGCTATGAGCTATGAGCCATTAGCTAATCTACTTTTACCTTTTTACTTTTTACTTTTTACTTTTAACTTTTAACTTGCGATCTCAATCGCTAACTCGTAATTCATAGCTATCCTCTCTCTAGTAACTAGGGACAGCGACTAGTTTGCTTCATTTAAAGGACAGGATGTGAATGGGCATTGTTCTTAAAAGGGGTAAAAGAGCCTGTCTTGTAGCTCGAATCCCATAAAACCCAAAATTATTGTCGCTGCCAGAAATATCGCTATAGGATGCTTGATAATCCCATATTGCTTCAAGACCAATAGGATCCCGGCTATAATAATTAATATGATTGAAATCATTGCATCTGCCCTCTAAACCTTACTCTGATCGCGGGAGTCAGAAACTCTTCCTAATTTTATTAATAATTCTGGTTTATTTTCCTAATTCGTAATTTTTAACTATTGACCATAAGTCATTAGTTTTTAGCCGTTACCGTAGTCTTTTTATGTTTTTTTTACTATCGACTATGGACTATGGACCATTGACCGTTTTTGGTAACTAGGGAAAGCGACTAGTTATTTCCTTTAATTATTCTGTTAATTTACATCTGTGCCCTGGTATTTATGTTGCTTGTTCTTTTAAATCTATTTTTCTTGTAATTTATAACTCATAACTTGTAACTCGTAACTATTCTAAGTAACTAGGTACAGCGACTAGTTTGTTTTATTTAAAGGACAGGATGTGAATGGGCATTTTTTTGCAAAGGGACAATTTATTCTATCCTTTAAGCCGAATACCAAGGCCACCAAAATAACTGTTGCGATCAGAAATACTGATAATGGATTCTTGATAATCCCAAATTGTCTTAATACCAATATGATCACAGCGATAATACTTAATATGATTGAAATCATTGCATCTCTCCTTTTAAATAAAAAAAGACAACCCCTTTTATCTAGAGATTGCCTTTAAATTTATTTTGGAATTTTTAACCTCATCATCGCTCCATGTTTCCTTTTGAGTTATGACTTATAATTACAGAATTCTGGTATATAAAATAATACACCTTTATAAAAAGTTCGTCAACCAAATAGATTGCTATTGCGGAAAAATTGAATCCAGACTATTTGCTTTTTTCGTCCTTTGCCATAACGAGCAGAGTGAGTGTTCGTCCATCATTATACAGTGGAAGTTACTAATGCTACTGATCTGGGTGATGGCTATGTGAGGATAATCTCAACAGGTACAGTTGATAGTGCGACGAGAATTACTGAAGCGATTGCATATCTGTGCGCATGGAAATTCCTTTTATTATCGAATAATAATATCGCGTTTTTATCTAATGCAACAGGCGAAGTCGATGGAGATATACATGCTAATGGAGCTGTTACCGGCCTGAACACAGGGACAGGTTCAGGTACCAGCTTGGATTATGTACCCGCTTCTAGAATATCTAATACAAGAGATGATGTTCGCTTTAAGATCACCAATAATACCGGAGGCCCAGTCGATCTGACTTCTTTGACCTTAAACTGGGGCAGTCCCACTGCTTATTTTTCAGAAGTGCTGATAAGCATTGACAGCGGTACTAATTACGGGAATGTCTGGGATTATTTGGATGATGGCGGTGTCAGAGCTACCACCGGAGATACAGTTTATTTCAATGGGGGTGGTAATTATCCCTAGCGGCGCTACAGCCAGTATAAATATTAATAATTTTGGTAGAAGGCAAACTGGTTCGTGGAGCCCCAGTCGCGATATGGACGATACTGTTTTTGGGCTTGTTCTTAATGGTACTTCAGCTCAATACCCTATTACAGTTGAAGTAGCCGATACACAGGTTGACCTGCGCATAACCGGTGCGATTACCGAGGGCAGTAAAGGCGATATGATAGTTGATCTACCGGTTGTAGATATGGATGCCTATCGGAATTTAGCTACTCACGTAATTGACGGAGATTTTGTATTTGACGGAAACGATCAATTAGCTGAAAGCCAAGACAGCAGCCAATACAGTAATGAGATATTCTACATAAAAGGAAAAGCAACAATTAATACCTATTACCATGACCTGAACTTCAGTCGCTGTGTAGTTATTGCCGAAGAAGGCATAGATATTATTAACCGCTATACTCCCAGCGACATTGATTATGTGTCGCTTTCACGTGAAAACGGAACACGCGAAGATGTGGTTTTTCAAGTTCAGAATAATACAGGCGCGGACATTACCTTGACTAATATTACCACTGCTTGGGACGGCTCCCCCTCTGCTTTTTATGAGCATATAAGAGTGCGTATTATTTCCGGCACTAATTACGGCTGGGTCTGGAGTTATCCGCTTAGGGCAGCTGATGGCCAGCAGGTATCACTTAGCCCGGATTCGGTGATTCCCGCGGGTGCTATTGCAGAAATAGAGATTGAAAATTTTAAGCGTCGGCAAACTGATAGTGGTGGACATAACCAGGATATTGATATGGACAATGAACGCTTTGATATGACGTTTTGGGATGGGGCGACTCCTTATGAGACAATGGTCTTACGTTATGGCGAAGAATTTGAATCCAATGGTGAAACCCTGCGTTTTACTCGCCTAAACCCATACCCGGCTTTAATAACAAAAGATGGGGATATTAATGGCGAAGATTCTGATGAGGTCAGTGATTGTGATATTAACGGTATAATTTATTCGCTTAACGGAAAAGTTACGTTTGAAAATTTACGTCTTGATGGTGTGATCGTGGCTAATGAAATTGAATTCAGTGAAGATCTTGACCTGCGCTATCGGCCAATTTATGTTCCTTACCCTCCTCCTGATTTTATTGCCGGGATGGCGCTTGAAAGCTGGCAGGAAAATCAATAGAGATCATGATCGTTTCCTTCTCTGATAAGAAATCTTATCAGAGAAGGAAAAACATACCAGATATATTCTTTTATTGAAACTGCCCGTTATCAGGGCATGCAGGATATGATAATCAGTAAAAAAATCGAAGCGGAAGATGCTTTTCAGATCACGCGAGACCCGGATAATCTAAAAAAACGTATGGAAAACGCTTGACCTTAATCTAACTCTCCAAAAACCTCCGCACTGAAAATATGAATTTTAGCTCCCTTTTTCCATGTGTCCTGATTAAGCCCGGCTTTAATGCATGTTTGTTGTAAAAACTGCTCAGTGCTCCAGTTATATTCTGTTGCCACCTGAGGCAGCAAAAGCCCGGATGAAAATCCTTTGCTGATTATAAGCCCATGTGTTCCGACTTTAATTCTATTTATATCAGTGATTTCTTCGATGGGGCTCATTACTGATATTTCAAGATCAATGGCATCCAGCTCCTGAAGATTGACAGGTATAAATCGCGGATCACCAGAAGCGGCTTCAATTGCCATATCAGTTATCACATTTATCAGAGGTATATCCGAAACAATTCTTCCGATACACCCGCGCAGCATCCCGTTTTTGTTTAAAGTAACAAAGGCGCCCCTTTTTTCCATAAACAAGGCATCCTCTGTTTTTATTTTTTTCCGCTGGCCTGTTTCAAGATAGTCCCTGATTGATATTCTGGCTATTGATAAAAGTTCCTTTCTTTGCGATTGTGTTAGCATGTTCTTGCTCCTTTCCGTGTTTTCATCATTTATATCTATAGCTGATTTTGTATAAATAACACTACAGTATCCTACTACCTGATCAGATGATGATTTTACTGTGTCCGCGGATGTGGCATAGTCCAGGATATGGGGATTGCCTGCCTTGATTTTTTCCATTGTAAGCATAAGCGTAATTACAGCCGCCCCACCGCATAATTCGCAGTTTCCCTTTTTTAAATTATCGAAAAGATCTGGCGCATTACCCGCAGTGATTAGAGCCAGCGTGGTTTTGTCCATAAAATTAGCCTTAGCCTGATTATGAAAATGAGACATATCTGTACTGGCGATGATAAGGATATCTTCTCTGTCTGAGACTATTGACGCTAGAATATCCCCAATATGCTCATAATATGAATAATTAGAGGGAAAAATAATAATCGGAACAATGGAAAAGTTTTTCAGGCTTTTTTGTAAAAAAGGAAGCTGAACCTCAATAGCATGCTCCCTTTCAAATACATTTGTCTGCGCTTTAAAATAATCACTGTTTTTCAGTAACTTACTTGAAATGTTAGTATTAACTGGAACCTTACCTAATGGGGTTTTAAAAAACCCGGTGGGATAGACAGCTGCATAATTGCTATTAAAATAATGGCTGGGTGCGAGAATAATTACAGTTGAATATTTCTTTCCATAAATTGCTTTATAGGAGCCAGCAGCAATTTTGCCTGAATAGATATATCCGGCATGCGGACAGATAATGCCGGATATATGTTCATTGGTTGTAAAAGGTTTTACTCCGGCAATCATTTTGTCTATCATCGCGGATAATTTGTTTTTATTCTGAGGGTAAAAAGTTCCGCTGACATTCGGCTCTTTTACCAGTTGATCCTGTGCAAAAGCGGGTTTTAAACTAAGGCCCGTAAATATTACTGAAATACTTAAGATTATTAGAAGTTTTTTCATGTCTAAATTCAGGGTCAAATATACTTATTTATTTCTAGCATTCTCTTAACAGTGATTATCACACATGTGTTTAAGATTTTTTTGTAAAGAAGTGATGCCTTGAAGAATCACAATAAAGCCGATTATAAATAATAATATCTGAACCTTTGGCCACTGTAATGATTTAACCTTTCTGATAACCAGATAGGCATTATAAGGCGCTACCCATTTGCCATAAGCAGTATAATTAAGCGATCCGAAGAAATCAGTATTAAAGCGGTGTGTGCCTAGTTGATAATATTGGCCCTGTCCTGAGCTGTTGCGGACATACCCGAAGGTAAAGTCATTATGCCAGGTTGTTTGTGTCCGGGAAGCCAGATCATCAATGATAACGCTTAATTGAAAGTCCTTGTTTTCAATTCTCCGATCAGGAACTTTTAACCAGAATGAATAAACCTCCTCACTTCTCGCGCTGAATGTGCCGGCTATACTAGGTTCGTTTTGAAGAGACAATTGCACAGGAAAAGTATAAACATCATCATAAAGCCCGCCTGAAACACTTATAATTCCAAAGACCAAGCTTGTTATCAAAAGTGTGCCGCCGATGATTACGACAAAAATCGATAAAATAAATTTTTCTTTAGGGTTCATTCTCTTTGCTTCCTTAGTTGTTATCCAAGACTTATTTTAGCACATATTGGCGGATTAGGCAATTCTAAGAAGTTATTCTAGTAGGTGTGGATTTGACCGTGTAAAGTTTAGACGCCCCCAGGGTAGGAGCATTTATTTGTTGCTGTTTTAAATTTATGAGAAGCTTTTTGGGATGTTTAAAAGTTTATTTTTTATCCAGACTCTCCTGTTTTTCCAGGGTCTTTCTGCTTACTGTATCAATCAATGCCTGATATTCTATTATCCCGACTATTTTATTTGAATGTTTGTCCTTAACGACTGGTAAATACTCCAGCTCTCTTTTTTGGAAGATATCAAAGGCTTCTCTTAAGGGCTGATTAGGATAAAGGATTTTTCTTACCGGTGCGGCAACATCCTTAGCCAGAATAACATTATCTAACTGCTCTTCTCTAAAAACACTTCTTAAAGAGCCCAAAGATAATAAACCCGATAAATCGCCTTTTTTATCTACTACGGGAAAATGATACGATTCCCTTTCTTTAATCGCTTCCATGATCTTGTCAAGACTGGCATTTTCTTTTACTAAAGTAAAATCCCTGCGCATAAAATCTTCCACTTTGCTGCATTCGATTACATCTTCTTCTGTGACATTTCTCCCTGCTTCGCCGGTTTTGGTTATGGCAAACTTAACACATGCCGGGCCTATTAACTGCACTACAAAAGTAGTCGCGGTGATTATATTTAAAACAAGTAATCCAACTTTCTCTCCTTCAGGCCCTAATAGGCTGAAATTATGATGGATGACCATGGCCAGGCCTATGGCTACCCCGGCTTGAGAAAAAAGACATAAGCCCAGATAATTGGTCACAGATTTTTGCGCCTTTGAAATAAGGCCGCCTAAATAAGCTCCTGAGATTTTTCCTGTTGTTCTTCCCAGTAGATAAACAATAGCCAATAAAGCTATACTTGAGTTTAGAAATAAATTTACCTGTAGCCTGGCCCCAACTAAAATAAAAAACAACACATATATGGGCGGGCTGAAATCGTTAATAGAATCAAAAACCTTACGGCTGATTTGCGGTGAGAGATTAGCGAATACTGCTCCTAAGGTCATTGCCGATAAGATAAAATCAAGTTTGAAAAATATAGCTATGCCAACCGTAAAAACTATGAACGCGATGGAAAAAGAAAACATTAGCTCTTTATCCTTGATGCGCTGCAGTAGCCAAGAAAGAATAAAGCCGCAAAAAGCGCCAATAAGACATGATGCGCCAAGATCAAATATGGGCACGGCTATACTCAGAAAAAATGAAAAATTCGCATGAGCCAATATTGATTTGGCAAATACGCTGGCAAAGCCGTATATGATAAGAGATAAAGCGTCGTCTAAGGCTACGATGGCAAAGAGCGTAGTTGTTAAGGGGCCTCTGGCTTTATATTCCCAAAGCACGTCAGTTGTTGCCGCTGGTGCTGTGGCTGAAGCAAGCGCGCCTAAAAGAAGTCCCAAATACAGTTTTTGAGTAAAAAGCGTAACCAGGATGCTCACGACAATAAAGGCTAGCAGCCCTTCCCCTAAAAGGATCATGTAAATAGAGCGCCCGTATTTTTTGAAAACTTCCGACTTTAGCTCTGCGCCTATTCTAAAGCCAATAATGCCTAAGGCGACATTGATTAAAGGAGTAAATATTTCAATGATCCTGGCATCCAATATGCCTAATACGGATTTCCCCATTAAAACGCCTATAACTATATAACCAACCACCTGAGGGATTTTTAATCTTTGGAAAAGCCTCCCTCCGAATGTTCCGAGAAATATGGTTATGCCTGTTAATAAAAGTATGTTTGTGTTCATTTCTGTTTATACCCTGGCTGTTTTTTTCCATCTCAGCCAATATATTGTAATATACCTTGTTTTTTATGCCGTTTAATTGCATGATATTTAAAGCTTATAGTTACTTATTATTACTTAAAATGACTTAAACTAACTTTGCTGTCAAACTATACCTGAAAGATGGGATATTGTCAATAGCTTATTTTTATATGGGTGTTTTAGACATTTGAGGAATAGTCGCGGGTTCTGTTTTAGAGGGTTAAGGACAGCTTTTTATAAAAGGCAGCAAAGCGTTCAGGGCAAAGATTATCAAAAATGAACAAAAAAAGTATACTAATAACCTTTTTGCTTTTGTCCAGCCGAATCCGAAAACAAAGCTGGAGCAAAAGTATTTTCTTTCATAAATATGTCTTTTTAGCCAAGATTTAAAATCTCCACTCTTTTTGATCAATAGCCCCGTGATACTTCTCCCAGCGTCTTACTCTGTCAACAATCCGCTGCTGTCGCTTATTAATTTTTTGCAGGGAATTGTCTTTTCTGATTTTATTTACAAACCATATGTCATGTTCTGTGGGTTTTTTAGGTACTTTCATAATTAAGAATTATATCACAGTAAGCTTGATTTATAAACACAGGAAAACATTTTTTTTTAATATGAAATAAGCATTTTTATAAGGATTGCTCAAAGAAATTGGCTGCATGGTTTTTGAAGGGAGTCTTTTTAGGGCTTATCTTTTGTGCTACCAGAAGAAAATTGGGTGAGACTTTCTTTCCGATCCTGAACATTTGTCTGAAATTATTCCACCATCTTGTTCTCGGGTAATCTTCAGGCACATTTCCCCTGGGCGCTGAGAAATAAATATATGGGTAGGCCTTGTTCTCTAACCAATCTGTAAAGTATGTTGGGCCCATGTACAGAGGATTATCAATATGTGCAAACATGAACCAGCCGTTGTTTTTCATTAGATGGTCGTATTGGTTTAAACGAGTCTCGGGTGTTTTCTTAATTCTTTTTACATCAATAAAAGACTCATGCAGCAGATCCAGACTGCCAGGCACAGGAAAATGGTCGTCTTTGGGAGAATGAACTATGCTCAGTCCTCTCCAGTCTTTATCTTTATCAACAAAACTATGCTCAAACATTGGATAAGAATCAGGTGTCTTAAGCTCAAAACCGGTGGCCGATGCGTCTTTTGCACTTCATCGCTGGTTTAAGCTTGCTTCCATCCATTCTCCCCTGCCTGTGGCGACATCAAAAATATTGTTTATTGCTTTTTCCCCGAATATATCTCTTAACATTACCTTGGATTTTTTAAGCACCCGAGCTGAAACAATGTCTTTTTCCGCTTTTGATTCAACTTTAAGCAATGAAAATATATTGGCTATTGAGGCTTTGTTGATACTCAGTTTCGGAGATAATAGGCTGACTTGGGGGGAATTGTCAATGCGTTTTCGCGCAATCATATATTCTCCCCGGCAATTAGTTGAATATATCAGTGAGCAAATAATGCATAAAAATAATAAAGTTTTTTTAGTTTTAAAAAAATTCAATAGAGCTGTCTCCTGTTTAGATTGAAGTCTTAAATTATACCTGAAAATCATAGATCGCGCAAAGATGTAGCGTATCTTTTGTATTGGCAACAGGTTAAGAGAATAGATTGCGAAAAATATTATTTTGAATGACCAATAAAGGAAAGGACCTCATTTAAATCATGCGAAGGACTGCCGACCATTCTTCCGCTACGGTCAAAAACTCTTACATCAGGAATGCTTCTTATTCCGTATTGATTTGTTACCGGAGTGCCCCATTTAACAATATCGATTTTTCGTAGAAAGACATCAGGGTCTTTTTTGGCAATATGCTCAAGGTATGGAGACATTTTTGTGCAAGGCCCGCACCAATCAGCATAAAAATCAACAATAGTAATTTTACCCGGAACAAGGATGTTTTTTAGATCAACCAGTTTTCCTCCGGTTTTTAGTACACGTATAGGTTGTTGCTGTGCCTTAGTCAATTCAATCTGCTTTTTCTCAGGTTTTGTTATCCAGTCGCCTTTATATTCAGTAAGGCCCTTTGCTTTCTGCGCTTCTTTGAATTTATCCTCCACATCACGTTGTTTGAGCATTACTTCAAAATTGTCGTCGATTTGCTCTACTATGCCATCAATAAGCCAGATCATTCCTCCCGGATAGCTTAGTATTTCCTCGTTGTCTGTATTCATCACGCCGCTGGGTTCACCAAATTTATCGATCACCTCGGCTTTAGTACTGCCCTTTTCAATTTTTGCAAATAACTCATTGCTAAAAACAAGGCAAACAGTAAAACTCAAAATCAAAAGTATAAGTAGTTGTGCAATTCTAATTTTCTTCATAAAAACATTATAACACAAATATAGTGATTGGTGTATAGCGAAAAACGTTTAGTGTCAATGGGGCAATACTTTTTTTGGATTCTCATCTCCTAGTTTAATTTAATGGCCTGCCATCCATAGCTTTAGCGAAGGATGGTGGAGTCAGGGGGACCCTGACCTACTCGTTGCTAACAAGGTGTTCTCTTAGCGGAGTTACTGTCTCTGAAATATTTTTGTTTCCTGTTTCTAAAGATTATAACCTTATTAAAGAGGGACTAGTCAATAAAAAAGCGGGATTATCTAAATCCCGCTTTCAAAATCAGGCAGAGTTTTTATTGCAAGGCTGCTTTTATTTCTGAGCGTACAAGCCAGTTTTGATCTTTTAATGAGGCAATTAAAGCTTTTTTAACTTTATAATCTTCGCGTCCAGCTAATGCCCTGACCACCTGTGTTCTAACCCCTGCCTCTTCATCACTCAAGGCACCTATTAAGGCAGCAGTAACCTGGTCGTTATCCTTAGCTGCTAAAGCCATTGCTGTTTTCATACGTACAATTGGATTTTTGTCCTCAAGCAATGCGATAATGGGTTTTGTCGCCGCATCATTCTTTATCATGCCCAGAGCTAAGGCGGCATTGCCTCTTACCGTGGCTCTTGGATCACTTAAAGCTGTAATCAACGGTTCAATGGCAGTTGATCCAAACTTGGAGAGGTGATTAGCTGCTTCTACGCCGTTTGAGGATAGACAGCATACTGTTAGCCTTTGATGCAACGGGGTTGAATCATTTAATTTTTCAATAAGCTGAGGCATTCCAAAATCACTAAAATTAATTATCTGCCTGTGAGTAAAACCTGTGTTTTGCTGGAAGGTGAAATTCTCTTGATTGGTATCTAAGCCTCCCTTGAAAATATGCGGAGATAGACTTTTGGAAAAATTTAACTGTGGCGCAATAAATGTCTTATTCCCCCATATCATACTTACCATGAACACGCTTAACATTATTGTGAAAAAAACAATTAGTTTTGTGTTTATGAAATCATGATTTTCATGCCAAATGTGTGGACTCATTCTTAATCTTATATTCATATCTACCTCCTCCTATTTAAAGTAAACCATAAACCACGTTAAAAGAAGGTTAAAATAAAATTAAAAGATTTTAATGTTCGCTTTAAGCTAAGGGCAGAATTACAGTAAAGGTGGATCCTTTTTTAAGCTCGCTTGTTACCTTGATGTCTCCTGAGTGTTTTTTAGCAATAGAGAGGGCAATAGAAAGACCTAATCCATTTCCCGGTTCATTTTTCTGTTCCGAGATGTCCTTATGAAAGAAATTACTGAATATCTTCGGCATGTCCCCTTTCTCAATGCCGGGTCCGTTATCATGGATAGAGATTGCCAACTGTTTCTCATTAGTTTTGACTGTAATATCTATTGTTCCATTTGGGGTAGTAAATTTTATTGCGTTATGGATCAGGTTGAAGAATAACCTTCGTAAATGTTGCGCATCGCCTTTGAGCTGTATCATTTCTTCAAGCATTATAATTTTTAATTCAATATTTTTATTTGTAGCGATGATTTTGCTCTGGTCAAATATTGCCATTAGAAAATCTTTAAAATTAAGCATTTCCATATTAAAGATCTCAGGTTTATAATCAAGACGCATGAGAACAAGTAAATCATTTATGTTTTTTAACATACGGTCGACTTCTTCTAAGATGGTTTTAATTACGCGCTTATATTCATCAACGCTTTGCCCTTTTCTCAAGGTAATTTCTGATTCACCCTTGATAATTGCCAGCGGCGTCTTTAATTCGTGCGCAAGCTCAGAACTGAATTGTTCAATAAAGTTAAAGGAATTTTCCAATCTTGAGATCATGTTATTGAATGCGTCAACTAAATACTGCATTTCAACATCGATATGTTCAGCTTTTACCCGCATGGATAAATCCTTGGAACTGATCCGTTGTGCTGTTTTTGTGATCTCTACCATTGGTTTTAGAACGCGTTTGGCAAAATGATCAGCTAGAATCCAAGCTAGGAGTAAAACTATTGGGATAAAAATAAGGCGGTGAAAAAAACTTTTTTGCAACAGCTTGCTCAAAGGAGATGAAGAAGTTCCTATTGTTATTACATAACTTCCCAATCTTGGGTGTGAAAATCGGGAGTTAATAACTCTTAAACGAAAAATCCCCTGGGTTATATTTTTAAAGCATGGCGTTTTTTTACTAGCTGATGCTGATGTATTTTTAAGTGTTTGAAATAAGTGTTTTTGCTCCATTGTGTTCAGATTGCGAATGATTTCTTTGTTTTGTAATCTCACGAAAATTAAATCGTTATCTAGATTAAGCTGGCTGCTTTTTCTAAGCCAGTTATTTTCAACCATCCACGTTTTATATTCAAGTGGATGAGTGCCTTTTGAACGGACAACTCTGCTTGCTGCAAAAATTAATGAATTGATGTCATTACCCAATATGTTTGTATATTGGGTAATTGCCTTATGAATCTCTTGAGCTTTTTGGTTAAGCTCCTCATCAAGGGCATGATACAAGGTATAATGCAGGCTTAAATAAAGCAGGCCGCTGTATATTATCAGGATGGTGGCTAAAAAAAATAAGCCCAGGGTTTTAATTTTAAATTTTATTGAATTAAATTTCATTTTTTCTTTTGGGTTAGGATATAACCAGAACCGCGTATGGAGTAAATGAGTTGCTTTGGAAATCCCTTATCGATTTTGTTTCGAAGATATTTTACATAAACATCAATGACATTGGAGAAACTGTCAAAATCTTCGTTCCAGACATGTTCGGAAATCATCGTTCTGGTGACTACATGCTCGGCATTTAGCATGAGATATTCCAACAAAGAATATTCTTTGCTGGTTAAAGAAATTTCTTTTGCACTACGCATTACTTTATGGGATAACTGGTCTAATGTTAAATCAGCTATACTAAGAGTTGTTGTTTTATTGTCTCCTTTTCTTCTAAGTAATGCTCTTATCCTGGCAAGCAGCTCTTCAAAAGCGAATGGTTTTGTTAAATAGTCATCTGCCCCGGCATCCAGCCCGAATATCTTGTCATTAAGTCCATTTTTTGCACTCAAGAATAATATTGGCACATCAATTTTTACTCTGCGGATTTCCCGGCAAATATCAAGGCCGTTTTTATTTGGAAGCATTATGTCAAGTATGATCAAATCATATTGGCTTGTGTTGGCTAAAAAAAGCCCTTTTTCTCCATCATAAGCAGCATCAACTGTATAATGCTCTTCTTTTAAGCCGCGTTTAATAAAACTAGCGATTTTTTTTTCGTCTTCAATCAATAGGATTCTCATAAAAAACGAATGCCTCAGAGTAGTGTTCTAACCTTTATATGGTTAATCAATAATCAAAAGTTAAATTTTGGCAAATGCTGATTCATAAAAGAAAAAAGCAACTCTTTGTATAGCCAGAATTGCTTTTGTGAATCTTTTATTTCTATGCTCATTTCGCACCTCATTGTAGTGCTTAGTCTAGTATTCTCAGCGACTATAATCAACTAACAGCTAAATATTACTCCTGTACTTTGAATTAGTCAATAAAAAAGTCTGATGTAATCGCGCTTAAAAATCTTACGGGTCAAAGACTACTGTTTTTGTAGTCCGTTATATTTGGTGGAGTCAGGGGGAATCAAACGTCGTTTCAGTCTTCCGCTGCCCCTTGGAAAACAGGACCCTGCTCAGACTTACTCTCCCCAAAAGGGAACCCTTATGGTTCCCCCTTGGAGACCCCCTCCTTACGCAGGAAGTTCCAGTGCGTCGATAGGAGAAAACAATCTTTTCTCCTATAACCTCTTTTTTGGGTTCTCATCCCCCTTGTTTGGGTTTACCATGAGCGATAAGTCGAATGGTGGAGTCAGGGGGTAATCGAACTCGCTTTCATATTCCGTTTGCCTTTGGAATGCAAGGCAGTACTCATATGTCCGCTCTTTAAGGGGCAACTCAAAACCCGTATATTTCACCTTACTGTCTGCTGTAGACACGAATTTCACTTTATCTGCTACGTTATGCTTCTTCAGATTTCTCAGCGTATCGCAGAGGATACGCCTGCGAGCTCTTCAGTCGCAAGCCTTGCATCTACAGTAAGCTTCGTGTCCTCGCTACGACATCATGATGAAATACCCGGGTAGGTTTCCCCTTAACGCTTCGCTTATCCCCTTCCTTCCGCAAAGAAGTTCCAGTGCGTCGATAAGGAGAAAACAATCTTTTCTCCTATAACCTCTTTCTTGGGTTTTCATTCCCCTAGTTTAATTTAATGGCCTGCCATCCATAGCTTTAGCGAAGGATGGTGGAGTCAGGGGGATTCGAACCCCCGACCTCCTCGTTGCGAACGAGGCGTTCTCCCAGCTGAACTATGACCCCACATATTTGCCGTTCTCAAGTACTATAGTGTCCCTTGTGCATTTGATGTTGCTGTAGTCATACTTCTTTTCGAAGGGGACCCTACTACACTGCCGTTATCACTACTTAGGGTTACTTTGCCTGTTTCGGCGTAGATAGGAGAAACAAGAACTAATAAAATTAGAAGTATAATTATTTTTTTTTATTCATATCCCTTAGAACTACTCGTTCTCCGCTTCATCAGGCCCTCGACAACTTACTTTATCATCTCCTTCATCATGTTACCCATGGAAAATCCTTTTTTTTCTACCGGTACTTTTGCCGCGTCGAATTTGTCGTCTGTAATGCCTGTATTAACTTTCAGCGATTTGACGATAATAGTAACCATGAGTTTACCATCCAAATACATGGTTGTTTTATACGGCATTTCCCAATCACCTTTAACTTTTTTATAATCGGAAAATTCCGTAATTATAACTTCTTTTTTTAAGCTTGTTCTCTGCATACGCATGGGCACAAGATTTTTCTCATTCAACCATATAGTATTAAAAGGCGTATTCTTTTGCTCTGGGATCTCCACAACATAGCACTTCCGTCCTCCGACTTTTTCTTTGCCTTTAATCTTCGCCTTGTCTGAAATAAAATCCCACCAGTTTTTATCTTTTTGCTGTTCCAAGCTCTCTTTTGAGGAAAGTTTTTCCTTGCCCATCAATGACGATATTATCCATGTATCTTTTCCGTCAAAAATAATCGTGTTCTTCATCGGCCCCATATTTTCCGGCATGCCGGGTATATTCATTATACTTTCACTACGAAATTTTTTACCCTTTTGGAGAGATGTCATCTTTGCAATCATGGTACCATCCGGCGTAATCGTAGTCATCTTCTGCGTGATATTGATGTCTTTAATATCATTGAAAAACTTAGCTTGATTATCCTTTATCTGCTGTAACACTTCCGGCCATTCTGCCGTGAAGCCCAGTCCCGACACAATCATAATTATCAACATTACCATAATACCTGTTATCAACACATTACTTTTCCACATATTGCCTCCTTATTTTTTCTTCAATTTATTAATATGATCATAATTCCAATTGCGATAATTTTTGATTTGGAATTTCAAAATACTCAATATCGCTTTGCTAACGAAGCGCTCTCCCAACTGCCAGTCCCGCCATGTCCCGCAGATTTTATGCGGTGGCGTTTTGAGGCGGGAAGCTATGACTCAACTACACTCTAAATCATTATAATTAAGTGTGTTACTGATGTCAATATTTTCGTTATTTGTGGTTAATTTTGGCTTGTGCCGATTTTGACGACCATTAACGTAATAGTCTATCCAGTAGTTATTATTTTTCTGGAATACTGCCATCTTGTTTTTTATCCTCTTTAAGTGTCTTGCGTGGGTATGATTTTTCCATTATTGTCCAATAATAAGCTCTATTATGGTCTCTATTCGTTACAAGGCAATGACTATGGAAAAACTCGTGAATAGCCTCATAAAATACCGGTTCATTAATAGTTGGGCAATGGTTACCATAGTATTTTTGAATATATTTTGAATCTTCTAATGTTGTCTCATCCCAATCTTTGTCTTTTAAGAAGTCCCAAACATGTACTTTTTTAATGAATTCTAAATCTTGAGGGGAAACATCGAAACTAAATAAGCGTCCATCGGTTATATGCTCATCTGTAACACGCATAAGTTTTATATTTTTAACACTATTCGGCATCTTATGATTTCTCATAATAACATGGTTCTGAAATTCCATTCTCGCACTACCACTAATAATTGTTACTCCCATAATGAAAGAAAAAAGTAATAAAACTGGGGACAAAGATATGACACTTTTTATTTTTGATGATATATTCTTTTTATTTAAAAAACGAGATAAAAATATTTGGATAATCAAAAGTGGAGCAAATGTATTTAAAGATACTAAAATATTCATCCATACATTTATAATGCTGTTTCTAATAGAGAGGATGCCTCCTGCTATTACTATAAACATAATGCTTGCTAAGCACAGGGGTAATAGTCGCCACTTAAATGATAAATATAAAAACAATGGAACTATTATAACAACGCAAGGGATACCAACTATTGAAAACAACATTACAATAACTTGGTATAAACCAACGCTAAATTCAAAGAAAAAATATGGCATAATAAATAATACGACAGAAAAAATAATAATCATAAAAGCTATTAAAGCGTATGGGTCAATTTTCCCTAATTTTTTTATATTATTTTCCATAATGCCTCCTTTTCCAATTAAAACAAAAAAGACCACCCCTTATAAGAGATTGCCCTTATAAAATTATCTTATCTTTAACCTCATCATCCTCTCCATTGTGGTATTTGAGTTAACTGTAATCACAACATTGTGATATATAGTGTACAATAGTAGACAGGTGTTTAAGCCAAAATCAACAAAAAGCAGTAAGTTTTATTGATTTAAACTCTCAGATTGGCGTTTATTTATATCGCTTACGGTGTTTCTGGCATTATCCAGGACTGATTTAGGATTTGACATGGCATCAAAAGTTTCTGTTGAGTTTCTTTTCCCAGCTGCATTTGTAGCCAGGTAATAAAACAATCCAATGATCATTATTGTGATCAAAAGGCCTATTAATGATGCAAATCCTTGTTTAGTTAAACAAACTTTACTGAATTTCATCCAAACTCCTTTATATAAAAATAATAACTAATATGCCTGGTTTAGTCAATAAAAAAGGGACAATCAAATAATTGTCCCTTTTGAAACTCACTAATTAATCTATTTATTAGCTTCAAGGATAGCATTAGCCCATTGTTCCGAAATTTTGCGCACCATGGCAATGGTTTCATCATCTTTGTGATTAGCAAATACATAAACAAATAGCAGGCGTCCGTTTACGCGTACAAAAGTTGTTCCGATTACCATTGTCCAGGTCATCTTTCCATCAGAATTTGTCACCAGCATTCCAAAGCTATAGGTATTGTCTTTCGAAAAGAAAGTTCCCAGCTGTACTGGTTTGCCAAAGCTTATTTTTTTTAAATCCATGGACTCCATACGGCGGTTGAACTCTGTTTCACTTTCTTCTGTAATTGCGGCCATTTCAGCCCCTAGAGAGTCTCTTACGTATACAACAAGGTCATTATAGTCAGAAATTTTAAAGTTCTGGTATTCACCTTGACGCGCTACTTGAACTGATGCGTATTTGGGTATAATAAAGTTTTCTTCACCTTTAACAAAACGCGGTATATCCTCTGATCTCATAAAGCCGCATAAAAGTCTGTTGGATGAAGGAACAAATATTTCCATTTGCTCCCGGACATCATAACCGACTTCAATCAAATCTGTATCCGGAGCAGGTATTTTTATAGATATTCCGCCTGCTTTAAAAGATTCTATCTCAACTGCAGCAGCTTTTTCTGGAGTAGCTTTTGTGTCTGCGTCTTCAGTTTGGGCAATTGCCATTTCCAAATAACCTGAAATCATAATTAAACACAACAACAAATACAATCCTACCTTTTTCATAGTTAAAGTACCCTTTCTGTTTATTGCTATTTGTTAATAAATAAACGCCTTAATATTGTAATCAGACGAATAATCATGTTTTTTTGCTTTTTTATTTAATTATTTTATTTACTAATTCAAATTAGAATACAGTTAAAATCTAAACCACCTAAAATTCTCTATAGCCATTTTTACAATGCAAACTAAAAGCTACCACCAAATTCGTGATTGCACCTTTAGTCCATTAATCTGCAAAATATGTATTAATGCTACCCTAAATGTCTGACTTTGTCAACTCTCGAAGTTACTCCTTAGTGTCAATAACTCTGCTGTTTTTTAAAGCAGTTGTGATAGGAAAACTGTTTTTGCGGATTTAGGGATTGCTTTTACCATGGATGAGTAAAAGCAATCTCTCCTTCGCAGATAGCCAGGAATGGCTATCGAGCATGCTTGTTCGCCAATCTTTATGGAGGAAGTAAAAATAGCCTTTCTAGTACAATTTATACTTAAAGCCCTTCCAAAGTTTTGTGCTCACCATTTATAAAAGCAACAGACTATCTAAAGATATAAAGTTACTGCCTGAATTCAAAAATCTGGTTAGTAGCCCTGTCCAGAGCATATACATTGCCGATTCCATCAACGGAAATTGAGGCAATTGGTTTGATTTGCCTCTGTTTCAAGTCAGTATTTATGACGGTTGCTACAAAAGTGCCGTTATCCTGTAATTTATAAATATTACTATCTTTTGAGTCAGCTATATATATGAAACCCAGTCCGTCGACGGCAATATCTACAGGCCTTGAAAACTCCTTGCCGTTATTCTTGAAAGTTGAAATTAATTCTCCTTTTTGGGAATCAAATTTAAATACCTCTTTGAGCTTAGTATCAAGGACAAAAACTGTCCCAGTGCTGTTAATGGCAATCTTACTGGGTTTTTTGAACTGTCCCTTGATTTGTTTGCGTTTTTTGATAAGTTTTTCGCCGAAAGATTGCAGGTGATTGCCGTTGGCATCAAATTTTTTCACTGTGTACTCTTTATCATCAAGGACATAGATATTTGACTCTTTATCCACACAAATATCTATAGGCGATTTAAACATGTTTTTGGAGCCAAAAGTTAATAGAGATTCACCATTTTGCGAGAATTTGTGTATCTTAAATGCCTTGGAATCCAGAATATATATATTACCTTCGAAATCCATGACAATTTCATTGGGGTTCTTAAATTCACTTTTTAAAGAAATCTGCATTAACCCTTTGCCGTATTTGTTTAATTCCTGATACTCTCCGTTTTTAGCATCCAGTACGTAGAGGTTATTAGCATTATTTACTGCAAATGAGCCCACTTTTGTAATCAGGGTGTTTCCAAATTTATAGATAAAATTAGCCTCAGGCCCAAATTTTTGAAAACTGAGGTTTGCCCCATCAGCGATATAAATATTAGCCTCATTGTCGATGTCTATACCGCTTGGGTCAGAAAATTTTCCCTGTCCACTGCCCTTTAGTCCGAAATTATTTGTGATTTTTTCCAAAGCCAGATCATATTCAATTGCCGAGCATAATTCAGTGTCTAAAAAATAAGCTTTATGAAAAGCTACGGCCATATCTATGGGCTTGGATATTTTCTGAATAAGCATTTTTCCCTTTATGCGCAGATCACTCTCAAATATATGAAGGTATTTTGTTCCTCGGTCAAGCACATAAATATTATCGTCTTCATCTACATCTATAGCTATCAGATCCGGAGTTTTGGTAAGGCTGATGTCAAAATAACCAAAACTGGCCCAGAATTTATTATCCTTGTTAAAGGCAAGCACCTGGGAACTTCCGGCATCAAGTATGAAAACATCCCCAGTAGAGTTTACTCCTATATCCACAGGCTTTATCAATGGCCTCTGTGAATCCCTCGGCCCATAATCATTTACAAAATTGCCGTCTTTGTCGAATTTAGACACTTTCTTAAGTCCAATATCAAGCACATAAATATTATCATCCTGATCAATGGCAAGATTCGCCGGCGTCCGCATTATCTCTCGGTCATATTTGTTCTTGCGCTCAAGAGTAATCAACAACTCTCCAAGCATATTAAATTTTTGTAGCTGGATTTTTTTTGTATCTAAAAGCCATATATTATTATTTGAATCAACCGCGATATCTTTACTGATAGATGATGCACTGCCTTTCTCAGGAACGGGATTGTGTATGCGCTCAAATTTATAATCTGAATTATCAGCAATCCTTTTATATCTTTCCAATTCTTCTTGCGCAACTTGAGTATAAGTGCTTTGCGGGAATTCAGTCACTAGTTTATTGAAAAGCTCTATTGCTGATTCCTTGCTGGTTCTTCCTGCTTTTTTTGCTTGGATAAAAGCTGTCTTCGCTTTTTTATCTATTTTCCGTTGTTTAATTATCTGTTCATAGCCTGTGCCGGGGACACTGACCACTTTATCTGTGACCATTATATAATCGGTAGGTTCAAAATCAATGATCTTGCATTTTGCTTTATTCTCATCTATTTTAATAACCTTTAATGTCGCAATATATTGTTCGCCGATCAGTATAGATTCGCTTTCTTCAATTAATTCGATGCGTTTTTCCTTTCTGAATACCTTGAATTCCATGCCCAAAGTGACATTAAGATTCCTGCCCAGATTGATTAGAACATCATTTTCAGTAATTGACTCAATAAGCCCGATTTTTTCATCTTCCATCTTACTTTTGTATATAATATGTTTTAACTCAGGAGCAATGAGTGATTCATTGTTCCTTGATTCTTGGGTAAGATTTTTTGGCTCTTGGCAGTATCCGCCTGCAGCAGAAAATATAAACAGCAAATATATTAGGACATAAAGTGTTTTCTTTGACATAATAGCATTTTTCTCCTGTTTAAAATTATCAAATTAATTGTTTGCCTATAATCATACTCCTATTAAAAATCCCAGTCAATAAAAAAGGGCTGCTTAAATTAAAAGGTTAGAATAATTTATTTTGAATTTCGGAATAAATCGGTTGGCTGAAAAACATCGGTTTAATTATCCCAGCTTTTGTCCCTCTTCTGATCTACTCCGATTAAACGTCTGTAACGTCGTACGGAGCTTCCTTTGTATTCCCTTTTCCATTTTTTTAATAGTAGCGGGATTATTGGCCTTATTTTCAATAGAGGGTGTTTTTAGATACACAATGTCACAAAAACCTGATTCAATAAGGCTTAGCATAAAGAAAAGTATAAATAAGGTCAAAAAATACTTCTCTCATAAAAGCATGCTTCTTGGTTTTAAGTTATTTCAATTATTGCCAATCACAAATAAATTTACATTTCTTGCTAATAATATCCACAGCAAGTAAATTCTCTGGGTCAATTTCAAGGGCCTTATTTAGAAATATTCCGGATTTTTTAAAGTCTCCTTTAGAATGATATACTTGCGATAAACGAACATATCCGTCAGCAAATAACGGGTCAATTGTTATCGCACGTTTAAGATGCTTTTCTGCTTTGTTCAGATCCTGTCCGCTTTCTTTTTGTCTCAAAAGGTAATAGCATCCAAAGCCGAAATGCACAGCAACGCATTCTGGGAATAATTTTTGTGCTATCTTAAGATGCCTGAACACGGCAGGCCCGTTTACAATTTTTGAGATTGGACCACCACTATAGGCAATCATACCTTTAGCTCCGGCGTAAAGGCAGTGTGCCCTGACATGGGTTGTCAGATTAGTATTCTTAAGCCCATAATTAATAACAGTAGCCATTAGCTTGACCACTTCTTCAAAGTCAGTTTGTATGTATTTAATATAAGCCAGGCTGATGTAGGCTGGGCAAAAATCAGGCCTGTCGTTTATGATCTTTTTAAGTGACTCCTCAGCAATATCATATTTATAAATTCTTCTTTGAAACTCGGCAATTCCCCATTTTGCACTAATAGAATCAGGATCAAGTTCAAGTATGCGCTCAAAGCAATCCAATGCCTTCTTATCCATATGATTGTTGAAATATGCAATAGCCAGTATATAAAGGCCTTCTTTATTTTTCTGGACATTTGGCTGTGCTGCGGCCTGTTCTATAGATATATTATTGGCTTTTTCATGCAGCGATTTCCAATCCATAGCATAGGATAAGGCGTTGCAATACAAACATAAAAAAGCTATCACTAGAGATATTGTTTTAATTTTCTTCAAATTCCCCTCTTTTTAAGATGAGCTAATAGTATAGATTCTAAGACTTTAAAAGTCAATAAAATGAAAATATTTGACTTCATAACTCATTTAATATAAAATATTTAGCATAGTAATTATAAACTATTAACTGGGGGAAGTATAATGGATTCAGAAAAGCTTTTTCAAGAGATTGTTACCAGAGATATTTCAGATATGCATCTTTGTGTTGGATTACCTCCGATGATAAGACGACCTACAGAGATGCAGCCGCTGACGGACATTGCTTTACAAGATGCTGATATTAGAAAAATTCTTTTGGATATTATGCCGGAAGAAAGATTGAGTTCTATAGATAAGGGCAAAGAAATAGATATGGGGATTAATATAGGAAATTTTGCAAGGTTTAGGATTAATATTTATAAAGACAGAAAAGGAATATGCGCTGCCTTTAGATTGGTGCCGCAAAGAATAAAACCGCTTGATTCCCTGGGGCTTCCTGCGGCAGTAAAAAATGTCTGTAACTTGCAAAGAGGTCTTGTATTAGTTACCGGTCCGACTGGAAGCGGAAAATCCACCACCCTGGCTTCGATCATTAATAAAATAAATTTGGAAAGAAGCGCTCATATTATTACGCTTGAAGATCCAATTGAATATTTGCATGAGCATAAACGCTGTATAATCAATCAGCGTGAAGTAGGTTCAGAGACCAAAAGTTTTTCTAGCGGTCTGCGTGCCGCTTTAAGAGAAGACCCGGATATCATTCTCGTAGGTGAAATGAGAGATCTGGATACTATTTCTAATGCTGTAACTGCGGCTGAGACCGGACACCTTGTATTTGCTACTTTACATACCCGTAATGCTTCTCAATCTGTAAGCCGTATTATTGATGTTTTCCCAGCAGAACAACAGGCACAGATAAGAGTGCAATTTGCCGAGGCAGTTGCAGTAGTGGTTTCTCAAACCCTTATTCCTTCGCGTGATGGTTCGAGCAATCATCTTGCTACAGAGGTCATGGTTAACAATACGGCTATTAGGAATCTTATTCGGGAAAGTAAAACATTTCAGATAAAGAATATAATTGAATCCTGCGGTAAAGAGGGAATGCAGACAATGGACCAATCGCTGAATTTTTTAATGAAAAGTAATAAGATCGATCAGCGCACTGCCAGGAAATATGCCTTTGAAAAGCATGCTTTTGCTTGAAATATAGTTTTGATACTATTCTTACTTTCTGCTGTCTTTGACAAAGTTGCTGCCCTCAGTTGCTTTGGCGAGTTTTTTCAATTCAGCCCCGATCTCACCGATTTCCACAACATGATTTATTTGACGGAATTCGTTGGTTACAATACCTATAGAAACTGACAGCAGTTTAATATGCTGCTCATTACCCTGCCTGTCTTTAGCCACAGTATAACCTCGTTCCCGGTCAACCTGATTGTAAAAAGAAGGAGCAATCTTGTCAAAGTCATTGATTATCTTATTACAGATTGTCTCAGACAGATTGGTAGTTGTAAGAAAAACAAAATCATCTCCACCGATATGTCCGACAAAATCCTCTCTATTGCCAAGCTCATGGACACCATTTAAAATAATACGTGCTGTCTCACGAATAACCTCATCACCGTGTTCGAATCCATAGGTATCGTTAAAGGCCTTAAACTTATCCAGATCTACATAGCAAATGGCAAATGGCGAAGTGCCTTTGATTGCCGCGTCAAGTTCCGTCATTATCGTTACATTGCCTGGTAAGCGGCTGAGTGGATTGGCATCAAGATCACGTGTGCTGCGTCTGACAATCATTTTTATACGTGCTACAAGCTCTTGAGGATCAAATGGCTTTACAAGATAATCATCTGCTCCTGCATTTATACCTTTTATCTTATCCTGTGTCTCTCCTTTGCCAGTAAGCATAATGATCGGCATATGGCGCAATAGAATATCCTTTTTTAGTATTTGACAAACTTCGTGCCCATCCATTTTCGGCATTTTATAATCAAGGATAACAAGATCCGGCGAGGTTTTATGCACCTTTTCAAGTCCTTCTACTCCGTCTTTTGCCTCATGAACCTCAAACCCTTCGCATTCTAAAGTGATCTTTAAGACATCTCTTATATCAGGTTCATCATCAACTATTAATATCTTAGGTTTTGTCATTATGCTCCTTGCCTATGTTCAGTTTATGGCTATTTGCGAATCATCAATTTGTTCAACAGATAAAGTGAAATGGAAAGTAGTTCCCTTGCCGACTTCACTTGTGACCCAGATCTGACCTTTATGCGCCTCAATGATCTTTTTAACAAGCGGCAGTCCCAGTCCGGTACCTTTTTTCTCAGCATTAATGGCATTGTCTACACGATAGAATTCATTAAATAAACGAGGTATATCCTCTTCGCTTATGCCGATACCAGAGTCAATGATTTCGACATTAATAAATTTTTCAGCAGGTTTTAACACTATTGTTATTATGCCTTTTTCAGGGGTGAATTTCATTGCATTACCGATAAGATTTATGAATACACGTGATATCTGGCTGGGGTCCATCCATACAGCAATATCTTGTTCCGGTATATCAAGTTTGAGATCAATATTCTTTTCATCAGTTTGCGGGAAGAATAGATCTGCGATACTCTTGACGATCTCATTAAGAGAAGCATGCTTAATACTCATACTGATCTTGCCAGATTCAATGCGGGCAATATCTAAAAGGTCATTTACAAGTTTTATCAATTCATCACTGTGAATATTTATTTTATTAAGCTTCTCTGCCTGAACCGTACTGACCTCACCTAAACGGCCTGCACTTAGAATTGCCGCATAGCCTTTAATTGATGTCAGCGGTGTTCGCAATTCATGAGAAACTGCAGAAACAAAGTCGGATTTCATTTGATCAAGCTCGATCAGCTTTTTGTTTGCCGCGGCTAATTCTCTTGTGCGTTCTTCTACACGAATCTCTAATTGATCATGCGAACGCTTTAACTGGGCATAAAGTTGGGCATTATCAAGGGCAATGCCCAACTGATTAGAAAGTATAAAAAGAGAATCTATATCTCCTTCAGAGACAGAATTATAATTTGTCTGATTACCAACAAAAATATATCCCTCAACAGACTCCTTGACAACCATAGGCACAATTACAAATGAAGAGACTTCAAATAAATTCAGCCAAGCTTTTTGCTCCTCTGTAGCAGCTTCAGAATTTTTAACCCATACAGAAGAACCATTTTTTAGAACAGTTTGAAGAAAGTCTTGCTCTATATTTGCCTGTTCTATCTTGTCTATTTGCAATGAGGAAAGTCCGATAGCTGCTTTACATTCAAGATTTTGTTTTGATTCATTTTTTAGAAATATTATTGTTTTTTCAAATCCAAGCTTAAGAATAAGCGGTTCCGTGATTTGAGAAAAAAGCTTCTCTGTATCTAGGGTAGCACTTATCAATTTACCTAGTTCGTGTAAAGTGTAAAGCCCATTGATTTTTTTATCAAGCTGTTCTTGCGTCCGATTTAACTCTAAATCAGTACGAATAATAATTTTTGCCTGTTCATCAAGTTCGCCATAAGCATTTCTCAGTTTATCCAAGGCATGCTGCATTTTATCAATTTGTTCCCGCTCCTCACGCGATATTTCAGCAAGATAAGCAAGCAGAACAAGCAGGATAAAACCGCCCATAAGCTTAGCGACCATATTGTCAACAATAACAACAACACTCAATACCGCTGCTCCGATGATGAGTATCAGCCATATATTAATTTTCATACTATACTATTCTCCAATTGCGAAAACTACTATTGTTTCATTATGAAAAAATGTTTGTCCGAGGTTTATCGTTGCACCCAGAGGAGCCTGTTCTCCGTATGTATAAAAACCAATTATCGGAGTGTCTTTGCCGAATATACTTTTGATAACCTCTATTTCTTCTTCACTTTTGCGTCCAAAGAGTCTTTCCCGTGAGACGGAATCAAATACAAATACAATATCAGCTTTTTGTTTTCTGAGACCGCTAAGGGCTATTTCTGCCGCTTTTTTAGCAGCTTTTAATGCGGCTTCCTTAGATCCCATCATTATTCTAATTTCTGAACCGCAGGAAACCTCACCTGCGCAAATCAAAGCTCCGTTTTTGTCAACGCTGAGTGCGTTACGGATAATACACTCTTCTTCTTCTGGTATCGACATGCCAAGCGGATACATTACAGACATTCTGGCCAGAGGCTCATTATTTAGATCAGCGGCTCTTTTGCCGAAATAATCCTCATAAATTCTTGCTGCCGGCTTCCCGTCAAGTTTTTTAATTATGTTGTGATCTGCCTCAGTTACGATTCTCGGTTTGCCAAGGGGGTACCAGCCGTGCCGAGCTCCGATGCCAACACTAATGTCTCCGGAGAAAAGAATCCCTCCGACACAGTCAGTTAATACACTTTCCTCATAATACTGAAAAGTTTTTTTAAACATAAATTCGTCAGCTGAAGATCCGCCGACTATGGGGAAACTTGTACCCAGTACTTCCTGAACTCCCCTGATGATCTCTACTCCGTTTCCATTGAGTCCGTCCGGAAGCATCATAAAGGCATGGCGAATAGCCCCTTTTTTCGTTTTTATTATCGTATCTCGGGCTACCTCTTGGCCGGCTCCGCGGGAGTTCTTACTCACGTTCTTACCAATGCCTATAGCAGCATGCAGGCTGTTTGACTTTATGGCCAATATACTTACAGATTTTTTTTCTGTGCCGGCACTGGTGATTTCGCCAGCTGTTGTGCACCCGATAAGCGGTGCGTTCGGCAGAATACTTTTAATGCCGCGTATTAGCTGTATATGATCAAAACGCGAGGACGCAAAGCAAAATAATATATCAGGATCATTGCTTCCTAATTTATCCAAAGCATTCTTTGCAGCTAATGTACCCGCTGCAAAAGATTCAAATTCTTTACTAGTTCCCACCCCTACTGATATCGCCATAGCTTCTTAGTTTATAGCCACTCAGGTAAAAAGTCAACTAGGTTATCGAAGAATTCTGAATTCATTATCGGTTTAAGTCAATTGTAGTATGAGATAGGCTGGCAGTTGAGGCGGAATTATTTTTGCCCCAGCTAACATTGATGAGGATATGGCTCAATCCATCATCTGTTTTATTTTCTGCAAAGTCCCAAAAAAACTCTTTATTATTTAAAACAACTTTACCTGGAATAATGGCCTCTCCGGAATAGAGCTGATTAAAAACATTATCCAGCAAAGTATAGGCAAGGCGGTTGTTTCGTATCTTATGGTTGCTTTTTGTAATTGTAGACAGAGAATTGATCAAAAAAAGAATTCCGGTAGTCATCAATAACAGTGATACAAGTATTTCGATTAAAATGAATCCTGGGGTATTTTTTGTTTTATTTTTCATATATATTCTAAAATGATCTCTCCGCTTAAAGTTGTTGATAATTTGGCCGGAGTGTCTTTGTTGTTAGTAATAAAAAAAGCAGCTGAAGATATACTCCCGCTTTGTGAGAAAATTATTTCATGGATACCGGTTTGAATCTCAGGGGAAAAAAAGGACAAGCTCTCAGGAAGAGTATGTTTTCTTAGTAAGGAGTCACTTGCAGGCGAAAACTCATCAATAGCATCAATAGAGTTCTGAAGAACTGAATAGGAGTTGTTTGAATAATCAATTAACAACTTATAGGTCTTGTTTTCAGTGATTGCAGTTCTTTTTATTAATTCACACAAAGCCCGGATTTTAGCTGCTTTACTTCTAAGATAAAAATTCCCGGCTGTTTTAGATAATTTGGGGATACTCATTGAAAAAAATACAGCTATTATGACAATTACGCACAGTAGCTCTATAAGGGTAAACCCCCTTAGTGATAGCCTGCCTTTTGGCAGAACTAATCTAAGCTTTTTATCCGCAAAGCGTTTTGTTTTATTTTTCATTGGCAGATTAGTCCTCCCAATTGCCAATATCATCATTACCGCCTTCAGATCCGTCTTTACCAACCGAGAAAAGATCATAATCCGCAGTATTATGAACCCCGGGACATATGTATCGGTATTGATTACCCCAGGGATCAACCGGCTTTTTTTTAAGATAAGGACCGTTCCAGTTTTTTGCTAAAGGCTGGGTTGTCGGTTTTTCAATCAATGCCTCTAGTCCCTGCTGACTTGAGGGATAGAAACCGTTATCAAGCTCATAAAGGTCAAGAGCTAGAGGAATGTTTGATAATATATCAGCTTTGACAGCTGTATTACGCGCCTGTTCAGCTCGGCCGGCTAAGCGGGGAATAACTAAAGCAGCAAGAGTGCCGATAATTATTACCACAAGCATTAATTCGATCAAGGTAAACCCCCTTAGAGATAGCCTGATCCTTGGCAGAATTAATCTACGGTTTTTATCCTGAAAGTGTTTTGTCTTTTTTTCCATGCTCGGGGATACACATTCCTTCTCATCTTTGTAAGTACTAAACGGGATAAAGAATTTATTTTTCATTTTTCTCCTTTATGTTTTTACTGAACCAAAAAATTCATCTGAAAAATCGGTAGTAAAATTGCCATTACTATAATCGCAACAACAATACCTAAAATAAGAATCAAAGCCGGTTCGATAAGAAATAACAGGGTTTCAATTAATCCGGAAGATTCGTTTTCGTTCATTTTGGCAATACGGAAAAGCATTTCATCAAGTCTTCCGCTTTCCTCCCCAACACTGATCAAATCAAGCGTATTTTTATCAAATATAGTGCTGTCTTTCAAAGCCGCACTTATATGCTGTCCTTTGGTAACCTGAGTATGCACATGCTTTATTTCAGCAGAAAAAACAAGGTTAGTAGCTATTTCTGCAGTTATTTTCAATGAGTTTATAATAGGTACTCCATTTTCAATCAGGCTTGCCAGGGTTCTGGCAAACCGGGCGATTTGAATTTTTAAAACAATGTCTTTAAGTAAAGGGATTTTTAATTTTAAATCGTCAAAAATAAAACGTCCCTTTTGTGTTCTTAACTGCCTTTGGGCAAAGAAAACAATAAAGCCGATTATTGCACTTAAAATTATCCAGTAATTTTTCAAAAATATACTTGTATTTATGAGCATCTGGGTCAAAATCGGCAATTGCTGGTCTAAGTCATTGAAAAGAGTTATAAATTTCGGCAGAACAAATGTTGTTAATATCAGCAGTGTAATCACTCCTACGCTTAAAAGTAAAACCGGATAAGCAAGTGCCGAGCGTACTCTTTGATTAAAAGCTATATCATGCTCCTTAAGATCAGCAATTTTTTCTATTACCTCAGGAAGTGTTCCTGTGTTTTCCGCGGCCTTTATCATATTGATTTCAAATTGGCCAAATACATGTGGATAAAATGTCAGCGCTTCAGAAAATGTATTTCCCTTCTGAAGCTTTTCTTTTAAATCCAGAACAATCAAGCGCAATCTTGGATTATGTGACTGTGAACTGATATTGGCTAGGGATTTTACTATTGGAAGTCCGGCAATATTTAGATTTGCAAGCTGTCGCAAAAAAATATAAATATCTTTAGATGTAATCTTTTTAGAAAAAGAAAATTTTCTCTCGGTATCCTCTGTTTTTATTTTTAAGGATACCGGATGATAATTAAGCAGTAAAAGCTTATTTATAGCTGCTTTTTCACTTTCTGCCTCTATGGTTCCGTTGCGGAAAGTGTCTGGCTTAACCTTAGCTTTATATTTATATATAGGCATATTTAGTTATGAGTTATGGGTTACGAGTTATGAATTACAAGTTACAAGTTACAAGTTAAAAGATAAAAGAACAAAAACGGTCAATGGTCAATAGTCCATGGTCGATAGTTAAAAATTACGAGTCATGAGTTATTAGTTATGAATCACAAGTTATTGTTTAGAAGGAAAATCCCTGAATTGATATTTATTAATTCTTTCTTTTCTCTTCACTCGTAACCTATAATTCGTCATTCATAATTTTTTTGTTTCTGCGCTATTCTGAATCCTGTTGAGTTACCCGGATTACTTCTTCAGGTGTAGTTATTCCGCTGACAACTTTTTCCCAGCCGCTTAAGCGCAATGTCTGCATACCCTGAGTTATAGCTTTTTGCTTGATCAGGTTAGAAGGGCTGTGATCAAGGATCATTTCCTTAATAATATCATTAATATTCAATATCTCAAATATAGCTGTTCGGCCTAAATATCCAGTGAACTTACAATTTTCACAGCCTGCTCCCTTGTACAGAGTTTTTCCCTGAAATCTGTTTTTATGTATACCGAATTCATCCATTAATTCCTCATGTCCTTCATAAGGTTGTTTGCAGGCCGGGCAAATGACCCGCACTAGGCGCTGCGCAATAACGCAGTTTAGGGAGCTGGCGACTAGATAAGGTTCAATACCCATGTCAAGCAATCTAGCTATAGCCCCAGGCGCGTCATTTGTATGTAAGGTGCTGAAAACAAGATGCCCGGTCAAGGCCGTTCTGATAGAAAGCTCAGCAGTTTCAAGATCCCTGATTTCTCCGACCATCATGATATCAGGGTCATGGCGAAGCATGGAACGCAGGCCGTTTGCGAAAGTTAAATTAATCTTGGGATGAACTTGAACCTGAGTAATACCGTGCAGTTTATATTCGATCGGGTCTTCAATAGTGATAATTTTTCTTTCCATAGCATTAATTCTGTTTAGGCACGAATAAAGTGTGGTTGTTTTTCCGCTTCCGGTCGGCCCGGTGACCAGAATAATGCCATGCGGTTTTTTGAGCATAGAATTCAGAATATCCATACCTTTAGTGTCTAATCCCAAGTCAGAAAGAGTAAAAAATATCTGCTTTCTGGATAATATTCTTATTTCTATGCTTTCTCCGAAAGCAGTCGGCAGAATTGAAATTCTAAAATCAAAATCTTCATTATTAATTCTAATCTGTATTCTGCCATCCTGAGGCAGCCGCTTTTCTGCAATATCAAGCTCAGCCATTATTTTCATGCGCACAATAATTGATGACTGAAAGTGGGCAATAGCGGCCGGTACAGGCACTTCGTAAAGTAGTCCGTCAATACGGTAACGCACTCTGAGATTATCCTCAAATGGCTCAATATGTATATCCGTAGCTCTTTCTCTTACAGCCTGCTGAATTATCTGATCTAGAAATTTAATTACCGAAGGGTCATCAGTTGCTGCTTCCATCTGAATCTCCTCATTATTCTCATTTGCTTTTGAAAGTATTTGTAAATGAGGTGTATCATCAACCATTTGGGCCATGGTTTTAGCGCCGACACCGTAATATCTTTTTATTGCTTCGTTAATTTCAAGGGAAGTCGCCAGAGATATTTTTATAGGCTGCTTAAGCATAAGCTTTATTTCGTCCAGTGAATAAAGATCCAGAGGATCGCTTACGGCAATGCCCAGAATTCCCTCGTCTTCACGCAGGGGGAAAAAATTGTAATGAGTTACAAACCTAGCGGGCACTTTATTGATAACTTGTTGATCGATATTAGCGGTACGAATTCTAATAAAAGGAATATCCATTAATTCCGCAAGAGTAGAAATAATGCTTTCTTCGCTGACAATTCCGCTGCGGATCAGCTCTTCTCCTATCCGCAGATTTGTTTTTTTTTGTCTAATAAGCGCGCTGTTGAGCTGTTCCTGGGTGATTATTTTTTTTTGCACCAGTAATTCGCCCAGTTTTTGATTGCTCGCCATAAGAGTCCTCCAACTTGTATTAGTTGCCTTGCATTGAACGGATAAACTGACTTATTTTTGCCCGGAGCTGTTTTTTGTTAATGCAATTATTTATAATTTTTATAATAGCGCTGCCGACAATCACTCCATCAGCTAGGTTATTGACTTTTTTAACATGCTCAGGCTTTGAAATCCCAAAACCGATAAACACAGGGATTTTAGAGTATTTCTTTATTATCCGTATTTGTTTTGATAAATCTGCATCCATAGTATTTCGTGTTCCGGTAACTCCGGTGAGGCTTACATAGTAAATAAACCCGCTGGACATCCGGCAAATCTTCTTGATTCTTTGGGTAGCGGTTAAAGGAGAAATTAAGAAAATTTGTGAAATAGAGTGATCTATTAGCGTTTTGTTTAACTGAACAGATTCTTCAGGAGGTAAATCAGGAACAATTACTCCATCGAGTCCGGCCAAAGAGGCATCTTTGGCAAATTTTTTAATGCCGTATTTGAAGATTGGATTAAAATAACTCATCATTATTAACGGAATATCGGTCTTTTTCCTCAAAGTTTTAATCAGTTTGAGGTACTCAATCATATCCATGCCTTTTTGCAAAGCTATTGCAGAAGATTGCTGGATTATCGCCCCGTCAGCAACAGGATCAGAAAAAGGCATACCCAACTCTATGTAATCAACATTGTTTTGCTGGAGTATATCTACTAATTCACGGGTTAGACTTATATCAGGAAATCCAGCGCTAAGGTAAGCCACAAAGGCTTTCTTTTTTTCCTTAGACAGTTGCTCGTTTTTGCGGCTAATTCTATTATTAATCATTTTTAAATAAGCTCCGAGATCAAATTCATATCTTTGTCTCCGCGTCCGGAGAGGCATAATACGACAAGCGCATTTGGTTTCATTTTTTTTGCTGCTTTTTTAATATAAGCAATCGCATGCGCTGATTCAAGCGCCGGAATAATACCCTCTGTTTTACTTAAAAGCTTTAAGGCCTCCACTGCCTCGGTATCAGTAACAGAGACATATTGGGCTCTTTTTGTTTTCTTGTAAAACGCATGTTCAGGGCCTACCCCCGGATAATCAAGCCCTGCGGATATGGAATGGGCGATTTTTATTTGACCATCATTATTTTGAAGTAAATAGCTTTTACTGCCATGTAGTATTCCCGGCGTTCCGGTGCAAAGGGCGGCACCGTGTTTATTTGTTTTAATGCCGTATCCGCCCGCCTCTACTCCGATAAACTTTACTTTTTTATCATTGTAAAAACAATGGAAAAGACCAATTGCATTACTTCCTCCGCCAACACAGGCTATAAGATAATCAGGCAGTCGCTTTTCTTTTTTTAATATTTGCCTTTTGGCTTCATTACCGATGACTGTTTGAAAATCACGCACGATCATCGGAAAAGGATGCGGTCCTACTACAGAACCAATAATATAATGCGTGTCTCTAACAGTGCTTACCCAATTGCGCATGGCTTCGTTCGTGGCGTCTTTCAAAGTTCTGCTTCCGGAATTTACAGGAGTTACTTTAGCTCCCAGTAAACGCATTCTGAATACATTCAATCCCTGTCTGTCGATATCCTCCTGCCCCATGAATACTTCACATTTAAGTCCAAACTGGGCTGCGGCAACGGCTGTGGCCACTCCATGTTGTCCAGCTCCGGTCTCGGCAATTACCCTTTTCTTTTTCATCTTAAGGCATAACAGCGCCTGGCCGATCGTATTATTTATTTTGTGAGCACCGGTATGCAGTAGATCTTCTCTTTTAAGATAAATTTTAACACCCAGCATTTTACTCAATCTGGAAGCAAAGTATAAAGGGGTAGCTCTGCCGGCAAATTCCCTTAAATAATAATTTAATTCACGTTTAAACTCGATGCTTTTTTTTGCATTAGTATAAACAGTTTCTAATTCTTTAAGCGCGCCGATAAGGGTTTCCGGTACATATTTACCGCCAAAATCACCGAAATAACCTTTTTTATTTGGTTTTAAATTCATTATTGTTTTAGCTCCTTAATGAAGGAATCATTGATATTGGTTTTTTTTCTGAATATTTTATTAAATTTCTTTGCTTCATTTAAAGTTTCATATGCTCCGACATTGATCTTAAAATATGCCTTAGTTTTATTCTTATCCCGGTAAATAGTATCTATGTTCACAATATAGCCCTGCGTTTTTAAAGTGTCTATAAAACGCTGCGCTGCCTGTTCATCAGCATATTCCGCAGCCTGAATAGTATATCGCTTGTTTACTGTGGTGGCAGGTTGAATGACTGGGATGCTTTTTTTCTCTATCTCAACAGTAGCGTTTTCAACCTCAGGTTCGATAACTTGTTCAACAATACTCACTTGTTTAACCTTTTTACCTGACTCAGGTTTTAAGCCTTTCATTACTATGAATATGCCTAAGATCAGAAAAACGATCAAGAGTATAATGAACTTTTCAGGCATACGGTTTAGGATTAGATCGGCCAGCCTTTCTCTAATATTTATTAACTTTCTTTTTTGCACTAATTTTACTTTCAGGCGTTCTTTTTGATCAATTGAGGCCTTTAGTTTATCTTCCAGGCTCTGGATTGATTTCCTCAGGATTTCTATTTCTTCATGAATTCCCGGCTGCATAGGTTTTATATGTTCGAATAAATCAGCTGTTTTTTCTTTAGGTTCAAGGCTGGCCTTAGATTTAGCGGCTGGTTTTATATCAGAACTTATCTTAGCCGGATAAAGCTTCTTTATTATATCTTTTTCTGTGATCATAGATTCTTGAACGGTCTCTTTTTGTACCGATTCTGGAGACGCACCATAAAGCTTATTCTTGATATCTTTTTCTGAGATACTTATCTGATTCCTTTTTTTGTTTCTTTTTTTCATGATTTCCCTTTTTAGTTATTAAGAATTTTTAATCAATTTTACTTTTTTAATTATATTTTTCATTTTCCCTAAATCTTTCTTGCCTGGATTTGACTCTATAGAGCTTGAAACATCAAACGCAAACGGATGCAGCAAAGCTGCTATTTGACCGCAATTTTTTTCATTGATTCCTCCGGCGATTATTATCGGTCTTTTAAAATTCCTGTTCTTCAATAGACCATGCGCAAAAGCAATCCCTGTCCCGCCGTATATATCCCTTGAATAGGAATCAAATAAATAAGCGTTCACATGGATATATTTTTCAATTGATTCCATGTCAGATGACTCCTTTATTCTAAACGCCTTTATTATTTTACAATATTTTCGAAAAAAAGAACAATACTTATCAGATTCATGCCCGTGAAACTGCAAGGTATCAAGTTTGCATTTTTTTATAGCTTTGATCACAAATGCTTTATCCGCATCGACAAAAACCCCGACTTTGGCTATGAAAGGCGGAATTTGCCTGGTTATTCTGCTCGCATTTTCCGGGTTAATCATGCGCGGACTCTTGGCAAAAACAAATCCTAGGGCATCCGCACCGTATTCACAGGCTCTTTGAGCATCTTCAGCGTTGGTAATGCCGCAGATTTTAATTTTCAGCATATTTTTTTACCTAATAATTCTCTGATTTTTAAAGGAATGTTTTTTGCCCGAACAATTCCTTCCCCAATAAGTACAGAGTTAATTTTTAGCTTTTTTAAATAGAGCATGTCCGCTCTGCAATTGATCCCGCTTTCACTGATCGTTCTTATCCTTGCCGGAATACTTAAACATAGCTGCTTTGTCCTTTTAAGGTCTACAGAAAAATCTTTTAGATTCCTGTTATTTATACCTATGATCCGTGCTGCGGAGAAATCAATTTTCTCAAGATCATCCGGAGTATGAACTTCAATAATTGCATTCATCTTTAATTGATGTGTTAGCCCCAGCAGCTCACCAAGTAGTTTCTTGCTTAAAACAGCGCCAATCAGTAAAATAGCATCAGCTCCATGAAATAAAGACTCATATACCTGATAATCTTCAATTATGAAATCCTTGCGCAAGATAGGAATATTTACTTGGTCCTTTACAAGTCTCAAATCAGATAGCTTGCCCTTAAAATGCATGTCTGTTAATACTGATATTGCGTTGATACCTTCTTTTTCATAAATCTTTGCTGTTTTAGCCAGGTTTAAATTCTTATTTAAAAAACCTTTTGAAGGCGAGGCTATCTTAAGCTCACCAATGCATGTGATCTGTCCCTTTTTTGTTAACGCGCTTTTAAAATCTCTGGTGACGATTTTTTGGTTGTTTACCTTTTGCTTTAGATCTTTAAGAGAAAGAATGCTCTTTGCTTTGCGTATTTCAATTTTTTTTACCTCTATTATTTTTTTAAGTATTGTCTGCATTTGTCATTTTCTTTAAAAGTTCAAGTTTGTCTAATGCTTTCTTTTTTTTAAGCATTTCAATAGCAATTTCAATGCCGGCATTGATCGAAGAAACATATTCTGCGGCATACAAAGCAAAGGCTGAATTAAGTACAACAAAATCATATTTGGGGCTGCTAATACCATTAAGTATTTCAAGGGAAACTTTTTTGCTTTCTTCAAGGCCGCTGATCTGAATGTCTTCAAGCTGTACTCTTTTTAATCCAAATTGCTCAGGTGTTATAGTGTAATTATCTGTTTTCCCATTGTTCATTTCATAAACAATCGTTGAATCTGATAAGGTAACTTCATCAAGTCCGTCGTTTCCATGGACAACAAGTGCCCGCTTTAGACCAAGATTTCCCAGCACCATTGACATGGGTTTACACAGAGCAGGATTAAAAACACCCAATAATTGATGTGTTGTGTGCGCTGGGTTGGTTAAAGGCCCGAGAATGTTAAAAATCGTTCTAAAGCCTAATTCCCTGCGCACTCCGATAGCATATTTCATGGCCTTATGAAAAAGCGGGGCAAACATAAATCCAATGCCGATTTCATTAATGCACTTTTCTGTAATCCGGGGTTCAACATTTATATTAACGCCTAAAGCCTCAAGCAGATCTGCGCTTCCCGATTTACTGGTCATGCTGCGGTTTCCATGTTTAGCCACTGTGACTCCTACGGCGCTAACGACTAATGCGGTTAATGTAGAGACATTAAATCCGTGTTTCTGAGATCCTCCTGTGCCGCAGGTATCCAAAATGACCTTATTCTTTACATGTATCGCAGTAGCCAATTTACGCATAATCGTTGCGGCTCCGGTAATTTCATCAACGGTTTCGCCTTTTATCATCAGGGCTGTTAAAAATGCAGCAATCTGGGCATCAGTAGTATTGCCTTGCATAATCTGGCTAAATGCGTCCTCTGTTTCCTGGCGGCTTAAGTTCTGAGACAGGATTATTTTTTTCATAGATTCAGAAATCATTTTTTTCGCCTTTGTTTTAAAAAATTTTCCAATATATTTTTTCCCTCTTTAGTGAGTATTGATTCCGGATGGAACTGTACACCAAAAACAGGCAGATGTAAATGCTCTATAGCCATTATTTCTCCGTCATCAGCTCTTGCGGTTATCTTAAATGTTTTTGGTAGACTGCGCTCTTCAATGGAAAGAGAGTGATATCGTGTAGCCACAAATGGGTTGGGAATACCTTTAAAAATTTTTTGACGGTCATGGAATATTTTTGATGTTTTGCCGTGCATTAATGTTTTTGCCTGTACAATATTCGCCCCAAATGCATAGCCCAGGCATTGATGTCCTAGACAAACTCCAAGCAGCGGTAGTTTTTTATAAAAATTTAAAATTACTTCTACCGAGATCCCGGCTTTCTTAGGTGTACATGGTCCGGGTGAAATCACGATCTGCCTTGGTCTTAATTTTTTAATTTGAGCAATACTGATTTTATCGTTTCTGATAACCTCAACTTTCTGATTTAATTCCCCAAAATACTGAACCAGATTATAGGTAAAAGAATCGTAATTATCAATAACCAGAATCATAACATCCCCTTTTGTGAGAGCTCTATGGCTTTTAAAAGAGCCATGGCCTTATTTACAGTCTCCTGATACTCTTTTTCCGGTTTTGAGTCAGCGACAATTCCTGCGCCTGCCTGAACATAAGCGGTTTTTCCTTTTACAATAATAGTTCGTATCGTAATACAAGAATCAAGGTTTCCGGAAAAACTAAGGTATCCAACACAACCTGCATAGGGTCCTCTGCGCACAGTTTCTAGTTCATCAATGATTTCCATGGCCCTTATCTTAGGCGCGCCCGAAACCGTGCCCGCAGGAAAAGTGGCTTTGAGCACATCTAGATTTTCTATTCCAAGCTTGATCTTACCCTGAATATCACTGACAATATGCATTACATGGGAGTATTTTTCAATTTTCATCAGTTCACTTACTTTGACACTTCCATAGTCGCATACTCTCCCCAGATCATTACGGCCCAAATCAAGCAGCATTATATGTTCAGCCCGCTCTTTTGGATCAGTAAGCAAATCCTTAGCTAATGCCATATCGGCTTTTTCATCCCTGCCTCTTATACGCGTGCCTGCTATCGGTCTGACTTCAGCAATATTTTTTTCACATCGCAACATTACTTCCGGAGATGATCCTATAAGCTTTGTATCTCCAAATTTTAAATAATACATGTACGGCGATGGGTTTACCATGCGCAGGGCTCGATAAATATCAAATTCCTCGACATGAATATCTGTCTTAAATCGCTGCGAAAGCACGGTTTGGATTATATCCCCTGCTTTTATATATTCCTTTGCACGGGTGACTGACTTTTTAAAAGCTGCTTTACTTATATTTGAGGTGACTTTAAAGGGCTTGGATTTCCCTGCCCTTTTAGCTAACTTAAGCGGTTTTTGCATCATTTCAACAAGAGAATCTATTTTTTTAAGAGCCACGTTATAGATTTTATCAAGGGCAGCGGATGTAAGCCTGCCATGCTTTGAGTCAAGATGGACATTGGAAACAACCTTGATTTTGTGCGCAATATGGTCAAATATCAGTATTGTATCTGTTAGAACGAAAATACAATCATTAAGCTTTAAGTCATCAGGGTTTTTATCGGGGATATCTTCAAAAAATCTTATTGAATCATAACTCATATAACCCACAAGGCCGCCGCAAAAACGCGGCAGGCCATCTACGCTGACAAATTCATACGCGTTTATTATTTTTTTTATTTCTTCCAGGGGATCAGTTTTTATCTCATAAGATTTTTTTTTGAATCTTGAGCCGTTTTTTTGCAAAATTTCAATTCGGTCTGCCTTGCTTTGAAATATTAAAGAGGGATTAGAACCGAGAAAAGAATAGCGCGCTATCTTTTCTCCTCCTTCGACAGATTCAAGCAGATAGGAATATGGGCTGTTATCAATTTTCATAAATGCGGATACAGGTGTTTCCAGATCCGCGAGCAGTTCTCTGTAAACAGGGATTAAATTGCCTTTTTTGCTTAATTTTTTGAACTCTGCTCTACTTGGTTTATACATAGCTGTATACCTTTTTCTTTTAAATCACTGCTAAAAAACGCACATTTTGTTGTTATTCGGTTGCTCACTTGAATTGTACGCCTGCGCGTTTGCCTCGAATGTCTTGTCTGTGCCCCGAGGGGTGGTATTTCTGCATATTTTGCAACAGCGCTTTTATATATGTCTATATCATCCGAGTGTAAAAACAAGATCGTGCCCCGGTATGACAGGCGACTCCGATTTGCCTGACCTCAAGAAGTAGAGTGTCCTTATCGCAATCGAAGTGAATTTTCTTTACTATTTGAAAATGTCCGGAAGTATCACCTTTTAGCCAAAGGCATTTTCTCGAGCGTGACCAATATGTAGCTAGTCCGGTTGAGAGAGTTTTTTTTAATGATACCGCATTCATATAAGCTACCATTAAAATTTCCTTATTCTTCACATCTTGGACAATGGCTGGTATTAGTCCTTTATCATCGAATTTTAAATCATTAATTGATTTTAAATTTTTTAATTTTAAAGATTTTAATTTAGGTCTTTTAACTTGCACAATTAATTGCCTCCTTTAGATCTATTTTTCCCTCATATAGGGCTTTCCCGATAATTACTCCGTTTAAATTAACATATTTATTTCCAATCGCGGTCATCGTTTTAACATCATCTATTGTTGACATTCCCCCCGCAGCTATTATATCCATCTTGGTTGAGCTGAGGATATTTTTAATCAATTCTACATTAGGGCCTTTTAAGGTTCCGTCCTGAGCTACATCTGTTACAACGCATGTCTTGATACCCGAGTCCTCCACTATTTTAATTGCCTGCAGGACGCTTAGGCTTGTTTGCCTACTCCAGCCCTTGTCCATTACTATCCCGTCTTTGCAGTCAATGCTTACAATGATCCGTTTTTTTAATTCATGGCTTAGACTTGCCAGAAAATTGTTATCCTGAAATATCCGCGTGCTCATAATAACTCTGTGAACACCGGCATTAATCGCTTCTTCGATTGCTTCTTTAGAGCGGATACCTCCGCCAAGCTGAATCTTTAAGTCGCAGGCATTTATAATTTTCTTTACTATGTTAAGATTTACTAATTTGCCAGTCCGCGCTCCATCCAAATCAATAATATGAAGGGTTTGCGCCCCGGCATCCATCCATTTTTCAGCAATCTTAAGAGGATCATCAGAATAAATTGTCTCTTGATTATAAAGTCCTTTATATAATCGAACTACATTACCGTTTCTCAGATCTATTGCCGGGTTGACTGTTAACATATTATTAATCAATTATTCCTTTAGTCGATGGTATGCCTTTGCGCCGAATATCTATAGATGTTGCCTGATCAAGGGCCTTGCCCATGGCTTTAAAAAGTGCCTCTAATATATGGTGCAGGTCTCCCTCGCCTGATTTAATTATATATACCAGGCTGATACCGGCATGCTGTAAAAATGATTCCAGAAATTCCTCTGCGTGCTTAAAAGTAAACTTCGTATTGTCAAAGGTATCATTATTTAGCTTATTGGCTATTTTGGAACCTGTAGATTCAATATTTACCCCCTGCAGAGACGGCCTGCCGCTAATATCAATTACAGCTTCAACTGCCACCTTATCCATGGCAACCGTAAAACAACCGTATCGCTTTATGCCTTCTTTTTCTCCTAAAGCCTGTTTAAGGGCCTTGCCAATGGCAATTCCGAGATCCTCAATAATATGATGTGGGAGATCCCCCTGAGCGTTTATTTCAAGATCAAAAAATCCATGGAAAGAAAATAGGGTTAAAAGATGGTTCAGCGGCTCAAAACCGGTTTTTATGTCAGTTTTTCCTATTCCATCAATGTTTAGATTGCCATTGATATCAACTTCATTGGTTTTTCTTTTAATAAGGCTTGATCTTTGATTTGCCATAATAAGCTCTCCTATTCCAATCTTGATTTTAAAGACTGCATATGTTTTTTCATCCCCTCAAGTGAAGCTATTTTCTCAACTGCCGGAGCTACTTTTTCAAGCGCTTTTTTTGTGTAGCTAATCACATGGGTACTTTTCATGAAATCAGATGTTCCAAGCCCAGAGAAAAATCTGGCTGTGCCTGATGTCGGCAATACATGGCTTGGACCTGAAATATAATCTCCTAGGACCACAGGTGAATATGCCCCGACAAATACAGCTCCCGCATTCTTTATTTTTTTAAGTATTTTTTCCGGCTGTTTTACCATTATTTCTAGATGTTCCGGAGCAATTCGGTTAGAAACGCTTATCGCTTCCTCGAGGTTTTTGACCATTATGACAAAACCGTTGGCAACTTCCTTTCTCACTATAAACGCAAGTTTTTTTGATGTAGTTATCAAAATCGCAATTCCGTTTTTATGTTCAGCTTGAGCATGCAAATCAGCTATTACATGTGCGGGATTTGCAAAATTATTAGCAATGATAACTACCTCGCTGGGACCGGCAAGCATATCAATAGCACAATATCCGAATACCTGTCTTTTTGCCTCGGTAACATAATCATTTCCCGGACCTACGATCTTATCTACTTTTGGTACGGTTTTTGTGCCAAAGGCCATAGCCCCTATTGCCTGCGCTCCACCCAGTTTATAAACCGCCTTGACTTTAAGCAAATTAGCCACAGCCAGTATATATGGATTCACTTCACCGTTAGCATTAGGCGGCGTGGCTAAATATATTTCCTCTACTCCAGCGATCTTAGCCGGCAGAACACTCATATAAACAGAGGAAACCAGCGGTGCGGTTCCGCTTGGTACATATACCCCGACTTTTTCTAAAGGACGTATGATTTCCCCTAGGGTAATGCCGTCCTCCCCCTTGATTTTCCAGGATTTTTTTATTTGGTTTTTATAAAAACGGGTAACATTATTGATTGCCAGCTTTAGACTGGAGATAAATGCCGCATCAATATTCTGATAAGCTTCGCTGGTCTCTGATTCACTGACCTTTAACTGTCGAGGTGTTAAGGTTGCCTTATCAAGTTTTTTAGAGTAATAAATCAGCGCCTCATCTCCCTTGGTTCTTACATCTTGAAGAATCTTTTCAACTTTTTTCTTTACCCGTACTTTGCGCTTAGCAAGTCTGCTGTAGACTTTCTCCAATGTTTTGCCTGAAAACTTTATGACTTTCATCATTTACCTCATTGTTCATATTTGAATGTTCTTTAAATGATCGTTTATTATTTTTTCAGCTCCCTTTATTGCCTTTAGCAGGAGAGCATCATCCTTTGCCCCTGCCTGGGCAAGTTCCTTTTTCCCTCCACCACCGCCTCCGCAGATTGCGGTTATTTCCTTAATTATACTAACTGCATCCAATCCTCTTTGTGTAAGAGTTTTACTTATTCCAACAAGCAGTAATGGCTTGTTTCCTCCCACAGCTCCTAATACACAGATGATCGGATCCTTTTTTAATCGTAACAAGTCGCTCATTTTACGCAAGGCTACCATGTCATAATTCCTGAACTCTTTTATTACAATGCAGACATTGTTCACGCTTTGTGCCTGCTTGATCAGTGTATCAGATTCCCCAGCAATATTGCCTGATTTTAATTTTGCGATTTCTTTTTCAAATGACTTTATCTGACTTAGTGTTTTTTGCGCCGTACTCACTATCTTTTCTTTTGAGACTTTAAATGTCTGACATAAATCTGATAAATATCTTTCATTGGCCTTCATAGCTCTTAAAGCCTCAATTCCGGTAATAGCTTCTATTCTTCGGATACCCTGGGCCACAGAGCTCTCAGAGATTATCTTAAAGCACCCTATTTCTCCTGTGGCGCTGACATGCGTACCTCCGCAAAGCTCTTTTGACTTATCACCAATTGAAAGAACGCGCACAGATTGAGAGTATTTCTCACCAAAGAAAGCCAGCGCGCCGCTATTTTTTGCCTCATTAATTCCCATTATCTTAGTCTTGACGGAAATATTGTCCAGGATGCAGGCATTAACAATATCCTCAATCTCATTTAAACTCTGTGAATTTATCTGGTTTAAATGGTTGAAATCAAAGCGAAGTTTAATGCTCGAAACAAAAGACCCGGATTGCTCAACATCAGTTCCCAAAACCTTTCTCAGGGCATATTGCAGCAGATGTGTTGCCGTGTGATTTCTCGCTGTGGATCTTCGCTCTTGTGTTGTAACCTGTGCGATTACTTCATCGCCTTTGTTTATTTCTCCCTTAACTATCCGGCATCTATGTAGGATCGCATTGTCTGTCTTTATTGTTTGCTCTACGCTTATGTATGCACCAGATTCAGTTTTAATAAGACCTGTGTCACCTATTTGACCGCCAGCCTCAGCATAAAAAGGCGTGATATCAAGTGCAATGTCTATCTGATCATCTTTATTGGCGGATTCAACTAATACATCTTTATTTATAATAGCTAATACCTTGGCTTTTGCCTCTAGATTATCATATCCGATAAATTCGCTGCGCATATTCTTTAACAAATGGCCGATACTTTTAGAAAAAATATTAGAGGAAATCTGAGTTGAGCTTCTTGATCGTTCTCTCTGTTTTTCCATTAGCTTTTCAAATTCCTCGTCGTTTATAGCCAATCCGAACTTTTGTGCATTTTCTTTGCTTATCTCAAGCGGTACGCCATAGGTATCGTACTGATTAAAAGCAATTTGCGCTGTTGTAATGTTATCACTTGTATTCATAGATAGCTCCTTGAATTTAGATTCATTCTCCTGAGCTCTTTCTCTAAGAATAGTCCAGAACATTTCTTCCTCTTTTTTTATAATGCCGGCAATTGTTTCATGTCTGCGTATTATTTCCGGGTAGGCATTTTTCATGACCTTACCGATACTGTAAACAAGGCCAAAGCAAAGCGGCCTATTTACACCGATTTGCTTCAGGTACATTATTGAGCGTCTAATAAGCTTTCTGATTACATAACCCCGTGCTTCATTAGACGGTACAATACCATCAGCAATCGCAAATGATGCTGCTCTGATATGATCTGCGATTGCGCGTGCCTTAGTAGTTAACCACATATTATCAGCTGATATATTTTCTTTAGCTAATATTTTTTCAAGAGATTCCAATATAGGCATGAATAGATCTGTCTCGTAATTGCTGCGTTTATTTTGCATTACACTTACAATACGTTCAAGCCCCATGCCCGTATCTATATTCTTACTGGGAAGCGCATTAAGTGTTCCGTCTGACTGGCGGTCATATTGGGTAAAAACCAAATTCCAAATTTCTGTGAATCTTTTGCAATCACAGGCAGGGTTGCAGCCAGGCCTTTTGCATCCGGCATCCTCACCCCAGTCATAAAATATTTCAGAACACGGGCCGCAAGGGCCATTCGGGCCCTGTTTGGGCGCATCAGCCGGCCAGAAATTATCGATGTCGCCAAGCTTAACGATTCGCTTTGGCGCAATTTTTATAATGTCAATCCAGATATTATAAGCCTCTGTATCAGCCTTATGCACAGAAACCCACAGTCTGTCTTTAGGCAGAGATAATATCTCTGTAATAAATTCCCATGCCCACTGGATTGCCTCTTTTTTAAAATAATCTCCAAAAGAAAAATTACCGAGCATTTCAAAAAAAGTATGATGCGTCGGGCTTTTCCCTACATTTATCAGATCAGCAGTTCGCATACACTTTTGTGAACTTGCGGCTCTTCTGAAATCAGTGATATTCCCCATAAATTGTTCTTTAAACTGATTCATACCAGCGGATGTGAACAAAACTGATTTATCATTTGCAGGTGCAATAGAGTCGCTTTCAACTATTTTATGACCATAGTTGGCAAAAAAATCTAAAAAATTTTTTCTGATTGTATCGCTGTTCACAGTTATTCCAATTCCTTTATAATTTTAAACAAAATTCCAGCTGAAAATCCGCGTCTGTTTAAATATCCGCTCAAACGTCTTTGTTTAATTTCTCTGGATAATCCCTTTAATTTTGGCAGTCTTTTTAATACTAGCTCCCTGGCCATTTGCTCTTCGATTTCAGAGCTTAGCCCGGCAATTGATTGTTTAATTATAGTCTCATCTATGCCCTTATTCTTTAGTTCATAAACCAACAGTTTTCTACTGCGGGGGTTAAATTGCAATCTGTCATTAACCCATGTCTTGGCAAAGGTTAAGTCATTAACATACCCTAAATCGCTTAAAAAATCAAGAACTTGTTTTATTATCTTTTCTGAAAACTGTTTTCTTTTTAAGCGGCTTTGGAGTTCATGCTTTGAGCGCATCCGAAACTTTATCAGTCTCAAAGCAAAATTTTTAGCAGACTCTAATTCATTTGGCATATGATGCGATAAACCTTTCCTATTGCTTATGCATCGCAAGATCACGAACTGCTTTGTTAGTCGTGCATCGCAAAATCATGAACTGCTTTGTTAGTCGTGCATCGCAAGATCACGAACTGCTTTGTTAGTCGTGTATCATTAAATATGCTCTATTAGTTTTAATCAGCACTTTGCCCAAAGCCTTTGAAGTGGCAAACAGGTAATCTTCCAGTGTTTGTATATTAAAAGTATTTATTTGGGTAATAATATCCTTTACTTTTATTCCTGCCTGCTCTGCCGGAGTGCCCTCAATCACTTTAGTTACAATAACTCCAATATCTGTATCGATTTCAAAATTATTAGCAAATTCCTTAGTTATTTCAGCGACTTTCATACCCCTCCAGGTTTTAAGCGGAGTCTTGGAAGTTTCTTTGTTGTTTTGATCATTCCTGAGAGTTCTGGATGGCGCTGCTTTTTTCTTTTTGACCCTCAAGAGCTCATGGCTTTGTTCTGAGGCTATTTCTTTAGGTATTTCGCTGAGTTTTATCCTTATTAGACGGGGCAAGGAGTTGCGAAGAATCTTAAGTCTGATCTCATCTCCTTGTTTTGCGCGGCTGATTTTTTTCATAAAATCTATTGTATTCTCAACTTTCTCAGAGTTAAATTTTAGGATTATATCCTGTGAGCGCAATCCAGCGCTATCAGCTAGACTGCCTTTTAATACCTTTAGGACTAAGGCACCTTGTGCTCTTTTCAGGTCAAAGAGCTCTGCCATAATATAGTTAATGTCTCTAATGCCTATGCCAAGTGATCCCCCGAGGATTTTTTCTCCTTGTAAAAGCTTCTCAATAACTGATTTGGCATCATTTATAGGAATGGCAAAACCAATCCCAGAGGAATTACTGTTTGAAATAGCTACATTAATTCCAATGACTTCACCCAGGATGTTTAGCAATGGGCCCCCTGAATTTCCCGGGTTTATAGCTGCGTCAGTTTGGATCAGGTCAAGATATCCCCGGGTTAAATTGTTAGACTTGGGCAAAGTTCTGCCTAAGGCGCTTATAATACCAAAGGTAGCCACAGGCTTATAGCTGGAGACTTCATAACTATAAGGATTGCCGATTGCTATAGCCCATTGACCGCTTCTGAGAGTCTTTGAATCCCCAAGCTCAGCATAAGGCAGATCAGACACATCTATTTTTAATAATGCAATATCCGTTCGGTACTCAGCTCCCTTTAATTTTGCTTGAAACTCACGCCCGTCAGCCAGGATTACAATGATCTTATCAGCTCCGGATATAACATGCTCATTTGTTATTATATATCCATCATGGCTTATGATCACTCCGGATCCAAGGCCGAATTGTTTATACTCAGGACTGGAGGAATCTCCAAAAAAGAAAGTACGGAAAAAATCATTAAGGAATTCATGACCATGATTCCTGAAATATGATATTACATGTCTATTCCTTTGTGTACTGATGCCCACAACTGTGTTGCCTGCGTTTTCAGCCACATTAGAAACCGCATCTTCTAACTGTTGCATAGCAGTAAGAGTTTTTTTGTCTTGCTGCTGGGGGTATGCCGGTGCAACAGCTGTGAAAAAAACATAAATAACAAATATTAGGAATAAACTGATTGATTTATTAGATTTCTTTAACAAGTTTTCTCCTGTTTTTAAGAGGTATTAAAGTTTAACTGCCTGTTTGATTTTTTTCTCGAGATCAGCAGCGAACTTTTTATTTTCCCTTATAAAATCCTTAGCATTCTCCTTGCCTTGTCCGAGTTTTTCTTCGCCGCTTGTAAACCATGCGCCGGATTTAAGAATCATCCCATTACGGATCCCCAAATCAAGCAAATTTGATTCCTTGGATATTCCCTCAGAATACATAATATCAAATTCAGCTTGTTTAAAAGGTGCAGCAACCTTATTTTTGACTACTTTTACCCTCACACGTGAACCGATAACACTGTCTTGTGTCTTTAACGTTTCTATTCTTCTTATGTCCAAACGAACTGATGCGTAAAATTTTAAGGCATTTCCCCCGGTCGTTGTTTCCGGATTTCCAAACATTACACCGATTTTCATTCTAAGTTGATTAATGAAAACTACGCAGGTTTTAGATTTAGAAATAGCCCCGGTTAATTTCCGAAGTGCCTGTGACATTAATCGGGCATGTAATCCCATATGGGAATCTCCCATATCACCTTCGATCTCCGCTCTTGGGGTTAAAGCTGCCACAGAATCAATAATAATTATATCAACGGCATTACTTCTTACCAGGGTTTCAGCTATCTCCAACGCCTGCTCTCCTGTATCAGGTTGTGAAATAAGTAATTCATCAAGATTTAATCCAATTTTTTTAGCATAGGTTGGATCAAAAGCATGTTCGGCATCAATAATCGCGGCAACTCCGCCTGTTTTTTGTGCCTCCGCCGCTGCGCTTAAACAAAGGGTAGTTTTTCCGCTTGCTTCAGGTCCATATATTTCAATTACCCGGCCGCGAGGAAGGCCGCCGACACCTAGTGCAATATCTAGACCTAAGGCTCCTGAGGGAATCACTCCAATATCCAATTTAGTATTTTGGCCAAGCTTCATTATTGAGCCTTTACCAAATTGCTTTTCAATATGACTAAGCGCTAGCTCTAGAGCCTTTGCTTTAGCTGAGTTTTCTGTGCTATTATTCTGAGCCTCTGTTTTTTTATTTTTTTTCTGCATTTTCCCCTCCGTAGTTTTCATTATTATATCTATAACATCCTTATTTTACAATTATTTATTTATCCTTAGAAAGAGAGAGATACTTCATGCGTATCTCATACAACATACTCTCGATCATATTAGCTTCTTGTGGACTAAGATTCCCCTTAGTTTTTACTTGCAGCATTTCCAGTGTATCGACCAGGTATTTTCCCTGCGGTAGCTGAATATCCTTCTTGCCGTCCATAGGATTTTCAATTTCTCCCAGGGCCATTAAGGCCTGCATTCCCAAGCTGCTGATAAATAAATTAAAATCCACCGGAGGCATCTCAAAATTATCATTTTCTTTTTTTGGCTCTTGCGTATTTTTTTCTGTGCTGGTTGGGGCATCTTCCGGATGTGCTGTAGATTGTTCCTGTATCACTTTCTCTTTCCAGCTTTCGTCTACCTTTTTTCCGCTCATGAAATCCTCCTTAGTCGCCTTTAATATCACGCCTAATACGTAAAATTAAAGACATGGTTTAATAGAAATTATTGAATGAAGTTTTCAATGTTTTATGTATTTAACATGAAGCATTTTATTACTGTTTAATAATTAAGCCTGCATATCCAACAACACTTGAAAAATCACCAGTTACATCACCGCTGGTCTTATAATCGATTAAATCTGCCTGTGTTGCTCCGAGTTTTTTAGCCGCATATATACCCACGCATGCCGGAGCGCATCCGCACATAGAGATATTATTTGCATTTACTCTTTTATACAATTTATCTTCATCGAGCTCTTTGATGGCCTCAATAACCTGTGCATCTTTTTCTTTTGCATTCTCCTGTGTTTCATAATGCGTTAGGTCAGAACTGATAACAATCAGAACCGGCTTGCCGAATTTTTTTATTGCATTTGCTATTTCCTGTCCGGCCTTTTTATAGTTACTCAATATAAAGTCGGAAATAATGATCGGTACTATAGAAATATTTTTATTAAAGAACTGCAGAAAAGGAATCTCCACTTCAATTGCATGTTCTTTTATATGCGGAGCTTTTTCATACCTGAAATATGCGGAGTTTTCCAGTATCAAGCCTGCTAATTCTTCTTGTATGCTTAAATCCCCAAATGGAGTCTGCCAGGATCCTTTACTAAGTAGGCTGTAAGGCAATCCCAGCCCCGTATGATTCGGGGCTAAAACGATTATTGTATCCGGAATATTTACAGCCGATATAGTCTTGCCGGCAACATTACCTGAATAAATATAGCCTGCATGCGGCATTAAAACAGCCAGACAATCTTCTTTTTTTTGGTTCGGGTCAATCAACTCTTGAATAGTTTTTTTAAGGAACTCAGGGTTGTCTGGATAAAAATTTCTTGGTCCTGCCCAAACAGTTTTTCTAATCATCTAAAGTCTCATTTTTCAGTAATATCAAGCCCTAAATCGTTTAAAAAACCTAATGATGCCTTGACCTGTGCGGCTGTAGCCGGTTGATGGATCTCGAGCACCTTTATTGTATTATTTTTTATGTAAGGTTTCAAGTGAGTAAAATCAAAAACTCCTGTACCCGGGGGCAGATGATCCTGAGCCCCTTGAATATCGTGCAAATGCATGCCGACCATAAAGGTATGGTATTTATCCAAAAAATCAAAATGTCTTTCAAGGCCGAGATTATCATTTACTTGAGCATGTCCGACATCATGCCAATAGCCAAGATTCGAGCTTGTGGAGAATTCATCCAGTAATTCCCCGATTTCACTTAATAATGGTATTTCCCTCCAATAATAGCGGTTTTCAATACAAAGCATTAGATCCATGATACTAGCTCTTTTTAATAAAGTTTCAAGCGACCGCTTTATTGCACAGATATATACTGACTTCTTTTGCTCCCTTTGAGCTTTAATATCATTAAGCAGTTCATCATAAACCGGTTGGCCCCAAGCCCCTTGTTTATAAAGAGTAATAAGGTCTTTAGTCCGCGAAGGTATTTCTACTCGTCCGGCATGAATGATAAGCGCCTTGGTCTGGAGCTTTTTTGCTGTTTCCATAGAATTAAGAGTTAGATCAACGGCTTTTTTTCTCTGTATATCATCCGGGCTTGACAAAGAAAAAGTATCTGGAAGGAATTTTCCAGGCACATAGCCTTTGGGGACTGGACAAAAATTATGAATACTGGACACTTTCAATGAACTGTCTGACCTGATGCGTATAACTTCATCGATGATATCTTCTGACAATGAATAACCCAGCTCTAAACTTTTAAAACCAAGGCCTTTGATTTCTTCTAAAAGCTGACGGCCGTTTTTATACTGGGCCCAGTTCCATGATGTAGACAGGCTAAACATCAGAATTCATCCTTTGTAATAATCGTCACACTTTTTTTAATATCCAGGTATTTGTTAGCGGTATCAATAAGCATGTTTTTATCAATTTCTTTTATAAATTCTTCGTATCTTTCATGATAATCTATACCTAAACCGTAAAGTTCATTTAAAGAGACAGTGAAACCTAATGCAAAATTTGATTCAGACGCAATTCTTTTTCTAGCTATTAGAAAATCTTTTGTTGAAGCGATATCCGCCTCATCAATGTTTCCGTTTTTGATCTTGTCTATTTCCTCAAGAACAATTTTATTTACTTTCTCAATAAGGTCAGGTTTTGTGGCCACATAGATGTAAAAAAAACCGGTATCTAACCCTGAGATTGTGCTTCCGCCAAGCGTATAGGAAAAACCATATTTTTCTCTAATATTTTCATAAAGGATAGATGCTGGGTCGCTAAGCAGAGAACTGAGGAATTCAAGGCGTACTCGATCAGGACTCTTTAAATCGCAGCCTGGAAATGCGAGCATTAATATGGCCTGTTTTTTAGCCTGCTTATTGTTGACGATTTTACGGCCTGGCATTGTTTTTTCATTGAATACAGGAGTCTCTGGAAGGGAAACTGATTTAAATTTTGAAAACCTATGTCTTATCATTTCTTCAACTATTTTCTCATCAAAATCACCAAAAATACTCAGGATAAGATTTTCGGGATTAACAAATTTTTGATAAGCAAGTTCAAGATCGGTTGTGTTTAGCTCCTCTATTGCCTGTGCATTGCCAAGGGAACTTAATCGATAAGGGTAATTATTAAACAAATTAGCCTTTAGTAAATTGAAAGTGTTTTGGAAAATATCATCAGCTTCAAGTGCAAGGCCTTTGACTGCCAATCGTTTTTGATTTTCAAACTCAGAAACAGGAAAATTTGAATTCAAGATCAGGTCGGAAAAAACATCAAAGGCAATAGTCATATCTTTACTAAGTGCTTTTATGTTTAGGCCAAAACTATTATATCCGCTAAAAGAGGAAATATCTGCACCCATTTGCTCGAATTCCTGCGCAATCTTATCAGCCGTTCGTTTTTTTGTGCCCCTTAAGAGCATTTCACTCAGAAGATTAAATAGTCCGTTTGTTGAATTGTTTTCCCATCTTGTCCCGCCGCCGAAGCTTGCCTGCATAGAAAATGCCGGGATTGAGCTATCCTTTTTCAATAGAACTCTCAGGCCGTTCGCCAATTTTATTTTTCTTACCTTCCCAGTTGCTTTTTCTTTAATCTGTGGGGGTGGATCAATTGCTTTAGTAGAAAGCGGTTTTAAAATAACCGTAATAAAATCGCTCTCGGTTAAATATTTTTTTGCGCACCTCTTTATATCCTCTGGAGTAATGGATGCGAGGTCTTTTAAATAATTCTGCGAAAAATTGGCATTATTACTATAGGCCTTATCGCTGGCTAGAGTTCCGGCTAATGAGGCGACTGTCTCCTGGGAATATACATAGTCGCTAATATAGATATTTTTAGCTTTTTCCAGTTCGTATTTTGTAACTGGTTTACTTTTAAGGTCATTTATGATTTTAAAAATCTCTTTTATGGCTATATCTTTGTTTTTGAAATCTAGTATTGAATTTATGGCGAAAACCCCTCGGAATCCGGGCGTATAATTAAAAGCATTTATGGAATAAGCCAATTGTTTTTGTTTTACAATAGGGGTATAAAGACGCGAACTCTCGCCTGCGCCTAAAAGCGTCGCTATTATATCAAGTGCAGCGGAATCCTTGTGAGTAAGTTCTACACTGGCAAAGCCAAGCATTAAACGTGCGATTGTAACATTATATTCAATCTCAAAATTTTGTCTTAATTTTAAAGGTGGAATCTGCGGTAGCGTTATTTGCGGAAAATTTCCCATGGGGAGATCATTGAAATGCTCTTTTATTTTGATAAAAGCATCATCAGGGTCAATATTTCCAGCAACAGCAATAATCATATTGTTAGGAATATACCATTTATTGTGAAACTCTACTAAATCCTGCCTGGTAAGCGCTGCAAATAATGGTTTAAATCCGATAACCGGCAAATTGTAGGGAGAAATCGGGAATGCGTGTTTCCAGAATTCTCTTTGAAAATACCTTTGTGGATTATCACGGTTCATCTTAATTTCGCTTAAGATCACATCTTTTTCTTTTTTAAGCTCATTTTCATCAAAAACCGGATCCTTTAGCATATCACTTAATATCTCAAGACCAGCCTCAAAGTTTTCAGATGGAAGTATCAGCGTAAAACCCGTGAACTGATATGAAGTGTAGCCATTAATTGAGCCGCCGAGTGCCTTGATATCATTATCTATTTCAAGCGCATCGCGAGTGTGTGTGCCTTTAAAGACCATATGCTCAAGCAAATGGGCTAATCCGGAACCCTGCTTATTTGCTTCAAACAAGCTGCCGGTTTTAACAATAATTTCAAATGCAACTAGATTGTTTTCATCTTTTTCCTGCATTAAAACATTCAAACCATTTTTCAGATTATATTCATGTATTTCAGGAACAGATGCTTCAACATTAAAGAGAGAATTTTGCGCACAATTCCCTGAGGTGGTATAAAGACTTAAAAATATACTCAGGAAAAGTGCGCAGCTGTAGGATTTATTTTTTTTGTACATATTTGCAGTTGAGGTTGTTATCTTCGTCCACTTCTAGCATTTTTTGCTTTTCTTTTTTTCTTTTCGCTGGGTTTTTCATAATGTTTTTTGGCTCTCATCTCTTTGAGTGTGCCTTCCCTATCCAGCTTTTTCTTAAAGATCCTCAGCGCTTTTTCAAGCGGTTCTCCTTTAGAAACTCTTACTTTTGCCAATTTGCTCACCCCTTTTTATTTATTTTAAATATTTATCAGTAAATATTTAATGAAAAAACACAAGTTTCTTGATTATAACAATTAAAAGCCTACTTGTCAAGAACATCAAAGTCCAAATCACCATAAGCTGCCATTTTTGAGTTAGTTATGATAATAATGCCATCAATATCTTTTTCATTACGCGCAGATTTTAAAGCAAAAGCAATATCAGCATCTGTTTTTACCATATTGCCAAAGGCTGTTGCATAGCCATCAGCTAATGCCGATGACTTTGAGACAATTATTGTTGCGCAACTTTGCCCGAGGCTTAATGAGTGCCCGAATTTACCGCTTGATGTGCATATGCCGCATGGACTTTGTTTAGGATTAATGTTTATTACCAATTGGTTATAAACATTACCTATGCCTGCAAAAATACCTATTTTCCTTGCCTTTGCACTAGCAATAAAAAGATCTCCGCCATTTTCAATAATTATTTCGCTGCTGTGTTTCAGGAGTTTTCTACCCAATGCTTCAGCTATTGCACCGGCAACAGTAGCCATAGGTCCGACAGCTGCCAGCTTTGAGGCTTTATGCATTGTCCTAATAATTTCAGGCGCGTCTCTTTTAAGCTTGAGCGGCTGGAGCGATTTTCCAAACTCAGGATAGGCTTGACAATAATTCCTTACCTGTTTATGAAAGCCTCGCAGATATTTAAGAGAAATTTTACTTAGATCAGTTTGTGCGCAGATTTGCAGATTACTTTCAAAATGTTCTATCTTGAAAGTAATCAGGTCAACATTTTGGGTACGGTAAAATCTTTTTTTGTACATGATCTAATTTTTAAAATGCGTGATTTAGATTTTAATTAGCTGTTCTCTTTAAAACAAAAAACAATATTAAACGTCAGCTGTGTTTGTTGCAGATTTTTTGGAAATGGCGGAAAAGGCGATGCTCTTTTGACAATTTGCATTGCGGTTTCTTTAAGAATTTCACTTTCTTTTGAAGTGCTATTGATAACCTGCACATTTTTTAATTTTCCATCAGAGCCAAGCACAAAACTCAAGCCGATTTCTCCTTCAGAAAAATGAGATGGGTAAATCACTGACTGGCGCAGTTGTTCATTAATCAATTTATAATAACTGATATAGCTTTTGTTCTTAAAAAGATCTTTTTTCTCAAGCTCGTCTTTGCTTGCTAATAGCTGATTATTGGACTGAATCTTTACAATATTATCCGGCTTCGTGATGATTTTTTCTACTTTTTTAGAAGTGATTTTATTTAGGGATTTTTTTTTGATAGCTTTATTTTTCGGCAATTTAGCATTAAGTTGTTTTTTAATTAGAGACTGTTTATCTTCAGGCTTGATCTTCTTATACCGGAATTTAGCGGTTCTTTTCTTAAGGGGTGCATCCACTCTTAAATAAGATAATTTGAGCTCTTTTATTTGAGACTGTTTTGGTTTTTTTAGCTCAGGCATTGGTAAGAAAAAAATAGCATGCACTAGCAAAGAAAATAAAAAAGTAATTTTGAATAAGTTACTTGTGGATCCCATCCTTGAGTTTACTCCTTAAATAAAAGTATACCTCTAAGCTCTTACCAAGTCAATAGTTAAATTAGCATATTTGGGCCACTGTCTTGACCTATAAAACCCTTATTATATTTTTGAAATTTCTCAATATATGACGCAATACTTTGAGTCCATATTTTCAGGCTAACCATGGGTATATGCTCTATTTTAAAAGTAATTGCTGTTTTTTATTGACATTCGCCTGCTAATTATTTTATAATATATGTTCACAATTTAAACTTAAAACAAGGAGGACACGTTGGCTATTAATCCATTTATTTCACTTATCATTCCAGTTCGTAACGCTGAACGTACACTTGAAAAGACATTTGAATATATACTTAATGTTGATTATCCTAGAGAGAAAATGGAAATGGTGATTGCCGATGGCGGCAGCACTGATTCTACATTGGAATTGATTAAGAAATGGCAACAAAAACATTCTTTTATAAAACTTGTAGAAGTGCCGGATTGCCCATCGCCGGGATTTGCCAGAAATAAGGCCTTGGATGTCGTTAAAGGCGAATATATTTTCTTTACTGATGGTGACTGTGCTCCCTGTAAAACCTGGATAACAGATATGCTTGCTGTCTTTGACAAATACGCTGATGTTGGCATTGTCGGCGGGGAAATTTATACGCTTATGGTTGAACCGGATAATCTTACTGAGTTATATTGCGAACATTTCCGTTTTAATATGGTTGCTCCGCGTTATGGATTTACAATTAAAGACGGATATTTTCCTGCTTTGAGCGATAAATCCCCAACTCAGATTGCCGGGCATCGAGCATATTTCTTTGTTACAGCTAATGCAGCATACAGGAAAGTAGCTATAGATCAGGCAAATGCTCGCTTTTGGAATGAAAAAACTGGTGAAGATATGGAATTTGGACTTCAAGTACAGCAAAAAGGCTGGAAGCTTTATTTTGAACCCAATGCTAAAGTCGACCATATGCACCGCGCAGACTTCCCTGCACTTAAAAAGGTGTGGGTTACCTACGGCATGGCTCATGGGCCTTTGCTGGTGAAACATGCCAGCCAAAAACTTGATATTGTTTTTCAGATTTTTGGTGCCTGGCCTAAGCTGCCTTTAATAAGTATAAATTCCCCTGTTAAAGGATTTATCTATATCGGCAATTTTCAGATGATGCATTTGAGTGCGCTTATCGCCCTGATTGGTCTAATTCTAATGCTTAGTGGAATAATTGGCGGTTTTGTTATCGGATTAACGGTTATAATGAGCATGTTTACTCTGTATTTTATGAGAAAATACTTTGATGTTTGTTTTTTGATGAAGCCGCATAAACACTTTTTTACCTGGTGTAAGATGAAATATATGACAAATCTAATGTTTATTATCGGCGGTTTAAAGCGTTCAAAGGAGTTTAAGACCTTCTGCATTGAGCCGAGCTTTTAAACACAGCTTAAACAAAAGCAAGTCTCCAGTCCATTATCCTTTAAACAATTTAATTGGTTTAAAGCGGTACCCTTGAGGGGTTTATTTTGTAAATCCTGATTATTTATGGTATAGTAAAGCACATTAGGGATATTTATCTTTTAGTCCGTTTGAGTAAAATATTCAAAGAAGCGAGTAGTATATGCATATATGTTTTTCTAAAATGGTAAATATCTGCTGATAAGAGGTAAAAAAAATGCTTGATTTATTAAAATTAAAGCTGTTTTTCCAATCTCTTGTTGATCTACTTTATCCCCAGCATTGCCTGATATGCTCTGAAGCTATTATTGATAGTTCATATGAGAGCGCCTGCAAAGCCTGTTTGGAAAAGATTTGTATAAATGTATCACCATTGTGTAATAAATGCGGATTTCCCCTAAAAGGCGTTAGTGCAAAAAACGGTTCCTGTAGTAAATGTCGCAATAAGTTATATTATTTTGATAGAGCATTGAGTGTCTCTGAGTATAGTGGGATTACAAAAAAGTGCATCCAATTGTTAAAATATAAAAGAAAATTGAAAATCGGTAAAAATCTTTCGAGAATTATGCTGGAATTTCTAAAGGCACATTTTAACATCGCTAGTATTGATCTGATTACGGCGGTTCCGTTGCATAAAACGAAATTAAAGGAACGCGGATTCAATCAATCCGAATTGTTTGCGGATTTTATCAGATTGAATTTAAATTTACCAGCATCATTCAATAACCTTAGGCGCGTGAGAAATACTCTGTCGCAGTATCAGCTCTCGCTTGAGAAAAGACAGCTAAATATAAAAGACGCCTTTGACTGTAATGATAAGTCCTTTTTTAAAAATAAATCAGTACTGATTGTCGATGATATATTCACTACTGGAGCTACTCTAAACGAATGCTCACGCGTGCTAAAAAATGCAGGAGCAAAAAAAGTCTATACTCTAACAATGGCAAGGTAAAAAAATAATGCGGATTTTGAAAAAATATGTGCTTTCTGAGTGGTTAACTGTTTTTGCGTTGGCGCTTGTTATTATCAGTTTTATACTTGTGGTTGGCAATATGGTTAAGATGGTTGATATGGTCATAGCTAAGGGCGTTAATATACTTGTTGTTTTGCGGCTGTTCATGTATCTTTTACCCAGCCTGTTTGTTTTCTCTATCCCGATATCTATTCTGTGTGCCAGCCTGCTCTGTTTTGGACGCATGGCATATGATAATGAAATCACGGCTATGCGATCAAGCGGTATAAGCTTGTACCCCATAGTTGGGATTATTTTACTTATTGGCATTATGTTCAGCCTGCTTTGTCTTTATTTTAATGACTCTATTATTCCAAAAGCACATTATTTAATGCGCACTACATTGCAGGAAATTGGCATTAAAAAACCAACGGCCTATTTGGAAGAAAAAACATTTATAAAAGCTTTTAAGGATCACATTATGTTCATTTACAAGATTAGGGGTGAATATCTTGAGGATATTCGTATATATCAGCCGCAAACCGATAAACCGACCAGGACTATTATTGCCGAGCGGGGTGAATTTATCTTCATTCCTGAAAAAAGCGCAGTAAAACTTGTGCTTAAAAACGGTTCGGCTGATGAACCAAGTTTTGCAGATTCTGGGGTATTTTATAAACTAAACTTTAAAAATTATCATATAACCCTGGATTTAAAGGAAAAGCAAGCACTTAGCAAACTTGATAAAAAAGTTTCTGACATGACGATTAAGGAAATTGAGTCTGATATAAAGAAAATGAAAGGACTTAAAATCGATTATCGCCCTTTGCAGGTCGGTTTATATAGAAAGTATTCACTCGCATTCAGCAGTCTGATATTTATCTTTATTGGAACTCCCCTTGCGATACGAGTCAAAAGCCGTGAACGATCTCTAGGTTTTGCTTTGAGTATAGGGATTTGCCTGTTATACTATTTACTTATGGCTTTTGGTGAAAGCCTGGCTTTGCGCAATAAGATCTTACCTGTGGTCGGTGTCTGGTTGCCGAATATGATATTTTTAACTATAGGATTGTGTTTGAGTTACAAGGTTCTGGAAGAATAAACCATGAGAATTATAAGAGAATATATATTAGGTGAATTTTTAAAACCTTTTATCGGCTGTTTCATACTTTTTATCAGTCTTTCCTGGATAATTGATCTTTTTGACTCACTCGATGAGATCATGAAAGCTAAGGTGCCGCTTTTTGTACTTTGTGATTATTATTTCTCTCTGACTCCTTTCATCTTTGTAAACATCTCTCCGATCATAATAATCCTGGCAACGATTTTCACTCTTGGAACCCTTAATCGCAACAATGAGATAATGGCGATAAAAGCTATTGGGGTTAATCTCTGGTCTATTATATGGATATTCCTAGGCTTTGGTATTCTTATGAGCATTGCCAGTTTCAGTGTAAATGAGCTGGTAAAGCCTAATTCATATTTGCATTCAATAGAGCTTAAAGAGCAATATTTTAAACCCCATGCCAATAAAGAAGAAAACCATATAATGAACGATATTGCTTTACATGGAACACATAACCGAATATTTATTATTAATAGCTATGATGTAAAACGGCAGCAGATGACAAATATAACAATATCTGAAAGTAATAAGTTAAATGAATTAACCCGATTGATCGTAGCAAAACGTGCGCAATGGATTGAAGGGTTCTGGATATTCTATGATTGCATTATTACCGATTATGCTGATGGCAAGATACAGTTCGCACCGCAGAACTTTGCGGAAAAGGTAATTAAAATCGATGAAAAACCAGAAGATATCCAGAGGGCAAATCTTCAGCCGGATTTAATGAGTTATTGGCAGCTCAAAAAATATGTAAGGCGTTTAAAGCGCGGAGGCTTTAAGGCGAATAAAGAGCTGGTGATTCTTTATAGTAAAATTGCTTTTCCCCTGGCTAATTTTATTATTATTTTCTTTGCCGTTCCCTTCACCTTAACTCGAAGTAGAAGTGAAAGCCTTTTTCTTGGGGTGGCAACAAGTATTGCTATAAGTTTCAGTTACTGGGGGCTTAATGCGGTGAGTCTATCCTTGGGTAAAATCGGCTTTATCCCCCCCCTCCTGTCTGCCTGGATAACCAATATTGTATTTCTTTTTATAGGTATCTGGCTTATAGAATCAGTTAAAAAATAAGGTTCTTTCTTATTTTAAGTTGATTGAAAGAACCTTATTTCAATAACTTACAAAGCATTAAATTATATAAGCCACTTTAAATTAATCAAGAATGGCCCAAAAAATAACTCCGCTACTGAATATGCAGAGGAGTTATTTTGTTTTTTAATGCCTTAAATATTAAACCCTGTTGTTTGAGCCAAGTACATGTTCATTCTTATGCTTGTACATTTTTATCAAGGCAATTCTCGCAGGCCCTAAATATTGACGCGGATCAAAATCAGCAGGCTTTTCGGCCATATGCTTTCTTATCGCTGCTGTCATCCACAGTCTTCCGTCTGAATCAATATTTACTTTACATACAGCTGATTTAGTTGCTTTTCTTAGCTGCTCTTCAGGAATCCCCACAGTATCCTTTAATGCGCCACCGTTTGCATTAATTATCTTAACTGCTTCTACTGGTACGGAAGAAGAGCCATGGAGAACAATCGGAAATCCAGATATTTTCTTTTCTATCTCCTCCAAAATATCAAATCGGAGTGCAGGCGGAATATAAACGCCCTGTTCATTTTTCGTGCATTGCTCAGGTTTAAATTTATTTGCACCATGTGAAGTTCCAATCGAGATTGCCAGGGAATCGACTCCGGTTTTATTTACGAATTCTATAACATCTTTCGGCTGAGTATATGTTGATTTTTCAGCTACAACATCATCTTCAATCCCGGCAAGTACGCCCAGTTCACCTTCTACAGTCACATCTTTAACATGTGCATATTCAACCACCTGTTTAGTCAAGGCAATATTCTTTTCAAAGGAGTGATGTGAACCGTCGATCATTATCGAGGAAAATCCAGAATCAACACATGACTTGGCAAGCTCAAAAGTATCGCCGTGATCAAGATGCAAAGCTATTGGAATATTTTTCAGGCCCTTTTCTCTGGCCAGATCCTGCATCATCGCTACTGCTCCTTGTCCGAGATATTGCAGCAGGGTCTGGTTGGCGTATTTACGTGCTCCGCTTGAGACCTGTAAAATTACTGGTGATTGCGTTTCCACACAGGCGATTACTATTGCCTGAATCTGCTCCATATTATTAAAATTATAAGCAGGGACGGCATATTTACCTTCCATTGCCTTTTTAAACATTTCCTTTGTATCTACTAATCCCAGATCCTTATACGAAACCATAAGTTTTTCTCCTTTTATTTTTTTAATTGGTTATTGAAAGTTACAATTAGTTACTAGTGGTTACAAACAATCACATAGAATAAATATTTTGTCACTTATAACTTGTAATTTTACTAATTAATATAGGCTGTTTAATATCGATAATGGCCCGGCTTATAAGGACCTTCTATCGGTATTCCAAGATATTCTGATTGCTCCTTAGTCAATTTAGTCAGCTTAACTCCTATACGCTCAAGATGCAATCGGGCAACTTCTTCATCAAGATCCTTAGGCAGGCAATATACCTTTACTTCATAACTGTCTTTATTTTTCCAAAGGTCTAGCTGAGCCAAAACTTGATTTGTAAAAGAATTTGACATCACAAATGAAGGATGCCCGGTAGCACAGCCCAGATTTACTAATCTGCCCTCAGCTAATAAATAAACCTCCTTTCCATCCGGAAAAACAAACTTATCAACCTGAGGCTTTATATTTACCTTTTTAATTCCCTTATAGCTTTCAAGTCCCGCAACCTGAATTTCATTATCAAAATGACCGATATTGCATATTATCGCCTGATTTTTCATTTTTTCTATATGTTCAACCCTTAGTACATCGCGGTTACCAGTAGCCGTTACATAGATATCTCCGATTCCCAGCGTATCCTCAATTGGCTTAACCTCATAGCCTTCCATCGCAGCCTGCAAGGCGCAGATAGGATCGATCTCAGTTACAATAACTCTTGCGCCTAAACCGCGCAGAGATGCTGAAGAGCCCTTGCCAACATCACCATATCCGCAGACAACAGCAACTTTTCCGGCAATCATTACATCTGTAGCGCGTTTTATTCCATCATTAAGGGATTCACGGCACCCATAGAGATTGTCAAATTTTGACTTTGTTACCGAGTCATTGACATTTATCGCAGGAACCAGCAGTTCTCCTTTTTCTACCATTTGGTAAAGTCTATTCACGCCGGTTGTTGTTTCCTCAGAAACACCCTTCCATTGCCTAACCATAGCCGTCCACTTTTGCGGCCTATCACTCTGACGCGCTTTAAGTAAAGCAAGTAGAAATGCCTCATCTTCTCCGCCGGGCTGCTTATTGAGAATTAAGGGATCTTTTTCCGCCTTATATCCCAGCTGCATCATCAATGTAGCATCTCCGCCGTCATCAACAATCAATTGCGGTCCTAAATCACCGGGAAATGTCAATGCCTGCTCAGTGCACCACCAGAACTCCTCGAGTGTCTCACCTTTCCAGGCAAAAACAGGCACACCGCTTTTTGCGATCGCGGCTGCCGCGTGATCCTGGGTGGAGAATATATTGCAGCTGGCCCAGCGTACATCAGCTCCTAAATCAACTAAGGTCTCGATCAATACCGCAGTCTGAATAGTCATATGCAAGGATCCCATAATTCTAACGCCTTTAAGCGGTAGGGACGCGGCATATTTCTTCCGAACCGACATAAGCCCCGGCATCTCGTGCTCGGCGATTTCAATCTCTTTTCTGCCGAAATCAGCAAGGCCTAAATCGTTCACCTTATAATCATTATCCAGTTTTGGCATCACACTCTCCTTATTCATAATGACTTTGCTGCTTTTTTCAATGTTGCGGCCATATCAGTTTTTTCCCAAGTAAATTCATTTCTGCCAAAATGTCCGTGACAGGCAGTTTTTTGATAAATAGGTTTAAGCAGATCAAGCTTCTTAATAATCGCCTGAGGATATAAAGGAAAATATTTCTTTACCAGTTTAGCGATCTTCTCATCTGATATTTTTCCGGTTCCCCGAGTATCGATAACCACAGATACAGGTTCTTTTTTACCGATACAATAGGCTACTTGAAGATGACAAACATCTGCAAGCCCTGCCGCAACGATATTCTTAGCAATATATCTGCCCATATAAGCAGCTGAGCGGTCAACTTTGGTAGGATCTTTACCGGAAAAAGCGCCCCCGCCAACCGGAGCAAATCCGCCGTAAGTATCAACGACAATTTTTCTTCCTGTCATACCAGTATCAGACTGAGGTCCGCCGACTAAAAATTTTCCGGTTTGGTTTACAAAGTATTCCGTATTCTTATCTACCCATTTGCCTAAAATCGGCTTAGCAATTTTATCAATCATTTCTTTACGGGATTTATCGGTTATATGGGTTTTGGCCTTGTTGAGTATTGTCTCAGTATGTTGAACGGCTAGTACAACGGCTGTTACCTTTTTCGGTTTTCCGTTAACATAGGCAACCGTTACCTGGGCCTTACCATCAGGCGCAAGATATTTTAATATTTTTTTTTCTCTAACTTCCTTCATCCTGCGTACCAGCTTTTGAGCGAGCATTAAAGGTAATGGCATAAGTTCAGGAGTTTCGTTTGTGGCAAAACCAGTCATCATCCCCTGGTCTCCTGCTCCGCCAGTATCCACACCCATGGCGATATCAGGTGATTGTGTATTTATCGCATTCAAAATAGCGCATGTATTATAATCAAACCCAAATGCCGGGTTATTATAGCCGATTTCTTTAACGACCCTTCTTACTATATTATGGATATTGACAAAACCTTTTGTTGTGATTTCCCCACCGACAATAATCATGCCCATTGTTACATACGTTTCACATGCAACCCTGCTGTATTTATCCTGGCGCAGCAAATCATCAAGAACACCATCAGAAACCTGATCACATAATTTGTCAGGATGTCCGCAAGCAACAGATTCTGATGTCATTAAATAATTCTTTTCCATTCACCCTACTCCTTTCTAACCGTTAAACGCGACACTGGCATGATAAAAAGTAATTATATCCCCAATGTCATACCATGTTCCATCAAAAGTATATCCGCATACATCAAGCTCTTTTGAGAGCCACTTTATGTAATCGCCTGATGTGTCATGGGAATCCTTACTATTTATATATTTTTTTATTAATTTAATATTTTCTTTAGCAAAATAATAAATACACATTGAGATAAGAGTAGATGTACTCTTATCCGGTTTCTCTTGAAAATCAATGATTTTGTTCTTATTATCAATACTCACAACCCCGTAATGCCTAACCATTGCCGGATCTTTAATATCATAAAGACCCACAGCGGCAGCTAATTTCTCCTGGCGTATAGTTTTTATAAAAGCATTTAGATCAAAAGCAAAAAGGTTGTCTCCGCCGATCACAAGCAAATCATCATCTATTGACTGCTTATTTAAGGCAAAATTTATGTCGCCAATTGCTCCCAGCCTGTCTTCAGCCGAGCTTGTCTTATCACTAATTACGGTTAATTTAGTTTTGATCTGAGTTTTTTCAGCCCAGTATGAAAACTGATCAAAGAACTTTTCATTAGTTATAACAATAATTTCATTGTTTTTATCTAATATATCAACTTTCTCAATTATATAATTAATTATCGGTTTCTCTTTCACAACCAATAAAGGCTTAGGCCAATGCTTTGTCAGCGGATAGAGTCTTGTTGCATATCCTGCAGCTAAAATAAGTGTTTTCATATGTATTACTTCTAATTTTTACTATTATCGATCAGCTTGTGCAATCTGGTACTTGCGAATTTTTGGATTTCTTCAGCAGATTCAAGTGTGAGAATCTTTGTTGCGATTTCCTGAGCTTGTTCAAAATTAACAGACCGGATGATCTTCTTGATTTCCGGCACGGCTACTGCGCTGGCGCTAAATTCATCAAGGCCTAATCCCAATAACACAAGCGTAAAAACAGGCTCTGCTGCCATCTCTCCGCACATACCTACCCAGATACCCTGATTATGTCCGGCATCGATTATATATTTTATAAGTCTAAGGACAGCCGGATGCGCCGGCTCATACAGATAAGCGATTTTTTCATTGATTCTGTCTACTGCCAGTGAGTATTGGATCAGATCATTAGTTCCAATACTAAAAAAAGACACTTCTTTGGCCAGAATATCCGCGATCAATGCCGCTGAGGGCACCTCGATCATAATCCCGACTTCAATATCCCTATCAAAGGGAATGTGTTTTTGGCTAAGTTCATGCATTACTTCTTTTAGGATTTCATTTGCCTGACGTAGCTCCTCTAAACCTGAAATCATAGGATACATGATCTTTAGATTACCATAAATACTTGCTCTTAGGATTCCTCTAAGCTGTGTTTTAAAGATTTCAGGCCTGGCCAGACAAAAACGTATCGCCCTTCTGCCCATAAGCGGATTCATTTCTCTGGGTATCTCTAAATGGGAAACAAATTTATCACCCCCGATATCCATAGTTCTAATAACAGCTGGGTTCTTTTTTAATGTTTGAGCAACCTTCTTGTAAGCCTGGAAATGTTCTTCTTCCGAAGGAATATCCGTACGGTTAAGATACATATATTCTGTCCGGTAAAGCCCTATTCCCTGAGCTCCATGAGCAATAACAGATAGCAGCTCATCAGGAAATTCTATATTAGCTCCGATTACAATACTGCGGCCGTCTTTAGTTACTGCCGGCAGGGATTTATAGCGGGAAAGTCCTTTTTCAAAATCCTTAAATTTCTTTTTTTCTTTTTGGTATTTTTTTATTACCGATCTTTGCGGATTAATTATTACATTGCCATTATTTCCATCGATAATGATAATATCGCCATTTTTTACAAATGGCGTAATGGTTTTGAGCCCGACAACTGCGGGTATTTCGCCGGACCTGGCCAAAATTGCCGTATGAGAGGTCCTGCCTCCCATATCGGTCGCAAAGCCAACAACCTTTTCTTTATGCATCAAAGCCGTATCAGAGGGGGAAAGATTAGTAGCGACAACTATAACTTTCTCTGTAACATCAGCTAATCCCTGCTTTTGTTTGCCTAATAAATTCCGGATTATCCTTTTGCCGACATCCTGTATATCAGCAAGACGCTCTCTTAGATATTCATCGTCCATCTTCGAAAATATATCCGCATATTTTTTTATTACAACGACAAAAGCATGTTCGACATTAACTTTTTCCTTTCTGATCTTATTTATAACTTCCTCGATCAGCATGCGGTCTTCAAGCACAAGCAAATGAGCATTAAAAATTTCCGCGTGTTCTACACCCATTTCTTTGGAAATCTGTTTTTGGATTTCTAGTATCTCTGATCGAGTTTTTATCAGTGCATCTTCAAAGCGGCTGATTTCTACTGCGAGCTTGTTTTCAGAAACAATATGCTTGCTTATGGTATATTCTTCGCTATCCCAGATAAAAACTCTACCTATGGCAATACCAGGTGAAGCAGCTATTCCATTGATCAATTTCTTAGGATTTTTTGTATATTCTTTACTTTTCATTGCTTAATAAAAGTTTCTCCAGTTCGTTAACCGTCTGCTCGGCATCAATACCAACCGCTGAAATTGTAACTTGCTGTCCCTGGCCTGCGGCCAGCATCAAAATTCCCATTATTGATTTTCCGTTAACTTTTTGTTTCCCTTTTTTTACAGAAACCTCAGAATCAAATTTATTCGCTATCTGTACAAAAACAGCCGCGGGTCTTGCATGCAGTCCTGTTTTATTTAATATTGTGACTTTTCTTTCGACTTTTTGGATAGGGTTACTCATTATTATTAAATCAATCCCTTTCTTTTATACAAATACAGAGCCTTTTTCTTTGAGCTCCAATATTAATTTAATTATATTTTTGGCAATTTTTTCCGCGTCATGGCGCACATGATCTTCGGTGTTGATAACATTATCCGCAAGCACCTTAATGCCGGCACTTCTGATCTTTTCAATATCCGGTTTCACAGGAACTGCATTCTCTCTTTTGTATTTTTCGAGAAATCTGTTCGGCACAACTCCCTTATTTACAATACAATAATCTATAATATTCTTTTCCGTGTGCTCTTGAATAGCTTTAACATGGTCATAGGCCGTAAAACTATCTGTTTCACCGGACTGAGTCATTACATTACAAATATAAACCTTTACAGCACTTGATGCCGCTATGGCATCAGGGATGTTTCTAACCAGCAGATTCGGTAAAACACTTGTATATAGGCTACCGGGGCCGAGAATAATTGCCTCAGCATCTGCTATAGCATTCAGAGCATCATCTGTAGGCAGACAATTCTCTGGCATAAGATGTACTCTTTTAATCGGGCTGGTACTTTTTGATATCTTGGTTTCCCCATAGGTCTTGGTACCATCAACATGCTTTGCCATTAAGATTATTCTTTTTAAAGTTGAAGGTATTACCTGTCCCCTGATAGCCAAAACCTTGCTGGATTCTTTTATTGCCTTGTCAAAGTCACCGATAACCTGGGTCATAACAGTAATAAATAGGTTACCAAAATTGTGTCCGGCTAATTCTGTTCCTTCCTGAAACCGGAACTGAAATAAATCTCGCATTAATGGCTCAGCATCAGCAAGCGCTACCAGGCAGTTTCGAATATCCCCAGGCGGTAAAATATTAAATTGCTGCCTTAATCGTCCGGAACTTCCGCCATCATCAGAAACAGTGACAATTGCAGTCAGGTTTGATGTGTACTCCTTTAATCCATGTAAAAGAACAGATAGCCCGGTACCGCCGCCCATAACAACGATTTTTGGGCCTCGGCTTAGCTGTCTTTTTTTATAAATCAGATCAACTAGTTCATTTTCTTTATGAACCGGCATGAAAATTCCTACAAATGATTTAACCATTCTTTTAATGCCGGTAAATATTAGTATTATTCCGAAAATCACCAACAGTATTCCTATAACCGGAATACTTTGATTTTTAAACTCATTAACACTGTCAATTGTGCCTAAAACGACTAACATAATCCCCAAAGTACTCAGGATTATCCAGCGTTTAACCCCCATTCCAGGATATAACCACTTTAGCATTCGCATTTTAGGCCTACTTTTTAGAGTCTTCCTCTTTAAGTATCTTAAGCAAAGTCTTTTCATCTTTTGCTAGTTTTAAAGTATCTCTAAAGTACCTATCTTTCAAAAGACGCGAAATCCTTGCCAAGGCCTTAAGATGAGGTCCGGCTGAATCCTCTGGAGCAACCAGTAAAAAGAAAATATAAACCTTTTCACCGTCAAGAGAATCAAAGTCGACTCCTTTTTCCGAAATCCCAAAGGCAGCGACTAGCTGTTTAACGCTTGAGGATTTACCATGAGGAATAGCTACACCCTGACCGATCCCTGTTGATCCTAATGCTTCGCGGTCAAGAAGTATCTTGATTAATTTTTTCTTGTCTTTTATAACATGCGCTTTTAAAAGCAGCTCAAGTAATTCTTCAATTACTTCGTCCTTTGTTGTTGCTTTAACATTAGCACAAACTGCATTTTCGTTTAAAAAATCCATTATTTTCATGATTCACCCCTTTCTTCGTTTGTCTCATCAGAGACAAAGTCGGAAGATTTGATATTATTTTTTATTCGATGCGTCTTGGTTTTTTCTTTATGCCTGCGCAGAGTTTTTTCAATACGTGTACAAACCTTATCAATTGAAGCAAACATATCTGTATCCATACTTTTTTCCGTGATCTTGAGCTTTTTTCCTAACACAGATATTTCAGCGGTTTTTCTGTATTTTTCCACACTTAAAATAGCATGCACATCAATAATATTATGCAGGTATTTTTCGAAGCCTTCTGTCTTTTTCCGCACATGCTCTTTTAAATTATCTGTTATTTCAAAATGTCTTCCACTGATTCTAAGTTCCACTGCATTCCCTCCTTTTTTACTAAACATTGTTGCAATCATAGCATCTTTCTATTTATTCGTCAAGAAGAGTGCTACATAGCAAATTTTTCACCCAAATAAATTTTCTTAGCTTCAGGATTGTCTATCAATTCCTGTGCAGTCCCGGAAAGAAGTATTTTTCCTTCATGCATAATATAGCTCCGGTCTGTGATACTTAGGGTTTCCCTGACATTATGGTCTGTAAGTAAAATGCCTAATCCTTTTTTCTTTAGATCGGCAATGATTTGTTGCACTTCAAATACAGCGATCGGATCCACTCCGCTGAAAGGCTCATCAAGCAAAATAAAAGAAGGGTTTGTAACCAGGCATCTGGTGATCTCTAGGCGTCTTCTTTCACCGCCGGATAATGTATAGGCCTTGCTTTTTGCTAATTGGCTCATGTGTAATTCTTCTAAAAGCTGTTCAAGGCGTTTTTTTCGTTCTGCTTTTCGAATAGGCAGGGTTTCCAATACAGACATAATATTTTCTTCCACAGAAAGTTTTCTGAAGATTGAAGGCTCTTGAGAAAGGTAGCCGATCCCGTAACGCGCGCGCTTATACATGGCCATATGTGTAATTTCGCGATTATCAAAAAATATTTTACCCTTATCCGGAGTGATTAAGCCTACGATCATATAAAACGTAGTTGTTTTGCCGGCCCCATTTGGGCCTAAAAGCCCCACAACCTCAGCCCTGCCAATGGAGATATCTACTTCTCTAACAATCTGCTTCTTTTTATATGCTTTTGCGATTTGTTCAGTACGAAGCAAGTGATTTTCCATTATATATCCTATTCCTAAAATCTTGATTAACTGCTATAATATTCAACAATCCCTGTCCATTTATTCTGGGATTTTAAGATAATTTCAACAAGCTCTCTGAACGCTCCGCATCCTGCGTTTTTTTCCGTTATATAATCCGCGCATTTTTTAACATCCTTACTTGCATTCGGTAGACTTACTGCAAAACCGGCAGCCTTAAGCGTTGCCAAGTCAAGCAAATCATCTCCTATATAACAGGCATCTTCAGGTTTTAATTTTAATTTTTTCAGAACTTTCTTAAAAAAAGGTAATTTTTTCTTAGCGTTTTGACAAAGCATATTAACCGAGAGCTCTTTTGCCCGCCGGCTTAGTGCATTAGAGGATTTACTTGTTATAATAGCGGTTTTTATCCCTGTTTTTTTTAGCAGTATAAATCCAAATCCATCATGCACATTAAATTCTCTGTATTCGTCCTTATAATTGCCGTAAGCAATTAAGCCGTTGGTAAGCACTCCGTCAACATCACTAATAACAACCTTTATTTTTTTTGCCTTATCCTTGATAGATGCATTCATACAATTCCTGCTTTCAGTAAATCCTGCACATCTAAAAGACCCACCGGACGCATTTTATCATCTACTACAGGTATCTCATCGATCCTTTTGTCTTTTAAAATTTTAAGAGCTTCAATAGCTAGATGTTCCCTATTAATTGAGACAGGGTTTTTCGTCATAACATCATTGACATGACGGCTTAATATATGCTCATCGTTTTCAATATGACGCCGCAGGTCTCCGTCTGTAAAAATGCCGCAGAGCTGTTTTTTATCATTAACAACAGTTGCAGAGCCGGCGCGGGACTTAGTTATTTGGATCAAAACTGTTTTCAATGTAGTCTTTTTATTTACAATCGGGCTCTGTTTGCCTTTGCGCATAAGATCTTTAACTTTAAGCAGCTTTTTACCCAGGCTTCCTCCGGGATGATAAAAGGCATAATCTTCAACCTTAAACCCTCTTTTTATTAAGGCAGCTACGGCAAGAGCATCTCCCATAGCTAAAGTTGCTGTAGTGCTTGCCGTTGGCGCTAGATTAAAAGGACATGCCTCTTTTTTTACGCCGACATTAAGTACAATATCGCTGTATTTTGCCAAAGGAGATTTCAGATTGCCAGTCAAGGCGATTAATTTTGCCCCTATTTTTTTTATTAAAGGCAGTAGCCTTGTTATTTCTTCTGTTTTGCCGCTATTTGAAATTGCGATAACTAGATCATCACTGGTAACACGTCCAAGGTCTCCATGGACTGCCTCGGCAGGATGCAAAAAATGGCTTGGCACCCCGAGGCTTGCCAGGGTAGCAGAGATCTTGCCCCCAATAAGTCCGGGTTTCCCCATTCCGGTAATAACTACCATGCCCCTACATTTGGCAATTGCCTCAACTGCTTTTTCAAAATCCTTATTTATACTAGGCAGTAGATCTATTATTGCTTTTGCTTCCGTGCGCAGGACATTTTTAGCAATTTTTAAAGAATTTTTCTCAATCATTGACAATCTCCCGTATTTTAATTGCTTTTACCAGCAGCCTCTCAAGTTCATGTGGAGTTAGCATATTTGGACCGTCACATAGGGCTTTTTCAGGTGATTTGTGTACTTCAAGAAATAATCCCTGTGCGCCTGCGGCAACAGCACTCAGGCTCAAAACCGGCGCAAATTCTCTCTGACCGCTGGAAATACCATTACCTGCACTTGGCAGCTGTACACTATGAGTTGCGTCAAATACAACCGGATACCCGAAATTGTTCATAATCGCTATTGAACGCATGTCGCTAACCAGATTATGATAGCCGAAGCTTGTGCCCCGCTCAGTAATAATGATTTTTTTATTTCCCGATGATTCAATCTTTTTTATTACATTTTTCATATCATCCGGAGCCATGAACTGCCCCTTTTTTACATTTACAATTTTTTTGCTTTTAGCCGCAGCTACTAATAAATCGGTTTGCCTTGAGAGTAATGCCGGAATTTGTATAATATCCAGAACAGATTTAGCCGCCGCTACTTCGCTTACCTGATGGACATCGCTGGTAACAGGCACACGGATTTGAGTTCTGATTTTCTTGAGAATACTCAACCCCTTTTTTATCCCGGGCCCCCGGAAGGAATTAATTGAGGTTCGATTAGCCTTGTCAAAGCTGGATTTAAAAATAAAAAGAATATTAAGCTTAGTGCAAATATCCTTTAAAATTGCCGCGTGTTCTAAAGCAATTTTTTCGGATTCAATCACACAAGGCCCACAGATCAAAAACAATTTACTGCGGCTTTTTTTTTCTAAAAAAATATCCCTAAAATTAAAATTCATAACTACCTGTAAAATTAGCATGTTAGTTTTCCTTAAATCAAGGAAGGCAATAAAAATAATTCAACATATAAAATTTTCTATCAGACTCATTATTTTACAACAAGAATGGGTTTTATTCAAGTAAAAAAGAGGGACATCCTTAATTAGGTTAAATAGGGCTCTATGGCTTAATGATTTATGAATTATTTTAACCAATTAAGAATTCCCATCAGACAATCTTCCTTTAGCTTACTTAACCAAAAGATATATAAAATACAACCCCCTGCCCTAAGGGCAGGGGGTTGTGAGAATTGATATTGGACATTCAATCTGCTTTTAATTAACCATGCGAAGCGCTTTTGTTCAAGAAGCCGTTTAAATCATATAAGTAAGTGGTGGTCAATGTACCTGATTGGTTAAATGATTCATCTTGTCTTCCGCTTAGATCGAATGTTGTATAACCAATATACTGTTTGTCCTGATAGTTCTTGGTCTGGGACAAGAAGCCGTTATTATCATATTTATACTCGCTCTGCTTTGCGCCCAATTCCAGGCCTGTTTGATTGTCAATATTCTGGACATAGTTAACCAGGTCCCAACCTTCTTGGCCGCTGCTGCTGTCATTGCTAAGAACATAGCCATTTGTCTGCTGACCATACGTGTTAAAGAACGTTATTGAGGTTTCTGTTGTTGTATCCCAGTCACCATCATCAACCGGGTTTCCTCTATCATTATAGCTCTTCATCGTAGCATAGCTGATAGAGTAATCCAGGAATCCCTGTGCGGAATAATGGTAAACCTGAACAAGCGAACCTTTATCATTCCAGATAGATGTCGGCTTAGAAAAAGAGTCATACATAGTTGAACTGACAGTGCTTCCCTGTCGGCCTTTATTATCAGTCTGTAATAGCGATCCAAAAGCGTTGTAGTGACTGATATCAGCATTCTGATTCACTGAGGTCAATCCGCCATCGCTGATAGATCCATCACCGTTTATAGTATAGTTAGCCGTACCATTTTCATCAAATTGATAGTATTCCGAGTTAACAGATGATTCACTCATTGTCCACAATTGAAAGGTTTCCTGAGCTTTAGAATAGACATCAAATGTTGTATATGAGCTCATAACTCCTTCGATATCTCCGGTTTCTTCATTGATCGATCCGCCGATATATCCGATTGTCTGATTCAAGAATCCAGCGTTATTGTAAACATATTCTGTTGTAACACCACCAGAATGATTGGTTGCATAAAGAGGCCTGCCAACATCGCTAAAATACAGAGACCCGACTTTTTTTCCATCCTCACCATAGTTATCAGTCTTGGTAATAAAACCATTGGAACTATAAATATTCTTTGAGACTATTGCGCCTTCTTTATTGTATGTCTGTTCTGGTCTGCCATAGTGGTTATATTCGACAGTTCCTGATAGCAATACCTCTCCAGTATCAATATCATTGGCAATATTATCGGTTCCAAAATTATGGTCATTATTGACAACATATGTCTGAGCGCCGGTTACAAACCCTGTTTGTTCTCCATCGTTGTCATATGAAAACACCTGAGAAAGCGATTCATTGTAGCCAAGCCAACTTTCATATACAGCATAACTGTTTTCAGGTCTGACCTTGTTATCGTAATTTGTAAAGCCAGTAATCGTAGAGCCAGTTTCTCCGGTAGTATTATCCAATCCATAACCCCAGGTATTGGATTTGGTCATAAAACCGTTTACTGAGTATTCAAATGTACCTACAAGGGTGCCCTCCGCATTGAGCGATTGGTCTTGTTTGCCGTATATATCATAAGAAGTAGTTCCTGTTATTCCGCCTACTTCTAAATCTCCAGGATCACCATAGCTTGTACTGGCTGTAAGAAATCCGCCAACATATTCGAAAGTCTGCAGTAAAGCGCCTTTCTCATTATATGAGGCTTCCGGTCTTCCCGTAGCATTGAAAACAGTTTTTCCTGTCAATGTTTTGTCTATACCATAGTTATAGGTTTCACTTAAAAACCCTGAGCTTGAATAATTAAATTTGGTTGTCTGTTCATTTAGTTCATTATAGGAATAATCCTGTTGTCCGTATCTATTGAATGTCGTATATCCCATAAAAGATTCAGATGGGTTATCCGCATTGTAATTATCACCATAACTGACTGTCATTGTCAAAAATCCGGTATCAGAAGTTCCGATATACCCCAAGATATCTCCGCCAACTTCAGCCTCTGTGTTATAGATGAAATCTTGTACCTTTGTAACTCCAATGGTATTCTCATCAACCCCGAGATAGAAATAATCATCGTACCAACTACCCATTAAGTCGCCGCTCGCAGTTGTCGGATTAAATACCGAATATGCCCCTTCCGGTCTTCCGGCTGCGTTATAATTTGTAAATCCTGTACATACTCCTACATCAGTAGCAGTACCGCCGCTGAACGAAAACGCGCGGGTCATAAATCCATGCACATCATAGTCATATTTAGCAACAATGCTGCCTTCGGAATTAAACTGAGTCTGTGCTTTTCCCCAGGTGTCATATTCAGTTGTTCCGGTTAAGGTTGGAGTAGATACACCGTCAACCTCTGTCGGTTCACCCCAGGAATAACTTTCATCCAATGCTCCAGTAAATTCATTGTAATGGAAGGTTTGAGTAACCGCTTTTCTTTGGTTAATGCTTTGTTCCGGTCTACCCAAGCTATTGAAAGTTGTAGTTCCAACAAGAGAACCTTTTGCGCCATAATTGTAGGATGTATTCATAAAACCCTGTTTTGAATATTTGAATTTTGTCGTAAGCTCACCTAAGCCGTCTCCATCAACATCAACTTCATTATATGATGCCTCCTGGCGTCCGTATTTATCAAATACAGTTGTACCTATAAATGTTTCATCCTTACCGTAATTTGAAGTGCTTGTAAGAAAACCATCTGTATAGTTGTATTCCTGTACTTTAGCACCATCGCCGTATGCCGGCAGATTATCGCCTGTCCATCCCCAGCATTGATAAGCAGCCTCAGGCTTGGATGTATCACCGAAGACTGTATAGCCAGTGATTACATAATAACCGCTCTCAGGCACCTGAGTGTTTAATGTATCTTCTGAATCATTTAAGTTATTATGCGTTGCCTCATCAGGCCCTGCGCCTACTTCAAAAGACAGAGCCAGAGTGTGATCAAGAAATCCAGCTGAATCATATACATAGGCTGAATTGGTAATTCCCACATCATTAGAGCTATACATTGCTTTTCCATAACCGTTATAAAATGTCTGTCCGGTTAAAATCTGGTCTTCTCCATAACTTATGCTGTTTGTCAAAAACCCATAATCATTATATACAAATTTCTGGGTCAGCCCCTTTTCCGTATTTTTTGATCCCGTCATGTTGTAGGATTCAATTGGTCTGCTTTTTTTGTTAAATAATGTTTTTCCAAGATAGGCGCCATTTAAACCATAGCTGTTTGTCTGTGTAAGAAATCCCTGTTTAGAATACTGATATGTTGATGTTTTCTGGGGCTCTTCATTTTCATTATATGATGCCTCTTGGCGTCCGTATTTATCAAATGTTGTATAACCTGCATCTGCGCCGTTTCTGGCATAATTGTTTGTTTGGATCAGAAAACCGTCTTCATATGTATAATCCTGTACTTTAGACATTACATCAATAGAAGGATTACCTTGATCGTCAAGTTCCTGACTATTATAAACTGAATAGGTTTCCGTAGGCTTTGAACCGGCATCAAACAAGGTATAACCAGTCAGTAAGGCCTCAGGGATATCTTCCTGCATTTGCACATTTCCGTATTCATCCATATTGATCCCATATGACTCGGATCTGGTCATGAAGCCTCTTTCATTGTAAACATATTTCTGATTTAAAACACCGTCTGCTACTGTAACTCCATCAACAATAATAGGCTCAGAATTATAAACCTCTGATGCTTTTCCGTATTTGTCATATACAGTATATCCGGTTTGTGTTGCCTTATATAGTACCTTTGATTCAAAAGTATTAGCGAAATCTTTTAAATCAGATTTTTCTGCAGTAAGGTTAATGAACTGATTTACCATATTTTCAGAACCAGTAAAATCTTCCTCTAAAATATCCATATCAGCCTGATTAATTTCGCCATCTTCGTTGAAATCAAACTCAACTTCATAGTTCTCATCACCTTTAACACTGCCCAGGGCCTCAGCAAAACCGCTTAAATCACTGACATCGACCACTACTGCTTCTCCCCAGGACTTACTGGTTGCCAGTAGGCCGTCTGTTCCGTATTCAAAGGTCTGAGTCAGTCCTTTTAAAAATGGCTGCCATTCCGGATTTTCAATATCTGCTATGCTAAGACCGTCAGCTAATGCAGCGATAAGGTCAGCCGGTATCCTGGTTGCTTTTCCGTATGCATTAAAACTGGCAATTGGTCTAGAGTAATTGTCAAAAACAGTTGTTCCGGTAAGAGCCTTGTCTTTACCGTAAGAGTAAGTAAAATTCAAAAATCCTGACTTTGAATAAGAATATTTTTGAACAACATTGCCATCTTCATTATAGGTTTCAAGCTGTCTGCCGTAGTTATCAAATACTGTAAATCCTGTTGTTACCTGAACATCACCGGCATCGCCTACAGTACCATTTGCATTTGTATCTTCATAATCACCGTAATTAATAGTTTTTCTAACAAAGTTAGAAAATTGTGTAAAGGTTATTTTTTCATATATTGGTTTATTATCTGTATCATAACCTACGATAATTTTCTTTGTTGCTTCATAGGAGTAATCATAATCCTGTACCTTGGTAACCTGCAGACCATTTACCCCATCATCATAGCATTGATAAGAGGATATTGGTTTTGAGTCTCCGCCAAAAATGGTATATCCGGTTACAACAGCAGTATTTACTGCTACTGGATCCCCATTGGCATCTGTCATATTTACAAGTCTGTCTGTTGACCAGGCTGTAACAGAAACGCTAACACCATCAGCTATAGCCATCGCGCCTGTAAATTCAGATGCCTGAATCTTATAAGCCGCAACTGCTCCTTCATTATTGCCTTCTTCTTCAAGAAACTGGCCAAGCATATGATAAGCACTGCCGACATCATTAATTAAATACTGATTGCCGCCCTTTGCGCCATCACTAAAAGTCTTTATAAGCATCATTGCGCATTTCTTTTTGAAATCTGTAGTATGTTCATTATTTTCATCCCAAATAGCAGTCATTAATGCCTCATTTAATGCCGGGATACCATCGCCCTCTATCTCATTATAAGCACCGATACCCGCTAATACTTCAGCGCTAAAACTATCATCCCACATAGCTGCGATTAATTCTACATCAGACATTGTTGATATTATTTCAGAATTAACACCATCAGTACCGTTAAGATTTAAACTCATAACCATTAAGCCGTTTTCATCGTAAACGTATTTTTGGGTAAGAGTGTCTAGATGATTATATACGTCTGTTGGTTTTCCCTTGGCATCGTAATTAGTATATCCAGTTTGCACACCATTTTCGCCGAAATTTTTTGTCTGGACAAGAAAACCATCAAGATTATATACATATTCCTGCGTTTGCTCACCTTGAGCATTAAAAGACTTCTCAGGTCTGCCATAGCGGTCAAATTGTGTTGTTGAAGTCGCGCGGTTGTTAAAGCCATAGCTGGTTGTTTTAGAAAGAAATCCTCTTTTGTCATAGCTGTAAGACTGCTGTTTTTCAAGCAATGCCTGAGTAGAATCAGCTGTTGTAATCACATCGCCGTTATCATCATAGCCGGAGATATAATCCCCATTGTCATTTCGCACTATTGAATATACTGTCGATGGCCTACCTTTTTTATCATACTCAGTCGTTGATGTTGTAAAGTAAGTAAATCTGCCGTCTGTGACAAGGTTTCCATTTGTGTCTATAGGCTTATTAAAAGTTGTCTCATTTGTTTCATCCGTACCTCTAAGAATTCCTAATGAGAAAGTAGTATCAAGGAGTCCATTTTCCTTATAGACATATTCCTGAATTTTTACTTTATTCCCCCCGTTGCCGATCTGCCAAACTTCCATAGGACGGCCTTTAAGGTCAAACTTCGTAACCGACACCACAGTCTGAGCATCGCCTAAGCTCATAGTTTGCTGTAAAAAACCATGATCATTATACATATAAGATTGTACCAATGCACCTTCATGGTTATATGTTCCGGATATTCGGCCGAACTCATCATAATCTGTCCATCCGGTAACACAGCCCTCTTCACCAATATTGGTAATAGCAGACACATTCCCGGCTACATCATAATTATAAGTTCCCTTTAAAACCAATTCTGTCACAGGTTCATTGCCTGCATCAAGCACTGGATTATTGTTATCATCTAAAACCGGAACAATATCATAAGTCTGGGTATACTGACCGCCATCAACTATCGTAATTGAATCAGACACATGATCTGTAACGCTTATAAGATTACCTGAGACGTCATCATATTGATAAGAACTAGTAAGTGTACCGGCAAAGTTTCTTATCTCATCAACTCTTATTCCGTCAGCCAGAAAAGTAATGCTATTACCGTTTTCATCTACGATGCTTTCAAGTATTCCAATGTTGTCAAAGGTATAATTTCTAAAAACAACTACTGTACCGTCAACCTCTATATATTGCGCAAAATCAGGACGGCTCTCGTCATCATAGATTGTTTCATTGCCCCACTGGTCAATAGATTTAACAAGTGTATTTAATCCATCGGAAGAATACACATTTGTATTTGTGCCCTGCGCTTTAGTTGTCAAAAGCTGACCAAAATTATTATAGGTTTCCTGACGCACAACCGCTCCGCTTGAGTTAACCAGTTTAACTACAGAACCCTCAAGCTCATACTGAAACTCAAATTCCTCATTAGTTTCCAGATCCTTTACTTTTACTCTAGCGCCACTCATTGAATATGTTACTTTTGTAAGGCCTTCTGTGGTTGTGGAAACACTAGCTTGTGCGGAATCACTAAACCTTATGGCTATATCGCCATTTGACTGCTCGATCACGCGAGGTGCCGGAGCAACTGCTGTGTCCATTTCTCCAGACTCACTCTGAGAGCTGATTACGCCTCCGAATACACCCTGGATGACCTCATCAGACATGAGCATGTCTTGCCATGCCTCCAGATCCAATGCAAATGCATTGCCCAAAGTCAACGCGTTTACTAAAAAACTTACTAATACAATATATGTATAACTGCGGATACTATTAAACATAACTGCCTCCTCTCAAACATTTAAATAAAATAGTTATAAAACAATGATATCTAACGCATACACTGAACTTTTAAGAATGTATAAAATATAAATAAGTGCAATGTTTTTTTAGGTTTTCTCATGTTCCTCCTTTCCTCCTTATAATATAAAAGCCGAACTGCTTATATCTCGGTAGCCCGGCTATCAATAGCGTGTAAAGTCGTTGTCGGTACGCCCGGCGATCTTTGCACATGCTTTAGACCCGTAGCTTTGCGTCCCCAAGATTTCCCTTAGAGTTGCCCCTGCTAAATTTAGCAGTTCCGTTATTCACGGATTTTCGGATATAACTATAAACTAATTAAATGCTTTTAAAAATGCTACATTAAGTATATCACAATACATCAATTAAGTCAAATCTCTAATATACTGTAACGTAATGAGTTAGAAAGTGAATAATTAGGCTTGCTACTTTTTATGCGGATTGGACGGGACTAATGAATGCGTATTTTGAAAATAATATGTATAATATTTTTTATAATTTTTTAAAAGCTATCCCTTCCCATAAACCAATCCATAAGCTCAAAGCCATTTTTAAACCTAAAATCGCTTTTCCCAGCCTCTAATTCATTATACCATAAAAATTCATCTTTCGCAACTCCGTGTCCATACATTAAAAAGCATACAGGATCACTTGTATGTGTTTTTAATGCTACCGGTGTAGGATGATCAGGCAATACCAGGATCCGAAAATCGTCTCTATCCTTATATTCTTCAAGGATTTTTCCAATGATCAATCTGTCTATGTTCTCAATCGCAATTATTTTAGCTCTAGCATCACCATTATGCCCAGCCTCGTCAGTTGCTTCAACATGAATAAAAACAAAATTTTCCCGCTCCAGGCTCATTAAGGCATATTTTGCCTTAGCAGCATAATCTGTATCATAATATCCGGTTGCACCCGGAACATCAATCGGCATTAACCCTATAGATTTTCCTATTCCCTTGATCAAATCAACCGCAGAAATTACACTGCCGCCTGCCCCATATTTTTTTTTAAAAAAGGGAAGGTCATGTTTTTTTCCCTGTCCCCATAGCCAGATCATATTTGCCGGATTTTCACTTAAATCTCTGCGTACCATATTAACTTCATGTTCATCCAGGACCTCCTTTGCCTGCTTAAGCAGAATGAGCAATTTATCATCAGCTTTTAAATGCGGCAAGTGCTCAGCTACGCTTTTACCCATAATATCATGCGGTGGAAAACATTTCAGCGCCTCATAAGCGTGGTTTGGATCCTTTATTACCAATATATGCCTATAGCTTGTTCCCGGATAGAATCTAAAAATATCATTTCCCAACCTATTATTTAAAACTTTGATCAAGACATGCGCCTCTTTTGTTTTAATATGCCCAGCACTATAATCTATAAGAATATCGTTTTCTTCTGTAATGAAATTACAGCGAAAAGCGATTTCACCCTCCTTGATTTTTATGCCTAAATTTGTGGCCTCAAAAGACGCTCTTCCAGAAAAGTACTTTTTTGGATCATAACCGAAAATAGCCAGATTAGCCACATCACTTCCCGGCGTCATTCCCTGCGGAATAAAAGAAGATAACCCGATTTTACCGTTCACAGCCATAAAATCCATGTTCGGAGTTCTGGCTACTGCTAAAGGAGTTTTGCCGCCGAATTCTGCCAAGGAATTGTCAGCCATACCATCCGGCACAATTACAATATATTTTATTTCTTTTTTCATTTATTTATTCCTGCTTTCTCCAGTACAGACTCTATTGTTGGGGCAATGACCTGCGGCTCTTGGACACATTTTATCGCCCGATCAGGATCCTTTAACCCATGTCCTGTTACAACACAAACCAGAGTAACCTGACCTGTATTCTTGAAATAACCTGAATCCGCCAGTTTTAAAACCCCAGCTACTGATGCCGCGGAAGCTGGCTCCACAAAAATACCTTCGGTTTGAGCTAAAAGTAAATAAGCCTTTAAAATCTCATCATCACTAACCATATCAATTAAACCGCCAGAATCATCACGAGCCTGTTCCGCTTTTTTCCAGCTTGCCGGATTACCGATCTTAATTGCCGTAGCAATTGTCTTTGGATCCTTAATTATTTTTCCATATACTATCGGAGCTGATCCTGCGGCCTGAAAGCCAAGTATTTTAGGCAGAGAAGATATCTTGGTCTTTTGAAAATACTCATTAAAACCCTTCCAGTAAGCAGTAATATTTCCCGCATTGCCAACCGGGATAGCCAAAAAATCCGGAGCCTTGCCTAGTGTGTCACAGACCTCAAAAGCTGCAGTTTTTTGCCCTTCGATTCTAAAAGGATTCAGCGAATTGACCAGTGTAATAGGATAGCTATCTGTGATTTCCCTGACCAGTTCAAGTGCCTGATCAAAATTTCCATCAACTGCCAGGACATGAGCACCATGAATAAGTGACTGAGCCAGCTTGCCTAAAGCAATGGATCCTTTAGGTATCAAAACAATACACTTTAAATCAGCCTTGGCACTATATGCTGCCGCAGATGCAGATGTGTTTCCAGTAGATGCACACATTACTGCTTGAGCACCTACTTCTTTAGCCTTTGTTATCGCCATAGTCATACCGCGGTCTTTAAACGAACCGGTCGGATTCAGGCCTTCATATTTAATATATATGGAAATATCAGTTCCGACAATTGCACTAAGTTTTTTAGCATATATTAAAGGCGTATTTCCTTCAAGCAAGGTAATTACAGGAGTAATTTCTGTTACCGGTAGAAACTCTCTATATTTTTCTATCAATCCCTGCCAATTAGAGTTCATTATATCTATATCCTTTCAACCCGTATAGCTACTGTCTTTTTCTTTATAAAAGGTAATCTATTTATCTGTGCCAGGGCACTTTGAATATCCTTTTCCCTGGCCTCATGTGTCATCATTACAATTGGAACAGCCTGTGATTGTTGCCTGCCTTTTTGAATAACACTATAGATACTTATTTTAAATTTACCTAGAATGCTTGAAATTTTAGACAGAACCTCCGGTTTATCCAAAGCAGTAAAACGAAAATAATATCTGGTTAACAGCTCATCGACAGAAATTATTTTTTCACTTATCTTCCTGTCTTTAATATTAAGGAAATCAATCTGGTTTTTCTGCGGAATCTTCTGTGCTATTGAAATTATATCTCCTACCACCGCGCTGGCCGTAGGTAATGCTCCGGCTCCCTCGCCCTGAAGCAGGGCCCTGCCGATTAAATCCGCTTTGATAAACACGGCATTATAGACACCTTTTACATTAGCAAGCAAATGACCTTTAGGCACTAAACACGGATGCACTCTGATTTGTAATCCGTGGGGTACCCTTTTAGCTATTGCCAGTAATTTCACGCAAAAACCAAGGTCTTCGGCATAATTAAGATCACTTAATTCAATATTATTTATGCCCTCGATATAAATATCCTTAAAATTAACGCTCTGATTGAAACAAATTCTAGCAAGTATCGCAATTTTGTGAGCACAATCAATACCGCTTATATCAAAATGGGGATTTTTTTCAGCATAGCCTTTTTTTTGCGCCTCAATAAGCGCGCTTTTAAATTCAACTGCGCATTCTGACATTCGGCTTAGAATATAATTACTAGTTCCGTTAATAATACCATAAATGCTTTCAATCTTATTGGCAATCAGTCCCTCTCTCAGGCTTCTAATTATGGGGATGCCTCCGCCAACACTTGCCTCAAAATAAACATCAACTCCATTGGCTTTAGCAGTCTTGAATATCTCCTCACCTTCTTCTGCAAGCAGTGCTTTATTAGCGGTTATTACATATTTCTTATTACGCAGGGCTTTGAGTATATATTCCTTTGCTGGATGAATTCCTCCCATAAGCTCTATGACTATGTCAATATCCGGATCTTCAATGATTTTATCCGCATTTTTGCATATATCGACTTTTTTTGATTTCAGTTTTCTTACAAGCACGGGATTAACTTCGCAAACCCTTTTTAATCTGATTTTTACTCCCAGCTTATTTTCAAGTAAAGCAGATTTTTTCTGCAATACGCTTATGACACCTGAACCAATAGTCCCAAAACCAATAAGTCCTAAATTAATTTTTTTTATCTTCATTTTTTTTAATTTTGTAAATCATATCCAGTTTAGTCTCTGAACTTGCGCAGACACTTATTATCTTATCAATTATATGCAGGTCATCATCCTTACACTGCACAAATTTAACACCAATATCGAAAAGAAGTTTTTTATTTGTCTCTTGCTTAACATACATAACTTCTCCCAGGATTTCAACCAAATTTTTTACTTTCGGCAGTCTTAAGGTAATATGTAGAATTGTACCCGGTGGAAAATGCTTATCAGTTGTAAAACAAATTCCTCCCACACTGACATTTCTCGTAAGCGTCATATCAGTTCGGTTAACATGCCCAGGATACACATAATAACTTACAACAAAGTTAGCATTAATGCGTACGAAATTTCTTCTTTCAGAATCGCTCATATTGTTTTTTAAATTTTCTTTCCGGTTTGCAACCGCCTTAAATTCTTGCAATAATGGTCGGGGCGAGTGGACTCGAACCACCGACCTCTTGAACCCCATTCAAGCGCGCTAGCCAAACTGCGCCACGCCCCGCAGTACAATACAAAGGATTACTTTTTATTGATTTTATTACAGCCAGAATAAAAGTTTAATGGCTTTTATTCTCACTTACAAATATATAAATCATAGATTACTACAAAACACCCTGAAATTCAAGACAATATTCGCATTTATCCACTTAACTTACATTATCTACAACAGTTATCAAACAGGCTGTGATTATAAATAAGCTATAGTTCGTTTTTTTTTCCTCTTTGCATTAAAGACTGCATTGCCGCCTTTGGCTTTTTATGCTTATACAATACGCTACAAACCTCATAAGTAATTGGCATATAAACCTTATATTTCTTAGCTAGCTTTAAGGCGATTTTAGCAGCCATGATTCCCTCAACAACCATTTCGGTTTTTTTTAAAACCTGGTCAAGCTGTTTTCCACTTCCGAGTTGTTCTCCTAAATTTCTATTTCGGCTTCTTGAGCTCATACATGTGGTTACCAGGTCTCCCATGCCGGAAAGCCCACTGAATGTTTTATGCTTTGCGCCCATTGCTATGCCAAGACGTGTGATTTCAGCTAGCCCTCTTGTCAGCAAAGCTGACTTGGTATTAGTTCCAAAACCTAATCCGTCAGATATGCCGCAGGCTATAGCAATTATATTTTTAAATGCACCGGCAAGCTCCACCCCCAGCACATCACTAGCTGTATAAACACGAAAACTATTGCTCATTAAAATATTCTGAACTATGCTTGCGGTATTTTTTCTAGAACTGGCACATACAGCCGCTGAAGGAATACCCCTGGCAACTTCATAAGCTATATTCGGACCGGAAAGTACAGCCACCTCCTGTGTTTGGATTTCATGCTTAATAACCTCGGACATAATAATATTACTTTTATATTCCAACCCCTTAGCTACACTTAAAAATATCGAAGACCTAGTATTATACTTTTTGATTTTTTTTAACACCCCGCGCATATATTGTGAAGGAACCGCAAGTATAATCAGTCTTGCGTCTTTCAATGCATCCTCCAAGGCATCTGTAATCACAATAGATTCTGGGATCAGTATCCCCGGGAGAAATTTATTATTTTTTCTAGTTTTTTTCACTTTCTGGACATAATCCGGGAAAGCGCCCCAAAGATTTACAGAATATTTATTATTATTCAAAAGAACAGCAAGCGCAGTTCCCCATCCACCGTCACCGATTATCGCAATCTTCATTTTTCTTCAAAGGCCTTTCTTTCTCTGCCGCACAACAGGCGCTTGATATTAGCTTTATGTTTGGCAACTATTATTATGCACAACAGGGCACTAAGCACTACATAGCTTGCATGCGCCTTAGTCCATAAAAGAAAAAACGGGATAAGAATAGAACTGATTATTGAACCTAAAGACACATACTTTGTAGCCGCGACAATAATAACAAAGCATATAGCTGCCCCCAGTAAACTCATGGGGGCAATTCCAAGTATTACACCCACGCTTGTAGCCACGCCCTTACCTCCCTTGAATTTCAGAAATACATTGGATATATGCCCGGTTACAGCTATTAATCCAAATAAGGCCCTGAGCAGTTCAACAGAGATATTAACTTTCATGGCAATAAAAGCCACCAGAATCGTTACCGCAGCCAGCCCCTTGAGAATATCAACACATAAGACGATGAATCCTGGCAGCTTTCCTAATATGCGAAGCGCATTAGTCGCTCCGACATTGCCGCTTCCAATATTTCTAATATCCTTGCCCGAGAGAAGTTTGGTAATAAGATAGGCACTGGGTATGGCGCCTAGCAGATAACTTAAAATCGATCCCACGATTATCCAAAAAATATTCATGAATCACTACCTTTTCTTTTTTCTAAACAAAATTTTTATTGGAGTACCCTTAAAATCATATTCATTCCTTAACTTATTTTCAAGAAAGCGTATAAAAGAGTCCTTTATCAATTCCGGGCGATTAACCACAAAAGCAAAAACCGGAGGCATTGTTTTAAGCTGGGTCAAAAATTGAAGTTTAAGTGATGCAAAAGAGCTCTGTTTTTTACAATGCTCAACTATTCTATCAAGTGTTTTTGCCAATTTATTTACTTTGATCTTTTTCTGTCCATTAGCATATGCATGCTGAACCATCTTAAGTGTATTATGAACATTTTTGCCGTTTTTAGCAGACACTATCTCACAAAGAGCAAAATTCATAAAAGCTGCCTTTCTGTCTATCGCCATAATACATTCTGTAAGGTCCAATTTAATCAGATCACATTTATTTATTGCGATAACACAGCACTTTTCTTCTTCTTTGATCACGCTGAAAATATGCAGATCATCCCTCCTAATACCTTCAATGGCGTCAACCAGCATTATACATACATCACTGCGTTTTATCGCCGAAATTGTCCTTGAACGCGAATAAACATCAATCGTCTCCTGCTGTTTTTTCTTTCTGCGAATTCCTGCAGTATCGATCATAATATACTTTTGCCCCTCAAATTCCAAGGCAGTATCAACACTGTCGCGGGTAGTTCCAGGCTGACTATTTACAATAACCCGCTCTTCTCTTAAAAGCTTATTCAAAAATGATGATTTTCCTACATTCGGCCTGCCGATCAAAGCAACATTAAGCGGTTTTAGCTCATCAACCGCCTCATCATGCTTGATCAGCGCAATATCTTTAACAATCCTATCAAGCAGCTCATCAATATTCAGACCATGCAGGGCTGAGATACAGCTTATTTCTTCGATACCCAATTCATAGAATTCGCTATAAGTATCTATTTTGGCCATATTATCTACTTTGTTAACGGCCAGGATGATCTTTTTATCAAAAGTCCGCACATAATCAAGTATTTCTCTGTCATATGCATGCAGGCCTTGCATAGCGTCAACAACAAATATTATCAGCTCTGCCTCTTTAATTGCGGTCTGAGCCTGTTTTATGATCATATCACTCATATGTTCTTTTGTTTCAAAAACCAGCCCACCGGTATCAACAAGTTCGAAATGTCTATTAGCCCATAATACATTAGCATATGTACGATCCCTTGTAACACCGCTAGTTGGTTCAACAATAGCCTTGCGCGTACCGATAAGGCGATTAAAAAGGCATGATTTACCAACATTCGGCCTGCCGACAATGACAACTTTACTTTTTGTTTTCATTTGAAACCTTCATTTATTAGTGGTTAATACCTGCATTGCTAAGCAGTTTACTGCCCTTATATAGATAGTCAAACCCGGAGGCAATGGTAAAAAAAGCAGCAATATCCCAAATTAAGAAAGAAAATGGCATCTGTAAAAGTATAGCAATTATCGTAAACATCTGAAAAACAGTTGTTAGCTTTCCTAAGTAACTCGGAGCTATCAAAAGATTACCGGTAAGCATATGAATCAGCAAAGAACCCAGAGCCAGAAAGATATCTCTAGAGATAACTAATACGGCGATCCACAACGGTAATCTTATTGCTGAAGGTATTTCAGGGGTTACGGCCATGGTTAAAAAACTCGCGCTAAGTAAAAGCTTATCTGCTATCGGATCAAGAAATGAACCAAGCCTTGTTTGTAATTTACGGACTCTGGCGATATACCCATCAAGACCGTCACTAATTACTGCCAGTGAAAAGATTATAAGCGACAAATATCGCAGATAATCTTTTTCCGGAGAATAATATACAATAGTACAGACGAAAAATGGTATAAGTATTATTCTAAAAATTGATATCCAATTCGCTATATTCATAAATAGATTTCCTTGAATTTAACTAATCTATTAAACGCATTCTGTACGGAGGCCAATAAATCAGGATGGCCTTGCCTATCAAATTCTTAGCAGGCACAAACCCCCAATAGCGTGAATCTTTGCTATTGGCGCTATTATCGCCAAGGGCAAAGAGCGCGTCTTCTGGAACCATCACATCCTGGTCAATACCGCCGTATTTACCGCGATTGTAGTAAAAGTTTGCGTTTATCTGCTTAATATAAACTTCTTGTCCGTCAATTAGTATTCGACCGTTTTTTATTCTTATCTTGTCTCCGGCTTTTCCGATCAGGCGTTTAATAAAAGCCAACTTTGGATTTTCCGGATATTTAAATACGATCACATCCCCCCGTTCGGGATCCTTAAATTTATAAATAAATTTACTTACCAGTATTCTGTCCCCTTCTACGAAAGTCGGCTTCATCGATCCCGTGGGGATCTTAAATGCCTGGACAACAAATGTCCTGATAATCATTGCCAGAACAAATGCAATAAGAAGTGATTCACCATATTCTTTTATTACTGGTTTAGCTTTTTGCCAAAAAGATTTTTTATTCGGTTGCGGATTATTTAACATTATATTCCTTTTGTTAATATTAAATTTAAATTTTCAGGACAGCCATAAAAGCTTCCTGAGGTATCTGAACTTTTCCAAACTGCTTCATTCTTTTACGTCCGGCCTTTTGTTTTTCAAGCAATTTTCTTTTTCTGGAAATATCTCCGCCATAACATTTAGCCGTAACATTCTTGCCCATTGCTTTTACTGTTTCACGCGATATTACTCTTGAGCCTATGGCTGCTTGTATCGCGACTTCATAAAGCTGTCGGGGAATAAGCTGCCTAAGTTTAGTAACAACCTGTCGTCCTTTATATTGAGCATTATCTTTATGCACGAGAAAAGACAATGCGTCACAAGGCTCACTGTTTATAAGGATATCCAGTTTGACCAATTTAGTATATCTATACCCGATAACCTCATAATCAAGCGAGCCGTATCCCCGGGTAATCGATTTCAATTTATCATAAAAATCAACAATTATCTCAGCCAGAGGGAATTCGTAGGTAACCATCATTCTTTGCTCATCCAGAAATTCTTTACTTTTATGGATCCCGCGTTTTGACTGAGCCAGGCTCATGACCATGCCAAGACAGTCATGCGGAACAATCATAAAAGCCCTTATATAAGGCTCTTCAATAAAATCGATTGTCTGCAGCTCAGGAAACTTTGCCGGATTGTCCACTACTAATATATTGCCGTTTATAAGTTTTATATGATAGACAACACTGGGAGTTGTCGCGATTAGATTAAGCTCAAACTCCCGTTCTAAACGCTCCTGCACAATATCCATATGTAAAAGGCCAAGAAAACCGCAGCGAAATCCGAAACCAAGAGAAGGGCTGCTTTCAGGTTCAAAGACAAAACCAAAATCCGTTAATTTAAGCTTATGCAGGCAATCCCGAAAATGGTTGAAATCCTTACTGTTGATCGGATAAAGCCCGGCATATACCAAAGGCAGATTTTTCTTAAAGCCATGTAATGGCTTTGGAGCCTGATTTCTAAAATCAGTTACAGTATCTCCGATCAATACATCTGCCGGGTCTTTTATATTACAGCATATATACCCTACCTCACCGCAGGAAAGACTGGAAACTTTTAAAGGCGTGGGGGTAAATACTCCGATTTCCAGGACTTCATATTTTTTTCCGGAATGCATAAGCATTATATCCATATTTGGTGTAATTTTTCCATTAACAACACGGATATAGACAATCACACCTTTATACGAATCAAATACACTATCAAATATCAGAGCCTGCAATAAATTATCAGAGCTGCCGGAAGGGGCGGGCACTTTCATGATAATGGCTTCCAATATTTCGGTTATTCCCTGCCCCTGCTTAGCGCTGGATAGCAAAGGCGGCTCATCAATGCAAAGCACATCCTGAATTTGATGTGTGATAACTTCCGGCCGCGCATGCGGAAGATCGATCTTATTTATAACCGGCAAGATCTTAAGTTTCTGATCAACCGCAAGATAAAAATTAGCTACAGTCTGCGCTTCAATTCCCTGGACCGCATCTACCAGCAAAAGCGCTCCTTCACAAGCTGAGAGTGATTTCGCCACCTCATAACTGAAATCAACATGACCGGGAGTATCAATAAGATTAAGCTGGTATTTTTTTCCATCCCTTGAATTGAAAAATATACGAACCGCAGAGGCCTTGATCGTAATACCGCGCTCTCTTTCCAAATCCATATTATCAAGCATCTGCTTCTGCAATTCTCTTTTTTGCACAGAATGGGTTACTTCAAGCATTCGATCAGCCAGCGTAGATTTACCGTGATCGATATGGGCGATGATCGAGAAATTTCTAATCAGGTTCTGTTTCATAATAAAGTGCATCCGAATTCAATAAGTTTACTTACATTCTTTTTAGTTGATGCTTCAGCGTAAATCCTAACAATAGGCTCAGTACCAGAGGCTCTGATAATCAGCCAGCTGGCATCTTGCAAAGTATATTTAGTCCCGTCATAAGTCTCGATAAGGACAACTTTTTTACCCAGAATTTGTTTTAATACCGGCAGGGGCTTACTTAAGCTCACTTTTAGATCTCTGCGCATATAAACAAATTTTCCAAATTTCTTTTCCATTGAATTTATGATCTCGAGGATAGACTTTTTCTTATATGCCATCAACTCAAGCAGCAGCAATCCGGAAAGAGCTCCGTCGCGTTCAGGCATATATCCCTTAAATCCAATACCGCCTGATTCCTCCCCTCCGAGCAAAATGTCCTCATTAAGCATTTTTTTTGCAATATTCTTAAATCCAACCGGCACAATATCAAGAGAAAGGCCGTAATGATGCGCAATTCTATCTATCATAGTTGTAGTATTCAAGCTTTTAACTATTTTTCCTTTAAATTTCTTGTTTTCAATCAGATGTAAAAGTAAAAGGCATATAACCTGATGTGAGCTTATAAAATTTCCATTTGGGTCCATTGCTCCGATACGATCTCCATCGCCGTCAAGAGCAATGCCGATATCAGCCTTTTTCCTTAAAACCGCTTCTTTTAAAGGTTTTAAATTATAGGCGATTGGTTCAGGGTTAACCCCGCCGAAAAGGATATCACGCTTACTGCGGATGCCTTGCACTTTACATTCTGTTTTTTTAAGAATTTTTTCCACAATCCCTGCGCCGGATCCGTGCATTGCATCTACAATAACCTTGAATTTTGCTGTACGCAACAGTTTAAAATTCAAATATTTTTTCAAAAACTTTAAATAGGGGCGGATTATCTCAACTGTTTCAATCCCCGCTTTTTTCCCAGAAATAACTGTATAACGCTCTTTTTTAATCAGCCGTTCAATTTCTTTTGTTAATTTTTTTTCAACCGAAGCCCCGAACTCATTTTTTATTTTTATGCCGTTAAATTCAGGCGGATTATGACTGGCTGTAATTATGACCCCGCAAGATAGCGAATTCTTTATTATATATGCGCTGATTGCCGGTGTAGGCACAACGCTTTTAGTAAGCAGCGCAGGGATACCACGACTAGAGAGTATCTCAGCGAATCTCTGAGCAAAGGCATCTGAGAGAAATCTGCAGTCATAACCGACAATAACGCCTTTTTTAAGCTGCTGCTTTTTATTCTCTTTCAAATAAGCGGCAAATGCTCGCGCTATTCTTGATACATTTTCAAAAGTAAAATTATCGGCAATTACCCCTCTGAACCCATCCGTACCAAATTTAATATCATCCATTTTTTAATTTACCTATCGCTGTTTTTTTATTTTTCGCCTTAAACAAATACGATCCTGAGACAAGTATATTTGCCCCGCTTTTTATAACCAGCGGTGCTGTTTCATCGGTAATTCCCCCGTCAACCTGGATATCCCTTGAAAATATTTTGCGCAGCTCTTTAATTTTAGGAATAACCATTGGCATAAACGATTGCCCGCCGAATCCAGGATTAACGCTCATTAGCAGGATCATATCCGCCATATCAAGCATCTTATACAATTTCTTCACCGGTGTTCCCGGATTTATACTAATACCCATACTCACTTTATTTGCTTTTAATTTAGACTTTATTTTCCTCATCAAATCCAGGCTGCACACCTCACAGTGGACAGTAATTATTGAACTGCCGGCCTTAATAAACTCATCAAGAAAAAACATTGGGTCATTGATCATTAAATGCACATCCAGCGGCAAAGAAGTTCGTTTTCTTAAACTCTTGACTACCACAGGCCCGATGGTTATATTTGGCACAAAATGTCCATCCATAACATCAACATGAATCCAGTCCGCCCCTGCTTTTTCTACAGATTTAACTTCCCTTTCCAGGCGGCTGAAATCAGCCGATAGAATTGAAGGAGCAATTATAATCTTTTTTCTTTTCATGGCTTAAACCCTTTCAACAATTCAGACAATTCTTTGTTTTTCCCTTCAACCGGCCCGACAACCGAAAGATTAAAAATGCCTTTACCGAATATCAAATTCGCGGTTTTTAAAATTTGATCAGGATTAACCGCCTCAATAGATCTAATGATCTTAGCCGGAGCAGTCACTTTTCTGTTATTAACAAGCTTTTCTCCCACCCAGACCATGCGCTCTAGGTTATCATCCAGTGACATGAGCATCTGTCCGGAAAAATACTCCTTTGCTCTGGTTAGTTCCTGGGATCGAACCGGCTGGGTGCATATTTTTTCCAATTCCTTGAGAATTAGGCTGCAGGCATTGATAAGCTTGTTCTTAACTACGCCGGCATGTACAATAAACGCACCGGTATCATCAAACTTTTTTGTCGCGGTTGCGATCTCATAGGCATAGCCTCTTTTTTCGCGCAGCTCATTAAACAGTCGGCTGGACATATTAGCGCCAAGCATTATATGCAGCAAAACTAAAGCATAGCGCAATGGATGTTCGCGCTTAATTGAATGCGCTCCTAAGGCAATATGAACCTGCTGCGTTTCCTTGTTTATAAGGTGAACAGCTGAGACCTTTTGTTTTAATTTCACAGCTTCAAAACCGGCATTTTTGTAACTAGATTTGTTATCGCTGTTTTTTTGTTCAAATCTTCTCTCAAGTATTTTCATTAATTCGGAATGCTCGATATCTCCGGAGACACATATAAGCATATTACTTAAATCATAATACTTTTTTTTATATTGCTCTAATTTCAGTTTATTGATTCCATTTAGTGTTTTTTCAACACCAGCCAGATTTCTCCCCAAGGCATGATCAGGCCAAAGCATTTTTTGCAAATTATCATAGGCAAGATGATTCGGCAGATCAAAATACATTTTCATCTCTTCGAATATTACAAGCCTTTCTTTATCAATATCGCTTTGCCGGATTAGGGGATTGAGCAGCATATCCAGCAATACATCCATAGCTAAAGGAATATGTTTCTTTAGGACTTTTGCTAAAAAACAGGTTACTTCTTCGGAGGTAAATCCATTGAGCATACCCCCTACGCCCTCAATAGACTCTTTTATTTGCCGGTATGATCTTTTTTTAGAGCCTTTAAAAACAATATGCTCAAAAAAATGTGAAATACCACTTAAATTTTCCGGCTCATATCTACCCCCTGTTTTTACCCACAGTCCCACAGCAGCAGATCTGGTATTCGACATTTTAC
>Ga0307991_1000019_pt1 | contig 154014 bp, 103 predicted proteins | sample EllFjometagen131_FD_203146 | JGI IMG/M metagenome (GOLD analysis project Ga0307991, IMG submission 203146) | Marine microbial communities from Ellis Fjord, Antarctic Ocean - #131 | ecosystem: Environmental > Aquatic > Marine > Unclassified | place: Southern Ocean | collected 2014-10-08
CATAAGGGACTTTCACCCTCTGGAAAAATATTCCCGCCTCTAGGCTCTTTTATCTCATAAAATTTGTATTTTACGAATTTATTCAGAGCTTCCAGACGGGTGTGCTCATGCTCATGCAGGGCACACATCGAGTAGGCTGCCCCGCCAGTAAACACTGACGGGGAGAACCTCTCACACCACTGTACGTACGGGTCTCGTATACAGCGGTTCGCTAACTCATAAGCACTATCGCTCTTTTCACCGACAGTACCTTGCTCATCTTAGGATAAGGCTAGAAAATCCGAAGATTTAGCTTCCTTATCGAATTCAGAAACGAGATTGCGTTCAGTCCTTCAGTACTCCGTGAGACTTCCAATATTACCCTTTCTAAGGTATTGGCTCGTGTTCCTGTACCTACTATGACCTCTGCTGACTTCTCACCATAACCAACCCGTGGTTGATGAGACCTCCCTTGGTAAGGTAAATGTCCTTCCGTCTAATCCTGCGGAATCTACATGCTTATCCTATTGGTATTCGTTGGGTTTTGCAATGATGTGCTTACTTACCCGAATAAACGTGCCTCATATCCCGTTCCTGTTCGTCAGTTCAGACTTTTGCCGTTTGGCTTACTTCAGTGCATGGGTCACCCCAAACCACCTTGCCACTTGCTAATGCTTCCAGGCGTTACCCCAGTGCATAAGAGACTTTCACTCTCCGGACTTTCTTTAATTCAAAGAACTTTTATTAAATTTACCATTCAAGGCACACACATTTTGTATATGTCAGAGCGATTTAAGTTAGGATTTGAGAGTTCATCTCTCACATCAACATCACAGAGGACTGAAACCTTTTTCTCTGTAACTCGCTCCGACACATACAATTTATCGTTAGCATTCATTGTAAAGAAATATAAGGATATAAATACCATTATTATGAAAAAAAATATTCGTTTTATCTACTTTGGTTTACTAATTATTTCTTTTTTCTATAATTGTGATAATCAGTCTCATAAGAATTCCGAAACCACAAAAAACAGCTAAGAGTGAGACGATTATAAAAGAAAGGCAAGAAGCAATAGAAGATAAACCTGAAATCTTCAATTGTGATTATCTAGGAAAAAAGCCGCCAAAAGAAGAACCTGTAAAATTTGCTCCGGGAATCTTTTCTGCGGGGTGTTTTGAAATTTCTTCAACTGGGAAAGAAATACAATTCACTCGATCCGGAAATATTTATATAATGAGCAAAACGGATTCCGGCTGGGAAAAACCATATGTTGCACCATTTTCCGGTACGAATGTTGATGGAGAATCTTCTTTCTTACCGGATGGGAAGAAAATTTATTTTATGTCCAACAGGCCGTTAGCTAATGCAAAATTACTAATTAATACATGGATATCTGAAAAGGTAAATGGTATATGGAAATCGCCACATAGTCTCAAATTACCATCATTTAATAAAACAATTCATGCAGTTACTGTAGCAAATAGTGGTAATATTTATTTTTCTGGACTTTATAAAATCGCATGCAATAATGAAGAATACCGAATTATTGAAAAGCTTAAACCTGACATAATCGGATTTCATCCATTTATCGCCCTCGATGAAAGCTACCTGATTTTTGATAGGAATTCTGACTTATACATTATTTATTCGAAAACTGATGGCACATGGACTCAACCAATAAAACTTAATAATAGAATAAATACACCTTCCCAAGAAGGAAATGCATTTGTAACACCTGATGGAAAATTTATGTTCTTCTCGAGGAAGAGTGATCTTTACTGGGTTGATGCCAGTTTTATTGAAGAATTAAAACCTGAATAATTAAACAAAAGGGAAACTTTCAATTCCACAAGTATTTCATAATAAGTGAAAAATATTCATAATTACTAATACTCTGAAAGCTTCCCTTTATTAGTAACGGTAAAAATATAGTCTGTTGTAATTTGAATTTTGTTGAGACCTAAAGATGTTTGCAAAGTGCAGATATTTAGTTACTTATGAGGCAGTCTTCAAAATCGTCAACGGATTCGTCAATCCCAATAAATAAATCCCTGCAAGTTATTGACTTACAGGGATTCGTGGTTTGGAGTGGTGGTGCCACCTGGAATTGAACCAGGGACACCAGGATTTTCAGTCCTGTGCTCTACCAACTGAGCTATGGCACCATGTAATTTATAAATAGTCTTTCGGTCCTGTGTTTTTTTAAACCAAAAACACCTTCAATTTCGGAGTGCAATTATACGGCAAAAATCCCTTATTTCAAAAAAAATATTTATAATACTCCCTAATTACATTCTTTTCGATTTTTTGAATCTCAATATCCTAAACATATAATATCTTTGCAAACTGATAAAGTGAAGAAAGGACTTAATGGAATATCAAACACATACTCTCTCCAACGGAATAAAACTAATTCATAAACCGGTTAAATCACCTGTGGCTCATGCAGGTATAATTATTAATACCGGTTCGCGGGATGAGCATGAAGAAGAACATGGTATTGCTCATTTTATTGAGCATATGATCTTTAAGGGAACAAAAAAACGAAAAGCTTTTCATATATTAAGCCGGCTTGAAGATGTAGGTGGTGAACTTAACGCCTATACCAGCAAAGAGGAAACATGCATCTATGCGTCATTTATGAAAGAAGATTACCAAAGAGCTTTTGAACTGATAAGTGATATTGTTTTTAATTCCTCTTTCCCTGAACGGGAACTTAAGAAAGAGAAAGAGGTGATAATTGAAGAGATCAATTCATACCTTGACCAGCCAGGCGAACAGATATTTGACGATTTCGAGGAACTTATCTATAAAAACGCATCAATCGGAAGAAGCATTCTGGGCACACCCGAAAAATTAAGAAAGCTTAGTAAGAATACTCTAAACCGGTTTATTCAACATCACTATAATACCGACCAGATGATTGTTTGCTCGGTTGGAAATTTATCCTTCCCACGACTGGTAAAATATTTTGAAAAATATTTTGGTAATGTGCCCGCCACTTATAGAACCTGGCAGAGAAAAAAAGCCGGATTTTACCATCCTGAAAAAAAAATAATTGATAAAGATACTTATCAATCACATTGCATTATCGGGAACAGGGCATATGATCTGAATGATAAGCGCCGCACCGATTTACATCTGCTAAATAATATTTTAGGCGGGCAGGGATTGAATTCCAGGTTAAACCTATCACTCAGGGAAAAAAACGGATATGCTTATAATATCGAATCTAATTATTCCCCATACTTCGATACCGGAGTGCTAAGTATATATTTTGGAACAGACAGGAAAAACCTGGAAAAAAGCATAAATCTTACATATAAAGAGTTTGACAAATTAAAAATCAAAAAACTTGGTGAGATCCAATTGGCACGGGCTAAAAGGCAAATCACGGGTCAATTATTGCGGTCATCAGAGATCAACGAAAACCTAATGCTCGCCATCGGTAAGAGTTATCTGGTTTACGGAAAGGTGGAAACACCTGAAGAAATCAACCGGAAAATTGAAGCGATAACCGCTTCAGAATTGATGGAAATTGCTAATGAAATACTGGATACTGATCAACTTTCAATGCTTGCATACAAATAGTAATAATGTTTGATAAAAGCCTGGAAAAATATATTCTTGCTCACACCCGTAGTGAAAACGAAGTTTTAGCAGATCTTTATAGAAAAACCCATATTAAGTTTGTTAATCCAAACATGGTAGCCGGGCATTTACAGGGTGAAATTCTTACTATGATAACCAATATGATATCTCCTGCTAAAATTCTGGAGATAGGTACATTTACCGGGTATTCAGCAATTTGTCTTGCACGTGGATTAAGAAAGAACGGCAAGCTGGATACAATAGAAATAAATGATGAGTTAAAAGATTTTATCCTTTCTTATTTCAAAAAATCAGGTGTTGAGAAACAAATCAATCTTCATATCGGTAACTCACTTGATCTTGTAAAGGAATTACCCGGATCTTATGACCTTGTTTTTATTGACGGGGATAAACGGGAATACTCTGCATATTACAATCTTGTTTTTGAGAAAGTCAGGCCAGGAGGTTTTATTCTTGCTGACAATATTCTATGGGGTGGCAAAGTAACTGATCCTGAATATAAAGACGACCCCTTTACGAAAGGAATCATGGAGTTTAATGAACTCGTGCATAATGATGCCCGGGTTGAAAATGTAATTTTCCCGGTCAGAGATGGTTTGATGCTGTTAAAAAAGAAAGAGGTTTAATAATATAATAACCCACCGGAATTCACTAATCCCTTCAGTATCAATTACCCTATTTGCCCTGTGAAGCCTCAGGATCGCCGGTTATCTCCTTTATCCTTATAAGGTTTAATTCTTTTGAAACTGTAGTCAGATTCATCATTATTGTTTTGTATTCCGGATATTTACTGTAATTCTCCTGCATCACAAACATAATATTCATAACCGACTTTTGAAGGTTCTCGCTAATTTCAAATTTTTTCATTTTATCTTCCATAGTTATAATAATTAATCTGTTTTAAGTAAAAATACATAAAAAATCTTCTCAACAAAAAATATTCCATCAAAACAAACATAACAAAAAGAAATAAAATGTGGTTCTTCAGGGTAATACATAGTTATTTTGGAATGTTGGAATATTGGAATATTGCTCACATGACCCGACAGACAGGAAATATAGATTTAAACTTTAAAATTTACCATTCAAATAATAAATATCGAATGTAAAATAAAGACTCTTGTTGACCCAACATATTTAACCAATTAAGCATAATATATGAAGACAGACTTTCCGTTTTTCCACCGTAGAAATAGCTCCTACGCCGCATTTCACAAGGCAGGCATTCTTCTATCTTCCCATTATTCCAGCATTCCATTTTTCCAATATTCCATTCTTCACTCTTTATTCAATTTCTTGGTATAATTTTTGATTTATAATAAAACAGATCATTAACTTAACAATTTAAATATATGCCACGATACATAATTCTTACCATTTTACTCGGGTTTCTTTTTTTTGTTCCTTTGAATGCCCAACAATTTAACGAACTCGAAAGAAAGCTTAATCAGCTTGAACAGAATTCAACAAAAACCAATATTCAAACCGAAGTTATTGATACTTCTTTTAAAAGTAACGGTGTTACATCTTCAGGTTGCAGGCTATATTCTGATATTGGAAACTTAAGCTCGGTAATAACAATTCTTCCTGCAGATACAAGGGTTTTTATTGTGGATATTATGGATGAGTATTACTACATTAAAACCAAAGCTAACCAGGGTTTTATAAAAAAATCCAAAATTAACCCTGATCAGAATTATATTGATAAACAACCTGAGTTTTTGAATCAAACAAGCACTTATAATGGTGCTTCAGGCAAGTTAGAGCAATTAAGAAAAACTTATGGCTGGGAAACAGCAAAGAAAATATTTGATCATAAAATATGGCGAAACATGACCGCAAATATGGTTGAAGACAGTTGGGGACGTCCCAACCAAATTAACAGGAGAATTAACTCCGGACAGGTTAAGGAAGAATGGTATTACCCGTCAACTTACCTGATCTTTATAAACGGTAAGTTAACAGACTGGGGACCGGTAGAATGATAAGAGTCTGACTTGTTGACTAAAAACCAGGCCAACCATCTTTAATTACATATTCCTGTGGTTCTCCGGGGGTACTTCTTCCTGAAAGGATATATTCTTTCAATAAGCTTTCCAGTTCACTTACAACTTCAGGATACTGATCATAAACATTGTTTTGCTCAACAATATCCTTTTCAAGATTATAAAGTTGAACCGGAGGCAGGTTCATTTTTTTTGCCTCTTTCGGTACAGGATAGCTCCATCCTCCCGATCCGGGGCACATTATTAGTTTCCATTTCCCTTTTCGAACAGCAAATGAGCCATTGACTGAATGATGTACAGTGGCCTTTCTTGCAGGTTCAATATCTTCACCCAACAAAACCGGAAGAATATTATAACTATCTTCTCCTGCGCTGTCCGGCAGAGTTTCACCCACAATAGCTGCACATGTAGCCATCAAGTCGGTAAGGCATACAGGCTGATCACTAACTGTACCAGCTTTTACTTTTGCCGGCCATCGAACAATAAACGGTATACGATGTCCTCCTTCAAAAATATCAGCTTTATGACCACGGAACACATAGCTGGGATCATGACCAAATTTTTCCAATTCGTCATATTGTGCCTCCGGTGAACAACCGTTATCGCTTGTGAGAATAAAAAGTGTATTATCTTCAATTCCATGATGTTCCAATGCATTCATCACCTGTCCTACGGTAAAATCAACCTGCAGGACAAAATCACCGTATGGATTGGTACCTGATCTGCCCTGAAATTCTTCTGTCGGGAGAATGGGTGTATGAGGAGCCGGTAGTGCAAAATAAAGAAAGAATGGCTTATCCCCTCTTTCATCAATAAAACGGTTAATAAAAGCAACAGCTTTTTCGGTGAGGTGCGGCAGTACCTGTTCATGATCAAAATCACTGCCTGTTAAACCTTTCCTCCACCATCCGTATTTAGTTTTGTTTTCGGTATATTCAGTTGGGACAGTAGTTGAATGATTATTTTCAATATATACATAGGGAGGAATATCCAGAGAAGCAGTAATGCCATAAAAATAATCAAATCCACGTGTAACAGGTCCGTTTAAAACAGGCTTCCCGAAATCAACACTATCAGGATCCTCATCAGAATATTGCCAGCCCAAACCCAAATGCCATTTCCCAACACAGGCAGTATAGTATCCATAGTTCTGCAGGAAAGAGCCAACAGTCATACGGTCTTCTTCGATCAGGGCATCGTCCCAACTCCAGAGCACTCCGCTTTTTAACCGGCTACGCCATGAATAACGCCCCGTTAGCACTCCGTAACGGGTTGGTGTGCAAACTGCTGAGCCGGAGTGGGCATCGGTAAATATCATGCCGGCTGTAGCCAGTTTATCCATATTTATGGTCTCCCATGCTGAATTTTCATTTATGGCTGAAACATCTCCATAACCCATATCATCCGCAAGGATATAAACAATATTGGGTGAATCATTTTGTTTTTTCTCAGAGGTACACTGAATGAATACTAAAAAGAAAAAAACAAAAATAACAAATACCTCTAATGAAGTGCATTTCAATTTCATTGCTATTTTTTATTCTTTAACCATTGAAAAGCCGGCATAATACTACACCAATTGACATTCCCATTGCCAGAACAAGCCAGAATCCTGCATGAGTAGGTATAGGATTAATAATCCGTGTTTGTTTTTGCAGAAATTACTTCGCCAACTTCAGTTTTTAATAAATTCTACTGTATGCACCGGATGATATTCACTGTCAAGAATTATAAGCTGATAACTCCCCTTAGAAAAACCATTCAAAGAAATCTGGTTGCTTTTCATTTTTCCTTTGCTTATAGTTTGACCAATATTATTCATAATGGTGTAATTATAGCCTTTGGCAGTTTTATCATTCAATAACCTGACATTCAAAATACTTGAACAGGGGTTGGGAAATATAACTATATCTTCTGCCGCCTTTATTTTTGAAACTTCCGAGGAAGTCTGGCATTCATAAGCTCCACAATCCACTATGTTGTCAAATACTCTCTCATTTCCATCAAAATCTGTTTCCGTATCAGCGGCAACAAAATCAGGATCCCCCGCATTAATAGCCGGTGAATTTTCCTGAACGTGAAAATCAGCAGACAAAACATCGGCTGAAACTAACAATGGATCTGAAAACAAAGAGTTTGCATTTAAACTTGTACCCGTTTGAAATTCGCTAAAGGAAGTATATTGTGTCCCGTTCCACTCTGTTTCAAAATTTCCCGATAAAGAATAAAACAGGTTATAATCCATTACAAGATTTACCTGGGATAATTCAGCATAAGCAAAAATATCTTGTCCGGAAAGGTAAAATATATTGTTTTTTATATCTGCATTCTCAAGATAAGTAATATACATTTCTCCTGTCCCACCTACAGCAAAATCATTTTTCACACATGTATTATTCAATATATCACAATCAACAACTTTGCCTGAACCATTAGGATAGTCAAATCCACCAACAGCAATTGCACAAACTTCATTATCATAAAACAGGTTATTTCTAACTGTTACATTTGAGGTGGTTTTTCCTGTGTTTTCACAACCTATTTCAATACCATATCCATTGTGATAACTAACATTGTTTTCAATTACAAGATCTTTCCCTCCATCAACGTAGATACCTCCCGAGGTAGCATAGTCAGATATACAATTATAGATTGTATTCCCTTTAACAAGTCCGTTACGTGCCTGGTCATTCTGCAAACTGGTTCCTTCATGACCAATAATATCAATACCAATATTTGTAATATCATGCACTATATTATCTGTTATCTCAAAGCCATCAACATTACCATTTACTGCTAACGCTTCACTATAACCTGTGCGACAATTGTAAATTTCATTTCCATCAATAATTAAATTCATAATCGGATCCTGTGATTCGGTACCAAATACAATTACAGGCTGTGCATTCGTTTCTTCAGTAACAGCATCGGATGCATTACCAGAAAAATTAATATTGTAAATTTTATTATTCCGTATGGTAATATTATTGCATTTTGCCTCAATTAAAATCCCTTTAGAGTCAAGCATCTCATTATTCGCAAGAGACAATCCTTCAATAGTAATATTGCTCTTGTTAGATATTTCAATTATTGCCTCTGAGTCAATTATATCTGCCCCACTGATTATTACAGTATCATTGCTATGGTTTCTAATAACAATTTTATTATCACTAGTACCTGATACTTCGATAAATAATTTCTCATTAAAGGTGCCTTTCATAATATTTAGTGTATCACCTGCAGTTAACTGATCCAGACCGTTTTGAATAGTTTGCCAGGGCAGATTATAACTACCATTTCCTGTATCATCACTTCCTAAAGTATTTACATAATAATTCTGCTGACAAAACCCGTTTAGATAAAACAAAGAGGAAATTAATACGAGAATAATTGCTTTCATCCGTTTAAAATTTTATAATTAATTGAAAATAAATAAATTAAAAATTTAAGAACGGATGTAACCACTCCGTTCTCACAAAAATTTTTTTAATCATGTTTGTTTGTGAAGTTTTGATTAAAAAAATTAATGTTCGTTTCATAACTGTTCTTTTTTAAAAGATTAATACTATAAACTGTATTGATTAGGTCTCTTTTCAAAAATAAAAATGACCAAACATTAAAGATACCGAATAATAAAGTTATTCATTTACTTTATTTTGAATTAACCGGAACCCTATTATTAAAAAATATGATCCAAAAATTAAATTAGAAATTATCGAAAGTAAAGCTATATCAAAATCTTTATTTACAATTTCAAAAATTAGTGAAAAGATACCTAAGGAAAAGAAAAATAATCCTAAAATCTTGTAGAACTTTCGGGTTCCTTGTGAAACCGAATAGTGACCCGAAAGATTAATTGTAATTGTTTCCATTCTGCTTCAAGGTTTAAAGGATTACTCTTAAATTATAACCTATCAGTTTCCCGGTATATGTTTAATAAAGGTATAAATTATTATTAATAATCTATTTTTTCTGGTAATAAATCGATATTCCTTGCAACAACCTGCCGGAAATATTTCATCTAAGTGTTAAATTGAGTATATGGCTTTTTGTATATTTAGCTTTTGAAACCCTCCAACATTTAGTTAATAAAATATACTGTTAAACATTGCGTTTTGACAACCATTTTGGGTAGTTTTACCCCAATGGATCAGCCATTAAAACACCTACCAGGCATTTTGGCGTTGACGTTCATCAAACATAGTTTTTGAAATTATAATTAAAAATTCAGGAGGATATTATGAATATGCCAAATAATACTCTACGTTCAATTACTGCCATTATTCTATTCTTAAGTTTATTTTCAGGATTTCTTATATCTGATTCTGTAGCCCAGGAACAGATCACCACACCTGAAAAGTTTTTCGGATTTAAGATGGGTACAGATAAGAAACTTGCCAGGTGGGACAGGATTGTAGATTATTTTTATACCCTGGAAAAGGAAAGTGATAGAATAAAAGTAATAGATATGGGGTCGTCAACAATGGGTAATCCATTTTTGGTACTTATCATTTCATCACCTGAGAATCTGAAAAACCTGGATAAATTTCAGGAAATAAATAAAAAAATAAGTGATCCGCGAAACATTGATAAACAAGCAATTGAAAATTATATTAAAGAAGGGAAAGCAATTATCTGCCAGTCTATGGGACTTCATGCAACTGAAGTAGGAGGCACCCAGATGACCCCGGAACTGACATATGATCTTATTTCCGGAAACGATATTGAAACACAGCGGATTTTGGATAATGTTATATTTTTTATGATTCCATGTTTTAACCCGGATGGTGAGATAATGGTAATCGACTGGTACAATGAAACAGTGGGAACAGAATATGAAGGAACAAGACTGCCCTGGCTTTATAATAAATATTCCGGACATGACAACAATAGGGATGGTGATTATTTAAATCTGGTTGAATCAAAGTATGCAGCAAAAATAATGTATGTAGACTGGCCGCCACAGGCATATATTGACCATCACCAGATGGGAACTTACGGAGCCCGTTTTTATGTTCCTCCTTATTGCGAGCCTATCCGTCCATATGCCGACCCGCTTATCTGGCGCGAAATTAGCTGGTATGGTTCACATATTGCATACAAACTTGAAGAAGCAGGCATTAAGGGAGTTATAAATTCGGCTATGTTTCCCGGATGGGGCCATTTTGGCTGGCACTGGATTACGCCTTTCCATAACATTGCAGGTATGCTTACCGAATCGGCAAGCGCAAACCTGGCAACACCGGTATATATTCATCCTGAGCAGCTCAAGGCAGGCAGCAGACAGTTTCCGGAATATAAAGCACAATCCACATTCCCAAGTCCGTGGCCAGGAGGATGGTGGCACCTAAGAGATATAGTCGAACAAAAAAAGGTTGCTGCATGGGCTCTACTGGATATGGCAGCCAAAAACAGGGAAACAGTACTCAAAAATGCATATCTTAAAGCTAAACACCAGACAGAAAGAGGAGCTAATGCCGATATAAAAACAATTGTAATCCCAGCGAACCAGCACGATTGGGGTACTGCAGTTAAGATGATTAATATTCTTCTGAAATCAGGAATTGAAATAAAAAAAGCTCTGGAAGATTTTTCAGTGAATGGTATGACTTACAAAAAGAATTCATACATAATATCTTTGGCTCAGCCCAAAATGGGACTGATACGTAATCTTCTTGTTGAAACTCACTATGCTGATAACCCCTGGACACGCAATAAAGACAATAAACCTTTAAGACCATATGATCTTGCAACTCATACAATGAATGAATTTATGGGAGTACGTACAGATCCAATAAATATTAAAGTGGAGGGTGATTTCAAAAAACTTGAAGGGGAGGAGATTTTATCAGGAAAAATATTCCCCGGTGGCAACGCATATATTCTTAACGGAAAATTAAATAACAGTTACTATGCTGTCAATTTACTTATTGATAAAGGGATAGAAGTTAAAAGACTGGATGACTATTTTAACGGACATAACCCAGGTGATTTTATTGTTTTAAAAGGTACTGAAAAAGAGGTTATAAAAATTGCACAGGAAACAGGTATAAACTTTAATGCTCTTGAAAAATTACCTCCTGAAGAGATTATTCATAATGTAAAAAGAGGACGTCTTGGTATGTACAAACGTTATTATGGGGGTAATATGGAAGAAGGCTGGACACGTCTTTGCCTTGACCAGTTTGCATTTCCTTATAAATCGTTGCGAGATCAGGAATTTGTTAAAGCCAATTTGAAAGACAAATGGGATATAATAATTCTACCGAATGATTCTCCAGACATCATCACTGGTAATATTACCAAAGAAAATAACCGGTGGTTATCTGATTATCCTGAAAAATACAAAAGTGGAATTGGAGAAGAAGGGATAGAAAATTTAAAGGATTTTGTAAAAAACGGCGGTATGCTGGTTACATTTGGTGAATCATATAAGCTGGTAGTTGAGGAGTTTGGATTAAACATAAAAAATGCCGTTGATGTTAATAATTCAACAGAATTTTTCTGCCCGGGCTCAACAATAAAAGTAAATTTTGACAATACCGACCCCCTTGGTTATGGTATGCCAGATGATGGACTTGTTCTGTTTCATAATAGTCCCGCATTTGAAATTATACCAGGCAGACACAATGAGAGATATAAAACCATTGTAAGATATAAAGATGAAAATCTGCTCCGGAGTGGATGGTTAATAGGAGAAAAAAATATTGCTAAAAAGGCAGGAATGGTTTGTGCACAATATGGGAAGGGCAAAATAGTGGTTATTGGATTCAAAGCCCAAAACAGGGCTCAAACCGATGGAACATTCAAACTCCTGTTTAATACGATAATTCAATAAGATTTTCATGTTTATAATCAGGTCCTGTAAATATTACATTTAATATTATACAAAAGCATTTCTCAACAGTTTCAGACTTTTAGGAACAGCTGTCTCCGGTGATTCCTGTCCTTCGAACTCCAGAGAAATATAGCCGTGGTAATTATGTTTTTTCAGGATACCGGCAACTTTCTTATAATCAATATCCAGGGTGTACCATTTTCCGCCTCCAAAATATGTCTTTGCCTGCACAAGCATTGCATACGGAGCAATCTGATCAAACTGTGTATACTGATCCTCCAGGAAATTACCTGTATCAGCCGTTACCTGGAGCCAGGGCGACCCTATCGCATTTACAATCCGCAGAACCCCTTCTGCAGTTCTGCCCAGGCCCCAATGATTCTCCAGTCCCAAAACAACCCCGCATTCCTTTGCTTTTGGAATACATTTTTCAATTGAATCAATCACCCATTTGAAACCATCATCATCCGAGTATCCTTCCAGCCGTGGTTCAATTCCCTTTTTTTCCATTAACAGATCAAACGACTTTATCGTACCCCATCTTCCTGTATTCAGACGCATAGTTGGAATACCAAGCTTGTAAGCCAGTTCAATCTGATGAATCGTTTTTTCTATGTTTTCGTCGCGGGATTCCTTATCCGGAGATAAAAAACCCTGGTGTGTTGAAAAACCCATCAGGTCGAGCCCGTTATGAAAAGCCCGGCGCTTTAATTTCTGAAGGTAGGCATTATCCTCAGAGGTCATTTGCATAAGTAGTATCTCAACACCATCAAACCCCATCCGTGCTGCCTGGTCAATACACTTTTCAATTGGCACCTCTTCCCTGGGTCCGTTAAACTGCCAGAATGAATAGGTTGATACGCCAATAGGATTAGGTTTCCCGGGGGGAAGATCCTTATCAGACCCTTTTTCATCAGCTAATACAGTTTTTGCTGATAAGGTTGAAATACCTGCTCCTGCTATTGCAAGATTTGTCAGAAAATTTCTTCTTGTTGTCATAATAATTAGTTTTTACTAACGGTTAATTGAACACGGATGACGCGGATTGAACTAATTCAAATTATCTCTAAATATACCCAGGATTATCGAAATCTCAAATTGTTAATTAATTAACCTAAGTTGCTAGTTACTGGTTACTGGTTGCTAGTTGCCTGAAGTTAAGAGCATTACATAATTCTTAATAATATTAGCAAATTATATAAGCAACCACAGATTTTTGATATTCAATCACATAACCAGAAACAAGCAACTAGTGACCAGCAACTTGAATTAAATAAGATTTTTCATTACATTGAAACACATTTTAAAACCGAAACCTATGAGCCGAAAAAAAACAAACCGCCGAAATTTCATAAAGAATTCATCTTTAGCATTGATGTTTGCACCTGTATTGGGTAAAAGCACACTTCTCCCTGATCAGGACACCAAAGAACCTGAAGAAATTTTAAAAATCAAAAACTATAACACTCTTGGCAGAACCGGGTTTAAAGTCTCTGATATTGCTTCGGGCTCACCAAGAAGTGAAGCAGTTCTCAAGGCTTTGTTAAAATCAGGCGTGAATTCTATTGATACAGGCGAAGACTACGGTAACGGTAATAACGAACGCCTAATCGGGAGGGTACTCCCGGAATTTGACCGGAAGAAGATATTTATTATGTCAAAGCTATATACAGAAACAAATTTCGAAAGTAAAGAAAAGGTAGTTGAGAGGATCAGAGGTGCACTTGAACGACTAGGAACAGACTATATTGATTGTATTGGAATACACAGTGCAGAAAACACCCGGATCATAAAAGATGAAGCGTTCCATGCAGGAGTGGAACAGATGAAAGCAGAGGGCAGGGTAAAATATACCGGTGTTTCTTGTCATGGTAATGCCTGGTATATGGCACCTGAAGAATCACTTGATAAGGTTCTGATGGCAGCAGTCGATGATGGGCGATTTGATGTAATTCAGATGGCCTATAACTTTGTTAATGCACCAATGGCAGATAAAATACTGGCAGCTTGTGAAGAAAAAAACATTGGGACAATTATAATAAAAGCCAATCCGGTTGTTATTTATAATATCCTGGAAAAATATGTGAAAAACCTGGAGGATCAGGAAAAAGATCCCGGTGAAGGATATTATGCCTATCGCGATCGCTATAAAGAACGGGCTGAGAAAGCAAAATCCTATTTTAATAAATATGGGAAAACCACTGAGGAAGAATTAATCGATGCTGCCACATTGTTTGTCCTGTCAAATCCGCAGGCACATACTGTTTGTATCGATATACCCAATCTCACTTCTATCAATCCATATCTGAAGCTATCCGGCAAAACATTGCAGCCGGTACAGGCGTCCCTCCTGGAAAAATACACAGAACATTTTGGAACATTGAACTGTCGTATCGGGTGTAATGAATGTGAAAAAGTTTGCCCTCACCATCTGCCTGTAAATACAATTATGCGGTACAACTACTATTTCCAGAATAAAAAACTGGAAAAAGAAGCCATGCAACTTTATGCAAAAATTCCGGGTAAAAATGCAGATGTCTGCAAAGATTGCCAGGGCTATTGTGAAGAAGCATGTCCCTATGGTGTAAGCACACACAACCTGTTGTCAATAGCTCATCAGAATCTGAGCCTGGATCAGGAAAGTTTTGGTTAATAACATTATTCTTTTTTATTGCCGGTTTTTGAAACAGCGGGATATGGAACCGGTTTTAATGTTTCCCTGTTAACCGGTGTCTGAGCTTTTACGGAAATAAGATATTCCCGCAATTCCCTGCATAATTCATCCGCTTTCTCAGGGTTTTGCTCCAGCAAATTTTCCTTTTCACCAATATCATTTTTCAGATTGTACAATTCCACCTGCCCGTTCTCGTAACCATATATCAATTTCCAGTCACCATGCCGGATAGCACTAAATGGTTTAATTGTTGTATCTGTTTCCCGCAATTCTTTCCATCCCCAGTAATGAGGGTAATGCCATACGAGCGGATTGTCCCGTTTAAAATCATTAGTTTGTTTAAGAAGCGGGGTAAGGTCTTTACCGTCAATATCTTTATTGTATATATCAGCATTTTTAATACCTGCAATATGCAGGATTGTGGGGAAAAAATCATCACTGATTACCGGTTCAGAACAAACAGTTCCGGGTTTAACAACACCTGGCCAGTAAACTATCATTGGAACACGATATCCTCCTTCGCGACTTGATCCTTTTCCGCTGCTCAACGGATAGTTTGTAGTAGGTGGTCCTGAGTGGGAAGCCAAACCACCATTATCGGACATGAACAAAATAACAGTATTATCGGCAATATTTTCTTTTTCCAACTTTTCCATAATTTTCCCCAAACTCCAATCCATACTTTCTATCATAGAAGCATATTGAGCCTGAGTTTCTTGTTTACCCTCTTCCCGGAATTTTTCTACAAGTCCGGGATGTCCCTGGATAGGTGTATGCACTGCATAGTGCGACATATCCAGAAAAAATGGTTTTGTGTTGTGATCCATAGTAAATTTATTGATCAGACGAAGGGCTTCATAGGTCAGGGCTTCATTAAGATACAGACTGTCAGAAAAATATTCATGCAGATTGATCATTTGTGAATCTTTCTTAGCATCTCCATAAGGAACATAATAGCTTCCCGGACTTCCCCTGTGGTTTCCGGCGATACTTATATCAAACCCCAGGTTAAAAGGATCGGCGCCTTCAGCTCCCTCTTTACCAAAATGAGCTTTCCCGATAAAAGCTGTATTATAACCGTTTTCCTGAAGTATTTTGGGTAATAAATTATCTGATCCGTTCAAACCATCAACGTTCCATTCCGGGATCAGATGTTTCTGGTCCTCTGCCGGATGGTTTCCCCTGCCGGGTATCCAGTTAGTGATTCGCGACCGGGCAGGATTTTTGCCGGTAAGCAAACTGGTTCGTGTTGGGGAACAAACAGGGCTTGCGGCGTAAGCATTTGTAAACTTCATGCCTGCAGCAGCCAGCCGTTCCATTTCCGGTGTTTTCTGATACTTGTTATTTTGTGTAGAATCTGTCCAAAAAGGAACAGAAGTATCTGTCCAGCCCATATCATCAACTAAAAAAAGAATGATATTTGGATGTTCTGTTCTTTCCTGATCTTCACTTCCCAACTGGCACCCGGGTATTAATAAAAAAACAGATTCCAGAATAAAATAAAAGATGGCAGGAATCATGTTTTTCATAGTTGGTTAGCCTTATCCTTTGGGAATAAACAAAATTAGGATAAAATATCAATCAGATATTACTTTCTTAATTAATCTTCGAAGCTATGTTATTTAAGAACCATTTTTTCAAGTTCTTCAAGTGACTTTCCTTTTGTTTCAAAAAGGTACTTCTTAAAGTAGAAGAAGCTCAGAAATGTAACCAGAGCATAAAACCCGAAAATATAACCAATTCCTTTCCCGCCACTGAACCATGCAGCAACCACCGGGAAAAGGAAAGATGTTACTCCGTTAAAAAACCAATGGGAGAATGAACCAATGGCTGTCCCCCTTGCTCGTACCTTATTAGGAAACATCTCAGCAAGCAAGACCCAGATAACCGCTCCCTGCGAAGAGGCAAAAAATGCAATAAAACCGATCAGACTCATCAGCATGACATAATTCTTAACCCCACCGCTTATATAAGCCCATGAAAAGAAACCCAGGAAAACGGTCATTCCTAAAGAGCCAACCAACAACATGGATTTTCGTCCAAAACGGTCGATTACCTGCATTGCAACGAGTGTAAAGATTAGATTGGTAAAACCGATAATGACTGTTTGTCCGATAGCCGAATCGGTCGAAAATCCGGCAGACCTGAAAATATCTGTAGCATAGTACATTATCACGTTGATACCGGTGAACTGGTTGAAAAATCCAATTGCAATAGCGATAAGCACCAGTGGTGTATATTTTTTCTGAAGAATACTTGCCTTCTTTGAGCTGGTCTCCTGCATAAGAGACAATTCAATATCTTCAAGCATTTTATCAATATCTGCATCGGGATTCACCTCCCTTATAACTTCCCTTGCAACTTCCGATTCTCCGTTTTTAACAAGCCATCGGGGACTTTTACCAACAAAAAAGAGTAGAGAAAAATAAGTCACTGCAGGAATACATTCACTCAGGAACATCCAGCGCCAGTTGTTCTCACCTGTATTAAGTAACAGATAATCTGAAAAGAAAGCAACCAGGATACCAACAACAATTGCCAGTTGAAATGTCAGGGTTAATCTGCCCCGATAAGCCGGAGGGGAAATTTCCGAAATATACGCCGGTGACAATACGGAAGCTCCACCGATAGCTAAACCACCAATAAACCGGAAAATCACAAACATGGTAAGATTGAAAGATAATCCCGTACCAATAGCTGAGATCAGGAAAAACAGTGCCATCAATTTCAACATCAACCGTCGCCCAAAAATATCGCCCGGACGCCCGATTGCAATGGCTCCGATTATACAACCAATAAGAGCTGAACTAACTGCCCAGCCAAGCATAGCCCCGGAAAGGTCAAAATGTTGTTTGAAAAAAGGCATGGCACCATTAATAACTGCAGTGTCAAAACCAAATAATAAACCGCCAAGTGCAGCAACAAATGTATAGAGAGCAAGTTTTCTGTTTATAATATGATTTTAAAATTATTTATTAGCATAATATAATTCAACATTCGAAATCAGGGGAGAAGCTTTAGAGCGTATTATAGTAAGCCGGATTCTGGAGGTTTTTACTGTTGGAAGTCTTAAAATTCTTTTATAGCCGATCGTTGTTTCCGATGCCAGCAGGTTCCAGTTATCTTCCACCATGGCTTCAACAGTAAATCCCTTAACACGTTGCCCAAGCGGAATATATTCCTGAATAACGAAACGGTTAAATTCAACCGGTTCCTCCAGATCTATCACAACGGAAGCATTTGTGATATTGTTTTCAGTAGCCCAGTAAGTTTCACCATTCCCGTCATTCACATTAGATGCCCGGTATTGACTGGAATTCCCGCGGGTATTTGTTGCAGTTACATTTTTGCCACTGGCAAGTTCTATCGCAAAATCTGTCTTTAGCGCTTCAGCAAGTTTAGAGACCTGTTCAACATCCTTCTCATGGATCAGTCCCTTGTCATCGACCGGGAAGTTCAAAAGCAGATTAGCATTTCTACCAACTGAATGGTAATAAATATCAACTAGTTGCTGTAAGGTTTTAACCTGGTTATCCTGTGAAGGATGGTAATACCATCCCGGTCGTATAGAAACATCAACTTCAGCCGGTACCCAATGAGTACCATCCTCATGGCCCGATCTCAGCTCTTTATACCGTGGCCATCCTGGCCAGGCTTCATCCCGCCGTAACAGGCACCAGTTAGTTTCATTTGCCCAGCCCTGTTCATTACCAACCCATCGTATATCCGGACCTGCATCACTGAAGATCACTGCATCAGGCTGAAGTTCACGAACAATTTTAAAAGTGTTTGGCCAGTCGTAGTAAGTTTTCCTGTTTACTTTTCTGTCCTCATCCGCCCCACCATAGTATCCGGTACCTCCGTTTGCCCCGTCGATCCAAAACTCGAATATTTCTCCGTAATTTGTAAGCAGTTCCCTTAGTTGGTTACGATAATATGTGATGTACTCAGGGCTCCCGTAATCAGAATGGTTCCTGTCCCAGGGTGAAAGATACAATCCCATTTTCAAACCATATTCTTTACATGCTTCAGACAATTCTTTCACAACATCTCCATTCCCATCCCGCCATGGGGAATTCTTCACTGAGTGTTCAGTATATTGTGAGGGCCACAGGCAAAAGCCATCGTGATGCTTGGCTGTAAGGATAATTCCTTTCATACCTGCCTCTTTGCATATGCGGGCCCACTGTCGGCAATCCAGTTCTTCCGGATTGAACAGGTCAGGTGATTCATCACCATAACCCCATTCCATATTAGTAAAAGTGTTCATATTAAAGTGAATAAAAGCATAGAATTCCATTTGATGCCATGCTATTTGACTCTTAGATGGGACAGGACCAACAGGCTCCGGAGGATTCACTTTCCTGCATCCGGTTATTAATATAAGAATCAGAAATAATAAGTTAGCTTTTTTCATCCGTTTAAATATTTGATGTTAGTGACATGGTTACTTATATTTTCTGCCTTTTTTCAAGTTCTGTGGTAGTTGCTCATAAATAAATTTATTTTCAAAGGTATTCGCGAGCTCACTGCCTATCGGCAGCTCGGTTGTTACTCGCTCCCACAATAACCCATTGCACAAACCCGCTCGTGAACTTCCATGTGGAAAAACCCGGATACTGTTGTGCAATCATTCTTTAATCATTCTTGTTTGTGGATTAATGATACATGGAAGTTTCATATGCTCATATTTATTTAACATTTCCAAATATAATATTTTCAAACTGTAAATGATCTTCATACAAAACATAAACCCGCCTGAAATCAGGCAGGTTTATTCTGTTTTATTATGCGATGGTTTTTTGATTGATCTGGAAATGTGCTTACAGTTCGCGTTGACTATTTCTAAAAACTATACTTTAGCTTAAACATCAACATATTATAATCTTTCATACTTGCGAACATATTATCCCCTTTACCGTTAAACAAAGCCGCTGATAATGTTATTTCAGCATTGTCGGTTGCCATATATGAAATTTCGGGAATATAAATCAGAGCATAATTATTCCCAACATCACTCCAATCGGAAACAATAAAACCTCCGCCAACAGGGGCGATTTTAAGCTTATCTTCAAAGAATTTCTTTTCTAACCGAACAAAGAAATAATCATTGAGAGCATCTTTTCCTCTTTCGTTAATAAAACCGTGCATATATTGAAAATTAAAATATGCTCCATTTGCAAAATTGTAATCGGCACCGAGAATAAATTTTGTATATATCTTTTTTTCGAGAACTGTTGTGTCCTGAGTTACCGGCACAGGTGACATCGGATACAAGGCAGATAAATTATTAGTCATCATAACTTCGTTTTTGGGAAGAAAAGCTGCTGCTTCTGCCCAAACACCAACACCTCCAATACTTCCCGCCATATCAATTCCGAAAATATGTGTTCTGTAGAACGACAATTGTGAATTTATACTTATTCCACCCATTGCATCAACCGGAGTAAAAGTATTATATGTGCCGATTGGCATACCATCTCTTCCCCAAACATAGCTTAATGAAAAATCAAAACCAGTTGTAAAACCTTTAAATTTTAAACCAGCTGTTGAGCTTTCGGCTAAGTTATATTGCGGCATATTTATTTGATCTGTGAATCTTATCAAGGTCATTCCCTGGGGCAATTCCATTGTAGGAGTTAGCGCATTTGCAAAAATTCCGACAGGCATATTAGCCGGTTGAAAAAACGGGATAAATACTCCTTGTAAAGAAAATTCCGAATTGAAATAATAATCCAGACTGATAGCATCAGAACCTCTGTGACGACCAAAATCCAACACATCTTCCAAATCGTATGGGTTTAAGTTGTCGGTTGGATTTAATTTATCTGCGGTGCCCCATGTAATTTTTTGTCGACCGATTTTCACATCAAGATTTTTAGTTAAAAAACCAAATAATTGAACATAGGCTTCTCTTACTTCAAGATTGTAGGGATCAACAATTCCTTTGTTGTATAGGTCTGCCGAGGAATTAATGCCTGGCAAACCGATATTACGCAACCAAACTTCGCTGTAAAATTTTGAATTACCGGTAATTTTCCTGGTAAGTTTCAGTGTTAAACGATTTTCGTTCCATGCCCAATCATTTGGGTCCTCAAGCAAAAAACGCTGGTCTGTTAATAATTCGCCGGACAACTTTATTTTGTCACCGTTTTCTTGTGCGTTTGCAATGTTTGAACTTATCGAAAGTACTATAACTATTATTACTGTTAAACCTAATTGTTTCATCCGTTTAAATTTTTTATGTTAATGACAGGGTTACTTATTATTTTCTGCCTTTTTGCAAGTTCTGTGGTACTTGTTACTCGCTCCCGCAAGAACCCATGGCGCAATCCCGCTCGTGAACTTCCATGTGGAAAAATCCGGATACTGTCAGGCAACCATTATTTAATAATTTTTGTTTGTGTATTAATGATACATGGAAGTTTCATCTTATGATATTTTTAGTTTTAAAATTATCAATAGCTTCAATTGTTGCACTTCTGCCTAATTCAATTATTTTTCCCGATTTATAGAAATCATAAGTTCCAAAAGAAGCTCTTGAAATATTTATTAAAATATCAGGTTGATATTTTTCGAGAGTCATTAAAGATATCTGGTGAAGCATTAAGCCTGTTGTTTTATTTAATAAACTGAAATATCCAAGCTTATCAGTTTCATGTTTCGGGATGAAATAATTTAGTTTATTAATAATTGTATTTACATATTTTGAATATTTTTTTTCCTCGTGGTCAGCATTCTCAGGTATTGTGGTAATATTTGGAATACGTGCATTTACATCAACTACTACCAAAATATCATCATCAAACCTTTTAGCCCTATTGATTGGAATCGGGTTTAAAACTCCGCCATCAACTATATGAGAACCATCCTTATCAAATGGTGTAAACACATTTGGTATTGATATGGAAGCCCTTATAGCATCATATAAACTGCCACTATTAAAAACAACTTCTTTATCATTGCTTATATCAGTAGCAATAGCAACAAACGGGATTGACAAATCTTCAATATTCCTATCAGGAATCATTTTTTTCATTTCCTTAAGTATCTTATCACCTTTTATTATGCCATTCTTGCTAAATGTAAAATCAATAAGATTAAAAACATCCATCTTGTCCAATGAGCACATCCATTCTTTATAAACTTCAAGGTTACCTGTAGCATACATTCCTCCTACTAAGGCACCCATAGAAGTCCCTGCAATTGATTTAATTTCAAAACCCTGTTTTTCAAGTTCTTCAATTACGCCAATATGTGCAACACCACGTGCTCCACCACTGCCTAATACTAATGCTACCTCCTGTTTCATGTTATTGTTTTAATTTTCTAACAGTAAATTCATCATCTGTTAAACCCGTATCGTATTTAACACCAGACATCAACATTTTTGTTTTATGGTTCTTTCTAAGGTCAGTTATTTCAATTTCTTTGGCATTCCAGTATTTTCCAATTTTTTCAAATTGATAAACAGCCTCTTTAGCTTTCTTATTTCCTTTATCCCAATATTCCATATAGGTTGGATAATAATTGGTTTTATCTACTTTAACTATTAACCTGGAATATACTGATTTAGGAGATTTTGGGATTAATTCCAGAATATAAACATCGCCTTCTGTTTTAACCAGTTTGGGAGTATATTTTTCGGAATATGGCTTTGATTCCATGTCATCGTACGAAAAATCTGTTCCTGCGAAATTTTGATTTTTTACTGATGATGATATTCTGCGTTCTTTCCCAAATGCAGGCATATACAAATACATAACATCGTTTGGTAAAGACAAAACTGCAATTCCTGCTTGTGATGCAGGGGCTGTAAACCGGAAAATACGTTTGTCGTTCCCTTTCTGAATAATGTTTGCTTCCCGTGTTTTTTGCTTTCCGGTTTTATCAATTAAAATAATTTTTGTTTTCCCTGTCATATCCCCGGGAGAATACATTACATCGTCCAATCTTTTTAAAATGGTATTTGCATCTTGTGCATTTGCACTTAACATTCCTCCTGTAAGAAGAAATATACTTACTATTGTTGACTTTAAATTTCTCATTTTAATAAATATTTATGTTAATGAATTAAGATTTGATTTTTTCTATTTTTCTGTAATACAGAATTATTATTACCGGTAATAGTGTTAAAGCCCCCAACCCGGAACCAATCATACTCATTGCTACCAGTATCCCAAAACTTTGTAACGGAACCATTTCTGAAAATACCAAAACTAAAAAACCGGTAGCAACTGACAATACGTTTATTACTATCGCCTTCCCGCTTATTTTTATGGTTTCTTCCATTGATCTGTTTAATTCACCGGTTTCTTTGTAAACAAAACTAAAGTGTGTGATAATGTGAATAGAGTAATCAATTCCAATACCGAGTGCTACACTTGCCACAAGTACTGTTGCTACGTCTAAAGGAATGCCGGTTGCTCCCATAAATCCAAAAAGTATAGTTATTGTAGCAATAATTGGAATTGCTGCAAACACCCCTTTTATTGGTGAGCGTAAAATCAGACCTACAATTAGCAAAACCATAATTATTGCAATCACCAGACTGCTCATTTGACTATTAATAAGACTCTTTTCCAGTTGCGAATAAACAGATGGCATACCGGTTACTTCTATTTTACATTCTCCAGTCGAATTTTTAGTAACAAAATCATCCATGTAAGCAACAAAATCGTTCATTACTTTACTATCGGTTGAAGCAAATTTTGATTGAATAATTGCTTTGTCAAGCTCATCTGAAACTAATTGCGGCATAATATCCTGCCCTTCTAATAAAAACCAAAGATTCTCAATCTTTGCTCTTACATCAGGTATTTTCTTGCCTTCATCCATTACGTCATTCATTTCTTCAACCAGATCGGCAATAGATTGTGTGCGGTCTATTGCCGGGAATTCTTTCATGTAGTTCTCTGTTTTAATCATCATTTGCAGAAAATCAGGACTTTGCACATCGCCATTAAACACAACAAAAACAGGTTGTGTACCACCAAATTTTTCTTGCATTATATCTTCCGTTACCCTGGTAGGATTACCTTTTTTAAAGTATTCTACCATATTCACTTCCCTTTGGATAAAGAAAATACCAATGATACTTACAAGCATTACTATTCCCCAAACTGATAAAATATATTTTGGATACTTATGCAATAAATCATTCAGAGGAGAAAGAATAATGTCATTTATAATTGTGCTTTTCTTTTTATCATTACGTTCTATTCTTTTTGCATTTTTATACATTGAAAGTGCCGAAATTATCGCGGGAACAAAAAATATTGAAAGAAGCAAGGCAAAGATTACTCCTAAAGCAGTAAACAGACCGAAATCACGTATCATTTTAAGATATGCGCCAAATACAAACGACACAAAACCAATCATGGTGGTTAACGCGGCAAGAACTACCGGAACGGTAATATACGCCAATGCTTTAATTAATGCTTTTTTGCGGTCCTGGTCAAAAGTTGCATTGATCCGGTTTATAACATGAATAGTATAAGCACTACCAACTGCAAGTAATATTATAGGTGTAGTATTTGAAATCATTGATAATTCATAGCCGAATAATACCATAGCCCCAAGCACCCAAATAACTGAGAAAGCAGCTGTAAGCATTGGAAGCACAACACCTCTAGTTGACTTAAAAGCAAGAAAAAGAATAAAAACTATCAGAAAAAAGGTGATTGGTATTAGCCTGATAATATCTGATCTAATTAAAAAAGTAATATCATTCATCATAAACGGAAGTCCTCCAAAATATAACTTCTCAGGAATATCAAGTTCAGATATTTTTTCTTTGATATTTTCAGCAACCGCTTGTTTATCTGATCCGTCAAGCAAAGTAAAAATGACTAAAGTAGAAGTTCCATCTTCTGATACGATTGTGCCATTATACATATCTTTCAAGAACACTCTCTCTTTTAAAGTATCTAATTCTGCTTTTGTATCAGGCAAATCATATTCATCAAGTAATGTTCCTATTTCTATTCCCCATTCGCTCCCTTTTATGTCAAGTACGTTGGTAAGGCTTGTTATTGTAGAAATTCCATCTAATACTCTCAATGTATCAGTAATCTGTTTTACATATTCAATAACTTCTTTTTTGAAAACATCATCAGTTTCTATAATAATCATTCCCATATCATTGCCACCAAACTCTTTACCAATATTTTTATATAAAAGTGCAACAGGGTCATCATCCGGTAATGAACTTATTATATCCGAATTAATTTTCAGGTCTTTAATCTGATAACCAAGAAAAGCTGTTAATGCAATAACAATAACTATTATCAGCCATTTTAATTTGACTATTCCTTCTGCCAGTTTATTCATACTTTATTTTTTGATTTATTTAAACTTTTATCGTTTTATAGTCAGTTTTTGTTAAAAAAAATTATGATTTTACCCCTCTAATAAGAATTCCTATTAACCCTTCAAAATAAGGAGAATATTTTTCATATTTATTTTGTAAAAAGAAAGGTATCTCAAGTCCTCTTAATACTATCATAAATACATCCAACAAAATATCCATGTCTCCAATAGCTGCAAATTCTTTTGTTTCAACTCCTTGTAATAATATTTTTCTTAGACTTTCTTTTTCCCATTCATCTAATTCTTCTCTTAAATCATCAATAAAATCAAAGTGTTCAAAAAAATCTGCTTTTAATGTTTCATGGTAATTCGCTGCATCATTTAATATTTCCATTCTCCTGAAAAGATATTTTTTTATTTTATCCGAAGCACTTAAATCACTATTGTTAATAATAACAGATAGCTGACCTTTTAGACTCATTATTTCTTTTGATACAACCTCTTTAAAAAGTTCCTCTTTACTGGCAAAATGATAATATAAAGAACCTTTTGCTTTCCTGGCTATTTTAGCAATTTCATCCATTGATGTTTTATGAAAACCAAACCTGCTAAACAACTTATTAGCAACACTTAATATTTTTTTTCTAGTATCGTCTATTGCCATATTTTATATATATAATCTTTTTGACCAATTTTGTTTATGAGTACAAAGAAATGAATTGTTTTCGAAATAACAAAATAAATTAAGAATTATTTTGTTACCGGATCCCTTCCGCTGCCATACGGTCAAGGTTTAAGGTGGAGTACAACTCCCTACTATTGCAATTCAGTAAAATAGAGCTTCATATCAAGAGTATCTCCTGTTTCCTTCTGAAGTTCCTCCAAATCTTTTATAAGAATTTTTATCTTTTCCTGATAACCATCAGCGGAACCCGGACACTATGATCAAACATATTCTGTTTACCAATCAGGCCATGGTGTCCAACAGATAATCCATGATCGGTTGTAAAGAATATATAAGTATTTTTTTTCTCCCCTGACTCTTCCAGTGCTTTTATGATCCTTCCAATTTGTTCATCCATATATGTAATAAGTGAATAATACTCACGGCGGTTTACTTTCACTGCATGTGGTGTTCTTTTCCATTTAGGTTAAACCATTCATATCTAATTGAAAATAAAATAAAGAACTACCATAATCGAAAGCAGTATAGCGGACAATATCCTTGGATCTGTTATCCCTGTAACCTTACCCTTTATTAAGAAAGCAAGCGGGCTTTCAAGAGTCAGATCCCTGATTTTTTCAAGTGGCGGTCTGGGGGTAAGGTAACTTACACCAAAATAGATAATGCTAATAATAACAAACAGCCAGAATGCCTGCATCATATACGGAATTCCGAGGTATTCAGTAATAATTTTAACATCACCGAACATCGGGAAATCAATCATAAATACTACAGCTCCCAGAATAAAACCTGATATTATTGATACAGCAGATGCCTCTTTGGTTCCTCTTCTCGAGAAAACTCCAAACAGAAATACTACAGCAATAGGAGGTGACAGTACAGCAAGGATTTGGTTAATAGCATCAAAAATACTTATAAACCTCTGTATCATTGGCGACCATGCTATAGCCAGAAGCATCACGATTGCAGCTGTCCATCTCCCAATTCTGACCTGCTGCTTATCAGTTGTCTCAGGTCTTATCCGTTTAACAATATCAACTGAAACCAGCGTAGCCGAACTGTTCAATGCTGCTGCTATTGTACTCATCAGGGCCGCCAGCAGGGCAGCTGCAAGTAACCCCATCAAACCGGTTGGAAGCAGTTCAGTAATAAGTGTTGGTAAAGTATCATTCGGGTCTTTTATAATATCTCCGAAAAGCACATATGCCAGTATTCCCGGAACAACTAAAAGAAAAACAGGTAGTATTTTAATAAAACCCGCGAAAATTGGTCCTATTTGAGCATCCTTAAGTGACCTTGCACCCAGAACCCTTTGTACAATAGTTTGATCGGCACACCAGTACCATAATCCGATAATGGGATAACCCAGAACAAGAGAATACCAGGGCAATTTCGGATTGCTTTCATATGAACGAAACAGGTTAAGCTGATCAGGTTTCACTGCTTCTTTCAAATCGGCATAAGAATGGATACCATGGTCCGGCAGAGCTTTAAAAGCCAGGAAAGCCATTATCCCGGCTCCAATTATGAGGATCACAGTCTGTATGGATTCTGTTATAACAACTGCTTTTAATCCGCCCAAAATAGTATATATTGAAGTAACCAAAGCAATTATCCCAATTGATATCCAGATGCTTATACCAAAGAAATTTTCAAAAACAACAGCTCCGGCATAAAGACTGATACCGATATGCATAAACAGAGCTCCAATAATAGCCATAAATGCCAGTAAGCTACGTGAAACGCCACTGTATCTCTTTTCAAGGAATTCCGGCAGGGTTGATATTTTATTTTTGAAATAAAAAGGAGCAAAAATCAATCCCAGCACAACCAAAAGAAGAGTTGCCATCCATTCAAAATTTCCCTGGACCATCCCATCTTCAAACCCTGCTGATGCAAGACCAACAAGATGAATTGTTGAAATATTGGAGGCAAATAGTGCTGCTCCAACAAGTGCCCAGTTGAGCGACCTGCCGGCGAGAAAGTATGAACTACTGGTCATTTGTCTCTTTTTAACTACCAGTATTCCAACAGCAAGTATGCCCAGCATATAAACAACAATGATTATAAGGTCCAATAGGGGTATTTTTATTCCTTCCATGGGGGTGAAATTCGTTAATTGGTTAAGAGCGTTACAGGTTAAGGGTTATGGGGTTCACCATAATTGTTTAATTTCATCAATTGATACACCAAGGATTTTTACAGATAATTTGTCTAACTGATCTTCGGGTCCGGTGAAATGAAAAACATTATGATAATGGGTAATGCTTTCTCCTTTTCCCAGGAAGGCTGCCGGTGAAGAGCTCTCAATTTCATAGAAAGGTCCCATCTGGCTGCCATCTTCCAGAGGACCGTCATTATATGCATTCATTACATCTCCGCTAAATGGATTTTCCTGCCATTTCCAAAGTTGATTTATATACTCTGTTGCCTTCTCAGGGATTGAATATTTCACAATTGTCAACACTTTGTTATCAGCATCATAGCTTCCGGCAACCGGTTTTGCCCTTTTAGGTGTTAATCCAAGTTTTCGTCTTTTGTTTCCATCAACCCTGAAAAAAACAATATCATCAGAATATTTTATACGTTCAGATGTTATCTCCCCGAAATAATCAGTTGTAGCTACCGGTCCTAATTCTTTTTCATCTCCTTTCTGAAAAGGAATAATAACTGTGATATGATCACCGGGAGAGAACATGTTTAACATCCATATTGAGAGTGTTCCGGTTTCTCTTGTCCAGGCATTATCTCCAATATTTGTCATTATATTCTCCGAACCATAACCAACCCAATTTACATTCCCGGGAATTTTTATTCCCAGAAGATCATTTACCTTTTCACCATCAAACAGGTTTATATTACGATTGACCCGTAAATTAAACTCCGATCCCGAATAATTCTTCAGGGTCATTTTTTTTTCCATCTCAACTTTGTTTTGAGACTCAGAAATTAACTCCCATGATTCTGTATCAATCGGGGCCGGTGTGAACCAGTTATCGATATTCATCCCACCACCCGGCTTAAAGAATATTGAAAATTGTCCTCCTTCCGGACCGATCCACAACCTGTCCTCTCCACCATAAGCATTCATGTGATCAAGTAAAGTGTCAGATTCCAGTAGATCATAATTGATCCAGCCAAAACTTTTACCTCCAAGTCCTTCGGCTGTACTTGTGAAAACCTTACCCTGGTACTTCGGGGAAATAATTACCTGTGCTTTGTTATCATTACCTGAAAGCACGATTATATTTCCTTGTTTCTCTAAAAAGTCAAGATCATATCTAAAAGTTCCTTTTTCCATAACCAAATTATTTTTTTCCTGACCATTTCCCGGAGCACATGAAAAAAAAGCTGCCAGAATGATCAATAAGCCAAAAACACAATAAATGTCAGTTTTCTTCATCTGTTAATTTCATTTACAAGTAAACATTTCAGGATATACTATAAACTCTTCTCCTTCAGTAGTTTCATTAACCATACGATTTTCGTTATACAGAAGTCTGCATTGTTTACCTGCCAAAGATTTTATCCCAGCTGAAACAAGCTGTCCCTTATCCCATTTGATATCAATTTCAAATCCGCCTCTTACTTTAACTCCTTTTACTTCTCCATCTTTCCAGGCATCAGGCAGAGCAGGTAATAACTCAATCTCTCCGCTATGCGATTGTACAAGCATCTCAATTATTCCTGCACAGCCACCAAAATTACCGTCAATCTGAAACGGAGGATGAGTATCGAGCATACTGGGTAAAGTTGATTTTGAAAGAAGTGCTCTAACATTACTATAAGCTTTTTCCTGATCTTTTAATCTTGCATAAAAATTAATTATCCAGGCTCTGCTCCATCCGGTATGCCCCCCTCCATGTTTCAACCTGTATTCTAATACTTTTTTTGCTGCCTCCATAAGCTCCGGAGTTTCCTGCCATGTAAACAAATTTGCAGGATGTAAACCATAGAGGTGCGACATATGCCTGTGACCCGGTTCTGCTTCCTCAAAATCCTGCGACCATTCCAAAATCCTGCCATCTTTCCCTATTTTAACCGGGGATAGCTTATCAAGCGTACTCAGCATTTCATGTCTGAATATCACATCGGCATTAAGCAGCTCCGATGCTTTAACTGTTGAGAGAAGATGATCCTGTATAATCTGGTGATCCATTGACGGTCCCATACATAAACTTGCCCTTTCTCCGTTTGGAGTAATAAATGAGTTTTCAGGGGAAGTAGACGGGCCCGAAACCAACAAGCCGGTTTTTGGATCCTCAACAAGAAAGTCAAGATAAAACATAGCTGCCTCCTTCATAATTGGATAAGCAGTATTCTTCAGGAAGGCGAGATCTTGTGTGTATAAATAATGATCCCACAGATGTCTGGAGAGCCACCCACCTGCCATGGGCCAGGCTCCGTAAACCGGTTTACCGAATCCTGAAGTAAAAAACCAAACATCAGAAGTATGGTGAGCAGCAAATCCATCTGAACCATACAGAGTTCGTGCCGTTTTCCTGCCATTTGGCAAAAGCTTTTCGATAAAATCAAATAAAGGATAGCTACACTCAGAAAGGTTTGCGACCTCAGCGAGCCAGTAATTCATCTGCAGATTAATATTTATATGGTAATCTGAATTCCATGGAGGCTTTATCCCGTTTACCCATATACCCTGCAGATTTGCAGGCAAGCAACCGGGGCGTGAGCTGGAGATAAGAAGGTATCTGCTAAACTGAACATATAGAGAGATCAGAGACGGATCGATAGCACCAATTTTCAAAGCTTCCAGCCTCTCATCTGTTGGGAAATATCCGGCTTGCGAACTTCCAAGATTGATAGAAAACCTGTTAAACCACGATTGATATTCAGCAATATGGTCGCATTTGACATCTGAATATTTCCTTCCGGTGGCTAATTCCATTTGCTTTTGGCTTTGAGTAAACGGATCACTACCGGAATAATCCGTTGCTACTGTAATTACAAGCAACAGGGTATCGGCCGAACTGACTGTAATACAGTTTTCTCCATGAGAGATTTTCCCATTCACAGGAACCACTTTTATACGTCCACAATACCCGACCCCTTTCTCCGTTCCGGCAATTCCCGTGATAACTATCTCATTATCTACAACCTGAATATCATGATTAATACCACCTCTCTGCAAGGATATCTTTGCATTGATCTTTCCTGAATCATTTGCCACAACCCTCCAGTAAATTGCCTGATCAATTGCAGAACTAAAAGTCTCCCTTGTAAATTCAGTTTTTTCAATTTTATACCTGACAGTTGCAATCGCTGTTTCAAGGTCAAGTTCCCGGGAATAATCCTGTGGTTCAGAATGATTCAATAAATCAATAGTAAGGACACCCAGTTCCTGGTAAGTATTAGTACCTGAAGGCAGCCGATCACCCATAACTTTTTCAGCTGCAAGCTTTTCTGCCTCTTTATATTTCCTATCAAACAACAGCTGCCTGATTTCCCTGACATACTTAAACCCATCAATACGATCAGTATTTTCCCCATCATGGCTCCAGATACTTTCTTCGTTAAGAACGATTTTTTCTGATTGTACACCACCATAAATCATGGCGCCAAGACGTCCATTTCCAATTGGCATACTATGATCCCATTGTAAAGCAGGTTGACGGTACCAAAGCTTCAACTTTTTTTGCTTGTCCTGTGAAGCAGAAGGCAGGATAAAAATTATCCCCAAAAGCAGGATTAATATTGATCTGACCATTGTTATTCCGTTGTTCAAATGTATATTAAGATGAATTATACAGGTTAAGCACACTGTCGCTGAAGCTATAGCTTAGACGCCCTTATTCCACAATCAATCAACTATCACTAATATGCAGCATCGTCGGGAATATCAGTTAAAGTATAATCTACCTGGTAATAAAGGACCATTTCTTTATCATTAAGGTTTTCCATGGTTATGCGGCATTTTTTTCTGAAAGGCATCTGCCAGTATGAATTCAATCCACTTCCGGGGTTCACGCATATTGGTAAAGAGCGTATCTCCGGCTCGTTCCCGTTACCCCATCCGGTACAGAAAAAATCGCCCACAGGCACCTCAACTGAAGGTTCAGTTTCATCATCCCAATAAATCCTGAAAATATTGAGGCGGTAATTGGCTGAAGGAGTCATCCAGATATGCTGAATTGCACCTTCTCCTGTTATTTCAGCCATTGAAAAAGTTTTACATTTAAGATACGAGTTTCTCTCTTAATAAAACAACTTCCCTGGTAATGTTCTCAACATCCTTTTCAGTAAGACTCGTATCAATACCTTCGTAAACCTTTTTCATCGGCTCGAACATGTCAAGTATCTCTTTCACAGCAGGGTCATTGGTATGTTGTGTTGCTAAATCTATAAACAGCTCAAAAGATTTTTTCTGTTCGAGTAGTACACTTACAATACCTTCTACATGAAATACTGATTCGGATATATGGGTAGTAATGTACATGCCTTCAACCCATGCCCCTGCAACAACCATCAAAGCTTGTGACTGCTGGTCGTTTTCGCTCAGGGAACCAAAAGTACCATCAAACGCCTTGGTTAGGATATTAACAAGTTGATCTCTGCTATCAAAATTATTTTTAATATCATCGTATAACTCCTGACTATAAATGTCCGACATGCCCAAGTCGTTAGCCAACACCCGAATAGCGTCCAGGTAATCGATAACATCCTGGTTCATATTATAAAGTGTAGCATAACTTAAGTCTGCACCGTACACACCCAGATTTATTGATTTACTTTTACTTGTGACATAATTTTTAACGTTTTCAGTAGAATTAGAAACTCCGACCATATATCCTACCTCCAACTCTGTAAGCATTTTTATCACTTCAGCTGATGTCGGGAGAGGGTACATAACTTCATCAATTTCTTTCGTTAACTCTTCAATTTCCTGAATATCAATCTTTTCCTGGTAATCAGATCCTTTTTGGTTTTTACATGAGAATAATCCTGTAACAATAAGAATCAATACAGGAAGCAGTACAATAACAATTTTTTTCATTGGTTATTTTTGTTAGTTAAATATTAATTTCCTTCCCCTGACTTTTATGTAATCCCAATCTTATTGCAAAACTACTATTGTCAGGAGAAATTACCATATTCTGCAATAAGTTACCATAAAAATAGCAAATTAATCGCAAATCTTTTCTATTGATTAAAAAACCATGCAAAAAATGTTGAATTGGATGTATTTGTGGTAATGCCTAACCATGTACATGGGATAATAATTAATTAGATAGTTGGGTAATTTAGAAGCTTTTTCCTATTTCTTAAAAAAATTAAAGCCCCTGAAAATACTATATTATCAGGGGCTCTAAAAAATGCATGTACCCAGAGCGGGACTTGAACCCGCACGGCCGTTAAAGGCCATTGGATTTTAAGTCCAACGTGTCTACCAATTCCACCACCTGGGCATGGTGATTAAAGCCGCCATCAGGCGGCTTTCTTTTTGTTGAGCGGAAAACGGGGTTCGAACCCGCGACCCCGACCTTGGCAAGGTCGTGCTCTACCGCTGAGCTACTTCCGCTTATTATTATTGTGTGTGCAAAAATAGTACTTTTTTAGTGAATATGAAAAAAATCATGCCTTTGTAATTATTCAGTGACTTAAATCTGAAATGCTAAAATGGTATAATCTCACTATGCTTTATATTTATGAGTCGGCAATCTTCAGTCGGCAGTCAGCAATTTTAAGACCAAGCTATTTTTACTTTTGGTATATATATACAATTTAAGTTTCTAAAATCCAGATACCATTGTGTTATATTTGTTTGATTGTTATTTGCTTTCTTGCCGACTGCGGACTGTTGACTTCCTATTTCTTCAAATGCTTCTTTATATCATTCAGTTTATTCAGTGCTTCTACAGGAGTAAGATTATCTACATCCAGGTCAGCGATCTCATCACGAATTTGCTTTAACACCGGGTCATCGAGCTGGTAAATACTAAGCTGAAAACCTTCCCTGTTGCCGGCAAGATCAGAGACCGGTTTTGTCAGGCTGTTCTTAACGTGTGATTGTTCCAACTCCTCAAGTATTTCATTCGCTCTGCTTACAACGCTTTTTGGCATTCCCGCCATGCGCGCTACATGTATACCAAAGCTATGCTCACTGCCTCCTTTTTTCAGTTTCCTGAGAAAAATAATTTTATTTTCAAGTTCCTTAATTGAAACATTAAAATTCCTGACACGCGAAAATGAAGCTTCCATCTCATTCAATTCATGATAATGAGTAGCAAACAGGGTTTTTGCTTTTGCCCTGGGTTGCTCGTGAATATATTCCACCATTGCCCATGCAATGGAAATTCCATCATAAGTACTGGTACCCCTGCCTATTTCGTCCAGAAGGAGCAGGCTTCTGGATGAAATATTATTAAGTATACTGGCAGCTTCATTCATCTCAACCATAAAGGTTGATTCACCCAACGAAATATTATCTGAAGCACCAACCCTTGTAAAAATTTTATCCACCAAACCTATCCTTGCTGATACCGCAGGAATAAAACTCCCCATCTGGGCAAGCAAAACAATCAGTGCTGTCTGCCTCAACAGAGCAGATTTGCCAGACATATTCGGACCGGTTAGAATAATGATCTGCTGATTTTCATTGTCCATGTAAACATCATTCGGAACATATTTCTCGTCAAGAGGAAGCTGCTGTTCAATCACGGGATGCCTGCCCTGCTTAATATCAATCACCTCGGAATCATCAATCACCGGCCTGGTATAGTTATTCATTTTCGCTGTCTTTGCAAAAGACAGGAGGACATCCAAACGGGCAATTACTGATGCATCTGCCTGAATATCTGCAATGTACTTCGTTAAGCTATTTACCAGATCATTATATAACCCCGTCTCCAGTGATAGTATTTTCTCCTCAGCTCCGAGAATCTTTGCTTCATACTCCTTGAGTTCTTCAGTTATATATCTTTCCGCATTTACCAGAGTTTGTTTTCTGATCCATTCTCCCGGGACCTTACTTTTATGAGTATTTGTTACTTCGATATAATAACCAAATACATTATTAAAACCAACCTTGAGTGATGGTATTCCTGTATTTTTACTCTCTTTTTCCTGTAACCGAACGAGAAAATTCTTACCGGAATGAAGGATGTCGCGCAATTCATCCAGATCTTTTGAAACACCTTTATTTATTACTCCACCCTTATTAACCTGAACCGGAGGATTATCTGTAATCTCTTTTTCAATTCGCTTACCGGCACCTTTACATGGATTGAGTTGTCCGGCAATTTTTTTCAATATTTTAATACCACTCTTCTTGCATTCCAGTTGAATAGGTTCAATAGCATTCAGTGCCCTTTTCAGTTGGACAATCTCCCGTGGATTAATACGGTTCACTGCTACTTTTGAGATTATCCTTTCAAGGTCGCCAATTTCCCCGATCTGCTCTGTAATAAATTCTTCAAAATCAGAATTTTCAATAAAATATTGAACGATATCATGCCTTTCCATAATAGGTTTAATATTCTTTAATGGCATAACAATCCATCTTTTAAGTTTTCGGGCACCCATAGGGGAAATTGTATTATCCATAACACCCATTAAGGTTTTAGCCCCTTCATTCAAAGAAGTAAACAGTTCAAGATTCCTGACAGTAAACTTATCAAGCCATACATATTTATTGTCTTCAATACGGGAGATTGATGTAATATGGGAAACATTATTATGTTCGGTTAAATCAAGGTAATGCATTATTGAGCCGGCAGCCACGATTCCATATCTAAGAAACTGGATACCAAACCCTTTCAGTGATGACACCTTGAAATGTTTCAGGAGCCGGTCTTCAGCAGAATCTTCAGTAAAAACCCAGTCGTCAAGAGGATAGACATAATATTTACTCCCAAATTTCTCTTTGAACAGTTCCCGCTTTCTTCTCTCAACTAAAACTTCACTAGGACTAAAACCGGAAAGTAATTGATCGATATATTCAAATCCCCCTTCAGTAGTAAAAAATTCACCGGTAGAAATATCCAGGAAAGCCACTCCGCAAATGTTGCTCTCAATATGAACGCTTGCAAGAAAATTATTTTCTTTATGATCAAGCACATTATCATTCATCGAAACTCCGGGTGTAACCAGTTCGGTAACTCCCCGTTTCACAATTGTCTTCGCTTTTTTCGGATCTTCAAGCTGGTCGCACACTGCCACCCGCTGACCTGCTCTCACAAGCTTTGGCAGATAAGTATCTATTGCATGATAAGGGAAACCTGCCAATTCTACAAAAGATGCAGCTCCATTTGCTCTTTTTGTTAATGTAATGCCAAGGATCTCAGAAGTTTTAATAGCATCACTCCCAAAGGTCTCATAAAAGTCCCCTACCCTGAAAAGCAATATGGCATCCGGATGTTTATTCTTCAGCCTGTTGTACTGCTTCATCAGGGGAGTTTCAATATATTTCGTAGAATTTCCCACTATCTGATTTTACCAGTTAAGATTCTACAAATTTAAAATTATTCATATGGGGATGAAAGTTTAATTGACTCAAGTTGCTTTATATTTTTAAATAGAACACAGATAACACGGATTTTACGAATTTTTACTGATATTTTATCATTTTATCCGTGATTATCTGTCGTATCCGTGTCATCCGTGTTCCATTTTTATTAAAAACTTTTGAGGATCTCGGGTTTGGGAAAATTTTTATAGCAATCCTTTGATTTTTCCAGAGCCTCATCATCCAATTTCAAATTTGATAATTCATTATTCAAATACTTCTGATATGAAAACAGATCAATATTTCCATGTCCACTCAAGTTAACCAGTATAGTTTTCTCCTTCCCTTCTTCCCTGGCCTTTTCCGCTTCTTTTATGGTATAAGCCAATGCATGATTTGTTTCCGGAGCAGGAATAATTCCTTCAGTTCTTGAAAAGAGGATTCCTGCCTCAAAAGCTTCAAGTTGAGTAACTGCCACAGGTGTTACCAGATCATCATTGATAAGCTGACTTAATGTTGGCGCAATTCCATGATATCGCAGTCCGCCTGCATGAATAGGAGGTGGAACAAAATTATGTCCCAGACTGTGCATTGCCAGCAGTGGTGTATAAGCTGCTTCATCCCCATAATCATAGACAAACGGGGCCCTGGTCATTGTAGGGCAGGCTTCAGGCTCGACAGGATAAATATCGATTTCTTTCCCGTTAATCTTGTCGTAAACGTATGGATATGAAATACCTGCAAAATTACTTCCACCTCCCACACAAGCGATAATCACATTAGGATATTCACCAACTTTTTCAAGTTGTTTCTTCGCTTCAAGACCAATAATGGTTTGATGAAGCATTACATGATTCAGCACACTACCAAGAGTATAACGGGTTTTCCCGGTTTTATCCGAAAGTGTAGCTTCTATAGCTTCACTAATTGCAATACCCAGACTACCGGGAGTATCCGGATACTTTTTCAGTATCTTCCTTCCTGTCGGTGTTGTATCACTGGGACTTGATACACATGTGCCCCCCCACGTTTCCATCATGGTCTTTCTGAATGGTTTTTGGTCATAGCTGACACGAACCATAAAAACATCAACATCTAATCCGAATTGGCTACCTGCAAATGCCAATGCACTGCCCCATTGACCCGCTCCGGTTTCTGTTGTCAGTCTTTTTATACCAAATTCTTTATTGTAGTATGCCTGGGCAATTGCCGTATTGGCTTTATGGCTACCGGGAGGACTTACACTTTCATTTTTTATATAAATATGGGCAGGGGTATTAAGAGCTTTCTCAAATGAATAAGCCCTGATCATTGGTGTAGGTCTCCAGATTGCCAAAATATTAAGTATCTCTTCAGGTATATCAATCCATCTCTGCGTACTGACTTCCTGTTCAATTAAATTCATGGGAAATATAGGTGCAAGAGCTTCAGGACCAATTGGTTTTCCATCAGGACCCAAAGGAGGATTCATCTTAATATCAGCAGCAATATTATACCATTGCCTTGGAATTTCATTTGGTTTTAAAATTATTGTCTTGTTTTTCATAATGTTTGAAGTTTTAAATATTTAGTAATTTGTTTTTAGTCTTTAATGATAATGGATAGTTACACTGGAATTCTTCCATCTACACCACAGAAAAATGATACGGTTGAGCCAGATAATAATATAAAAAAGCATATGCGGTATGGATTAAAAAAAAAGCCGCTGGAGTAAATCCAGCGGCTTTTTTTACAACAAATAATGGTAAATGATCACCTAAAGGAACTTCTCCTAATACTGAAAATCATTTGCCACCACCAGTTATATGTAAAAATTATTTTCATATTTAAAATCAAAATATTATTCAATTAAGGAACAAATAAAAGGATTTTTAATAATTAAAAAAATAATTTCTGTTTTTTTTTATGATGAAATTTGCATTTTCTTTTAAAACATCTAAAAATCAGTCGGCAGTCAGCAGTCCACAGTCGGCAGTCAACAAAGAAGAAAATAACTATCAAACAATTTTAAAGCACAATCATTTAATCCTATTCCCGATAAATCGGGACTGAAAAGTAAATATGACCTTGTCTTCAGTTTGCCGACTGAAGATTGAAGACTGCAGACTTTAATCCGGCAGTATGTTTTATAAAATGTTACAGTTTGATATAAAATATTTTTCCTGACTTAAAAAAATTATATCTTGCCGCTGTCATTAATAGATCATCTTAAATAATTAGTTATATGAAACGAGCATTATTTTTTTTAATCAAAACTTCACAAACAAACATGATTAAAGAAAATTTTGTGAGAACGGAGTGGTTATATCCGTTCTTAAATTTTTAATTTATTTATTTTCAATTAATTATAAAATTTTAAACGGATGAAAAAAGTATTAATACTCGGTGCCGGAATGGTTGCAAAACCAATTGTCCAGTACCTATTAAAAGAAGGTTTCCATGTAACAGTTGCTACACGTACAAGATCTAAAGCAGATGTAATGATTAAAGGTTTTTCAAATGGAGAAGCCGTTACCTGGACTGTGGATGATGATGTCACTCTTGATAAGCTAATTGCAGAACATGATCTTACAGTTAGTTTGTTACCATACGCTCACCACCTTAATGTTGCCGGTAAATGCATTAAACATGGCAAGGAAATGGTTACAACATCTTATGTTAAACCGGAAATGAAAGCTCTTGACCAGGAAGCCCGGAATGCCGGAATTATTATTCTTAATGAGATAGGACTGGATCCTGGTATTGATCATATGTCTGCCATGCGGATTATTGATTACATACACGATAAAGGTGGCAATGTGGATGAGTTTTACTCGCTTTGCGGAGCACTCCCCTCTATCGAGGACTCAGATAACCCTTTTATGTACAAATTTTCGTGGAGCCCGAAAGGGGTAATTATGGCCAGTAATAACGATGGAAGATACCTGAAACATGGAAAAGAAATCTATGTTTCATCAGAAAATCTGTTCAAAGACACCTTCATGGTTGACTTTCCAGATGTCAGTAAACTGGAAGTATATCCCAACAGGGATTCCATTGATTATATTGATATCTATAAAATTCCTGAAGCAAAGACAATGTTCAGGGGCACTTTTAGGCATAAAGGATGGTGTGAAACACTGGATGTTATGAAGAGAATGAATCTGATTACCTATGATAAACTTGACCTTAACGGGAAAACGTATGGAGAGATGACAGCAATGCTTATTGGTGAAAAAACATCTGATAATATAAAACAGAAAGTAGCCGGATTTCTTGGTGTCGATGTAGGTACACATGCTTTAAAAGCTATTGAATGGCTGGGACTATTTGATAATAAGCCTGTAGGAAGAGAAGAAGATTCTCCATTTGAAGTGGTATCTGACCTTATGCTGGATAAAATGTCACTGGGGAAAGAAGAACATGATATGGTAGTTATGATGCATACATTCCTGGCTTCCTACCCGGATGGCAAGAAAGAAGTTATTAAATCAAGGATGCTTGATTTCGGCACTCCAGTCACTGATACCTCGGTTGCCAGAACAGTTGCTCTACCTGCTGCTATTGCTGTTAAAATGATCCTGAATGGAAGGATAAATATTAAAGGAGTATACAGACCGGTACTTCCCGAGATATATAACCCGGTACTTGACGAACTTGAAAAAATAGGTATCAAAATGATTGAGGATTATGGACTTCCCGAGAGTGAGATGATAAATTAATTATTTCTAAAATATCAAACCATCTTTCATAACCAGCTTCCTGTCGGCAATATCAGCCAGGGTTTCGTCATGAGTTACAATCACAATTGTCTGGTTGAATTCCTCTCTGAGGCGAATAAATAGTTTATGCAATTCCTGTTTGTTTTTCGAATCTAGATTTCCGGAAGGTTCATCGCCAAGTAAAACGGCAGGACTATTAACCAGAGCTCTGGCTACAGCAACCCGTTGTTGTTCACCTCCGCTTAATTCAGAAGGTTTGTGATCAAAGCGACCTTCAAGCCCCAGAAAGGTTAGCAATTCCTTTGCTCTTCTTATCGCTGATGATTTAGATTTCCGTGCAATAAAAGCAGGGATACAAACATTCTCTAATGCATTAAATTCCGGTAAAAGATGGTGAAACTGAAATACAAAACCAATATTTATATTCCTGAACCGTGAGAGTTGTTTTTCTTTCATGGAATTTACTTCAACACCATCATACTTAACAAATCCGGAATCGGACCGGTCAAGTGTACCGAGAATCTGGAGTAATGTTGTTTTGCCTGCGCCACTTGCACCAACTATTGACACAATCTCTCCCTTATTTATCTGCATATTGATACCCTTTAGAACCTGAAGATCACCAAAAGATTTCTTTATATTATCTGCAATAATCATTTAAATCAAAGTTTTAATTCTTCAGGAAAATACATGGCTATTCTGGAATGCTGGTTACTGGTTACTGGGTGCTGGGTACTGGCTAGTCTTCGTTTTCTTTCGTCAAATCGTCTTTAAATTTATTAATATCTTGTTTAATTTCCCTTGACTGGTCATTTATTTCTCTCTTAATATCATCTGTTGCTTTTCTGAATTCACGCATCCCTTTTCCCAGCCCTTTAGCAATTTCAGGAATTTTATTGGCACCAAAGAGCAACAAAACAACAATCAATATTATAAATATTTCCTGCCCGCTAATGAATAATAGATGGTTCATTTTATTTTAATTTCAAATAACAAAATTAAAAATTAAAAATTAAAAATCTATAACTAATAACAATTAACATAAAAAGTTGGCAAAAGAGAAAAGAGCAGTTGGCAACATAAACGAATCACTAATTACATAGTTACAACAAATAATCACGGATAAAAGAAAAATGTATAAAGTTTTTACTATTTGTGTTTCTTTCCCCGAAGCACTCTAATGGTACCTGCTTTTCTAACGGTATCAAATACAACAGGAGTAGCAATAAACAATGACGAATAAGTTCCAACAATAACACCAATAAGAAGAGCAAAAGCAAAACCACGAATAACCTCACCACCAAAGATAAATACTGCCAGTAATACTATTAAAGTACTAAGTGACGTACTAAAAGTACGGCTAAGAGTACTATTCAATGCCAGGTTCATAATCTCTGCTCTTTCACGCTTACGGTAAATGCCCATGTATTCCCTGATCCTGTCATATACAACAACAGTATCGTTAATTGAATAACCAACCACTGTAAGGATAGCTGCAATGAAAGCCTGGTCTATTTCAAGCGAGAAAGGCAGCATACCATAAAAAATTGAAAAGATTCCAAGAATAAAGAGAGCATCATGCACAAGAGCTATTAAAGCGCCAAGACCATATTGCCAGTTCCTGAACCTGAGAAGAATATAGAGGAATATAAAAACAAGGGAGAGAAATATTGCCCATAAAGCCTGTATTTTAATATCATCTGCAATGGTTGGTCCAACGGTTTGTGAACTCTGCCTGTAATCAGACAGAAATTCATTTAAAGAAACATCACCACCAATAATTGGCAAAAACCCTTCATGCAATTTTACCTCCACTTCATTGTCAGCATTTTTGTCTTCAATCATAAACTTGGTCGTAATTTTCACCTGGTGATCATCTCCAAATATTTTCACTCCCGGTGCTTCGTTAAAGCTTATTGCAAGATTGCTTTTGATTTCCTCGATATCGGCTTCCTGTTTCAATCTCACAACATAAGTCCGCCCTCCGGTAAAATCAACACCTGTATTTAATCCGCGTGTAAAAAGAGAAAAGACTCCTAATAAAATAACAACACCTGATATTACATAGAATAATTTACGTTTACCCAGAAAATCAACTTTTGTGTTTTTGAAAGCTCCTTCAGTAACTTTTGTAGCAAATGTAAGCTTGTTGTTTCTTGAAAGTACCTGGAGAAAAATCAGGCGTGTAATAAATATTGCTGAAAACAATGATGTCAGAATACCAATTACCAGGGTAGTGGCAAAGCCTTTGATAGGTCCTGTACCAACAAGGTAAAGAACTGTTCCTGTCAATAAGGTTGTTACATTCGCATCAATTATAGCTGAATATGCATTTTTATAACCATCAGCAATAGCCAGTTTTAAACCTTTCCCTGCTTTTAACTCTTCCCTTATTCGTTCAAATATTAACACATTGGCATCAACAGATATACCAATTGTAAGAATGATTCCTGCAATACCAGGCAGCGTGAGAACGGCACCAAGTGATGCCAGCACACCAAGAAGGAAGAACATGTTAACAATAAGGGCAATATCTGCAACTAACCCTGCTCTGCGACTATAATAAAAAACCATATAGAGCATAATCACTATAAAGGCTATCAGGAATGAATTTAGTCCTGAGCTAATAGCTTCTTTACCCAGGGAAGGGCCGATAATTGCTTCCTGAATAATATTTGCCGGGGCAGGCAGCTTACCTGATTTAAGTATATTTGCAAGGTCATCAGCTTCCTCAATAGTAAAGTCACCGGTAATTTCAGAACTACCACCTTTAATTTCATTTGACACCCTAGGTGCTGAACGAACATAACCATCCAGAACAATTGCAATGCATCGGCCAACATTCTCCCGAGTCATTCTTGCCCATATTTTTGCACCTTCTGCATTCATTGACATATTAACCTCTACAGCTGACGAGTATTGGCTTTGTGCTGTTCTTGCAGTAGTGATTACATCACCACTCAGAGGGGCTCTGCCATCACGGGTGGTAACCTTAATCCCACGAAGTTCATACAGGGTTTGTGTATCATCATATTTGTAAGGCTTAACAGACCAGAAAAACTTTAAATCCCTGGGAAAGACGGATTGTATTTGTTTCATATTAAGAAACTCATTTACTTTAGCTGTATCCCTATAATGAGAATATCCAATAACACTACCCGGAACAAGTTGTCCGTTAATTATGTGCGGATAAAGCACTGCAAATAATGGATTATCCAGATTGAACTGTTCAATATTTTCGTCCCCCCCGGTTTCAGTCATTGTATCAGCCTCAATCATGTCAAGCAGGGATTCTTCAACAGCAGAATCCTGGAGAGCAACAGGTTCAGATTCAGGTTCGATTTCGGAATCTTCATATTTCCCTGCGTCTTCTTCCGGCATAATATCTACCTGCATTTCTTGCAGGATACTATTTGCTTCAACCAGGTAGGGATATACTTCAGAATTTTCATAAGTTTCCCAAAATTCCAGATGGGCAGTGCTCTGAAGCAGGTTTCGAACTCTTTCGGGATCTTTTACTCCTGGTAATTCAACCATAATCCGCCCTTGTGTTTCGAGCATTGTAATATTTGGTTGAGCAACACCAAACCGGTCAATTCTGCTCCTCAGAATATTGAATGAGTTTTCAATTGCACCCTGGGTTTCACCCTTCAATACTTTCAGAACTTCCTGGTTAGTGGAATTAAAATCGACTTTCTCTTTCAGGCTAAGTGTTCCAAAAATTGCAGCTAATCTTGCATTCGGGTCAATTTCCTGAAAAGCGTTTCCAAAAAGAGTAATAAAATCCTCCTGGCTGTCTTCCTGATATTCCTCGGCTAATTGTATGGCTCTGATAAAAGTCGTATCTTTACTATAGTTAGACAAAGCCTTTACAACGTCAACCACAGAAACTTCAAGAATTACATCCATCCCTCCTTTCAGGTCGAGTCCCAGATTTAACTCTTTCTCCTGAACCTCTTTATAAGTATTCCCAAGAAAACTCCAATCATCCTTATTCAGTCCCGCTATTGAATCAAGATAACTATTTTCTTTCCCTAAATCACCCTGAGCATATTCTACAGCATTCTGCTTTACAAAAAAGCTCCTTACTGTAAATGAAAGCTGGTAGATTGTGACAAATGTTAGTAGTAAAGCAAATAATATTATTACTCCTCTGTTACGCATATCAATTAGTTTTATTCCTGTTTAATATTAATTTATCGTTTTTTAAAAGTTCCGCAAAGATAATAAAAAAATGCCCCGGCGGGGCATTTTTTTATTCATAGAAAATTAAATAAGTCCTATCAATTAAAACATGTTCATATTATCCAGGACACCCATGACATTTTTAACAGCGATTGAAGATGCCGTTAAAAGTTGTTTCTCTTCATCGGTAAGGGTAACCTCGATAATTTCTTCGATACCTTTTTTCCCAAGTTTTACCGGCACTCCGAGGAAAACATCATTCATTCCGTATTCACCTTTCAATTCAACACAAACAGGAAGAATTCTGTGTTGGTCGCGCACAATAGACTCAACCATTTGTGTAACTGCAGCTCCGGGAGCATACCATGCTGATGTTCCCTGAAGCTTAACAATCTCTCCGCCACCACCACGGGTTCTTTGTACAATTGCTTCTATTTTCTCTTTATCAAGAAACTGTGAAAGAGGAATTCCGCTAACAGTAGTATAACTTGGTAATGGTACCATTGTATCGCCGTGTCCGCCGAGCAATAATGTCTGGATATCACGTGTTGAGACATTCAATTCTGCAGCAATAAATGCTTTAAATCTTGATGTATCAAGAATTCCCGCCATACCAAAAACCTGGTTCCTGTTTTTCTTTGAAACCAGACTGGCAGTATATGTCATAACATCCAGCGGGTTAGCTACAACAATAATAATAGCATCGGGAGAATACTTGATAACTTTTTCAGTAACATCCTTAACGATTTTTGCATTAGTCCCTATCAAATCATCTCTTGACATTCCCGGTTTCCTGGGAACTCCTGAAGTGATAACAACAATATCAGAGCCCTTTGTTTTAGAATAATCGTTAGTTACACCAATTACACGGGTATCTGTTCCATTAACCGGGGCTGTTTCCCACATATCCAGAGCTTTGCCTTCAGCAATACCTTCGATAATGTCAAGCAGAATAATTTCGTTTGCCAGCTCTTTCCGAGCCATTACATCAGCACAAGTTGCACCAACATTGCCTGCGCCTACTACAGTAATTTTCATGATAATAAATATTTTATAGGTTAGTATTTAAAGCTATTACTAATATCACAATATACTAATTAAAGTCAAAATTAAAACATGTTTCTCAACTTGTTTTTATTTTAATATTGCAACTATTTAGTGTCTAATAAAAGAAATGTCTAAAGTGACAAAAGTTTAAAGTGACTAAAATGTTACGAGTTACGGGTTACGGGTTACGGGTTAGGTTTTCAATGACTGCTGACTGCCGATTGCCGATCCCGAAAATTAGCATTCGCCGACTGGCGAATTGGGTAAATTTTCGAGGATCCTCGGAAAAATATGAAATCGGAGATTTCTGTTTTTCCGGGACTGATTTATCAATCAACCAGTTTTAGAAAATCAGTTGACACCGGAAGATCATTTTCAAAATCATAAAGAGTAAGGCGTCTGACTGTATGAAAATATATCCAGTAATTACGCAATGCAGAAAGATATTCTCTTTTTGCTACATCCTTTTCAGTATCAGCAACATTCAGATCAAGAACATCAATCTTGCCTATAAGAAATCGTTGTTTGGAAACCTCATACCGTTTGCGGGCAATAGTATCAGCTTTAGCAGCTGAAAAAAGCTGATCATCCTGCAGGTTAAACTGAGCTACATTAAGGAAGATATTTTGTTCGAAATCAACTCTTGCCTGCTGAACAGTTGTTTTAACAACTTCCTGGCTCGATTGCGCCATTTTGTATGTACCCTTACGCAGACCCCAGTCAACAATTGGCATTTCAAGCCCTACTCTCACTCTTTGTTGTGACCGCGGATCAACATATGCATTTGAAATATCTTCGGCTCTTTGTGTCAAGCCGTATGTAGCAAAAAGGTCAGCATTTATACCCCTTTCAGATTTTGCCTCAGCAACATTCATTGCAGCTTCAAGAAGCTGTCTTTCTAATGCCAGCAGTTCGGGATTATTTTCATTAGCCTGACTGATAGCTTTTTGCACATCAATTTCCAACTCAGGTACCTCATCAGGAATTAATAGTTCAATTTTTATGTTATCATTAAATCCCAGGAATGAGCGCATCTGAAATTCTCTTACCTGCAAATCGATACCTGCTTTACGAAGATCATTACCTGCATTAAGGAATCTAAGTTCCATTTGCAGGAGTTCGTCTTCGGCAATAGTTCCGATTTGGTATCTTCCCTGCGCTATTCTGAACAAGGTATCAGAGTTTGAATAATTAACCTCAGATATTTCAAGGTTTTGTTGTGCCAGTGCCAGATTAAAAAACAGGTTCACCCCTTTTAAATACACATCCTCAATGTTGTTGAGAAAATCTTTCTTTGCCTCCTCATATTTCAAAGGTTCAATTTTTTTCTCCCATTTAAAACTATTGTATCCTGATAAAGGCTGACTAAAACCAATACTCACAGGCGTTGAGATGTACTGTGTACTACCATTATCCCCTAAAATATCAAACCGTGTTAAGCCGGATTGCATAAAAATACTCCCTCCTGTTAATCCGATATTCTGGGATAATGAAAGATTAAGGGATGAACTATTAGTATTTTTCTCAACGTATTGCTCCTGCCCGGTACTAAAATCGAATTCTTTTTCAAAAAGACGATTATAACTGGGAAGGGTTCCCGAAAGGGTTAATGATGGACGGTACTTTGCAACATATGTTCGGAACTCCCAGTAGTTTGCACGAAATCGGTGTTTGGCCATTATTGCATCCGGCGACTGGCTTTTTGCCAGTTCCAGTATCTCGTTTAATGTTAACCTTTCAATCTCTTGTGAGGAAACAGTAAAAGAACATACAACACTTAATAAGAATAGAAATATTATTTTTTTCATCCGTTTAAATCTTTTATGTTGGTAATAGGGTTATTTATATTTTCTACCATTTTACAAGTTCTGTGGTATTTGCTCATAAATAAATATATTTTTAAAGGTATTCGCGAGCTCACTGCCTATCGGCAGTTCGGTTGTTACTCGCTCCCACAAAACCCCATAGCGCAAACCCGCTCGTGAACTTCCATGTGGAAAAATTCGGTTACTGTTACGCAACCATTATTTAATCATTTTTGTTTGTGCATTAATAATACATGGAAGTTTCATATATATAAAACTTTATTCGTAACGTAATGATTCAATCGGATCTTTTTCGGAAGCTCTTTTTGCCGGTGAATATCCAAATATTACACCAACAGCTGCTGATACGCCGAAAGCAATGATAACCGAAAATGGTGAAACAATAGTCAGGATATCAGCAAACTGGTTAATCAGTTTAGCAATAATAATACCCAGCACTACGCCTATAAAACCACCTGAAACACTGATCATAATAGCTTCAGATAGAAACTGAACAACGATATCTGTTTTTTTTGCCCCTATAGCCATTCTGGTACCAATTTCTTTAATTCTTTCCATTACTGAAGCAAACATAATATTCATAATACCTATTCCGCCAACTACCAGAGATATGCTGGCTATTGCACCCAGGACTATATTGAAAATATCTTTTGTTCTTTGTTGTTGTTTTAATAACAGTTCCGGAACAACTATCTCATAATCTTTAACCTCCGAATGTCGTCTAAGGATCATCCTGCTAAGCACTTCGGTAGTTGGCATAAGTTGTTCTGTTTCTTCAACCTGAACAATGATTCGGTCCAGTTGATTATAATTTGAAAGAGTATTTTCTTCAGGATTACTGCTTCGTATTGACATGTGACCGAATCCTGCAAAAATTGTAGTACTTGATCCTGATAACGTTTTTGAATTTACAAGGGCTCTGTTTTGATATCTTAAAAGCATTGTTCTCACCGGAATATAAATATTATCATTATAAACATTTACACCTGTATTTTCATATGCTGTCAGGCTAAAATTTCCTCTCTCAAGCACCCCGATTATTTTTAACCATATGTGTCCGAACTTAATGTATTTATTTACAGGGTTTTCATCGCTAAAGAATTTTGATTTAATATTTGCCCCGATAACACATACTTGAATGCCATGATCTTCCTGATAATCATTAAATAAGTTACCTGAGGCCAGTTCCAGATTATAAAGTTCAAAATAATCGTTTGAAACACCCAAAAGTTTTGCAGGTGATCTTTTTCCTTTTTGCAATACGAAGGAATTAAGAGCAATCTCCGGGCTGATCATTTTTACTGATGGTATAATTTTGTAAATAGATTCAGCATCAAGTAAGGATAATCCTCTTGAAAATTTAGACTGTTGCTGGTCATTATCCCCATTTTCTTCTGCACTGCCTTCATCCTCCACAATAGGATTAATTACTATATTATTTACACCAACCATTTTTATCTGCTCCAGTATCTCTTGCTGTGCTCCGTTACCAATAGCCAGCATACTTATTACTGCAGCCACACCAAAAATTATACCAAGGGCCGTCAGAATAGATTTTAGTTTATTGGCTAGGATTGACTCCAGGGCAATAACAATATCATGAAAGTATCTTTTCATCAGTTTAAAAATCTTATGTTAGTTACAAGGTTATTTATATTTTCTGCCTTTTTTCAAGTTCTGTGGTAGTTGCTCATAAATAAATATATTTTTAAAGGTATTCGCGAGCTCACTGCCTATCGGCAGTTCGGTTGTTACTCGCTCCCACAATAACCCATTGCACAAACCCGCTCGTGAACTTCCATGTGGAAAAACCCGGATACTGATGTGCAATCATTATTTAATCATTTTTGTTTGTGGATTAATGATACATGGAAGTTTCATAAGATTAGGTTTGTTATATTCAAAATCGGATGGATTCCTTCGTTTTTATTTACTATCCTTCTTAACAACAACCTCCCCTGACGATTTACCATCTTCCGGTTGTTTTTTCTCAATTATGATATCTCCTTCCCCCATTGATTTTTTCATTTTATCAATCTGTTCTTTTGACATTCCTTTCCCGAATTTATCAGATTGTTTCCCGTTATCAGCCTTACGGGCTTCTTCCTCCTTCCTCTCCTGTTCTTTCTTCTTTTTAATTATCTCAATAAGTTCTTCTCCGCGAAGCTTATAATTATCTTTATCATCAGGCACCGTAAGGTAAATCTCATCACCTACCTCAAGACCATGTTCAATAATCACCTCATTTTCATTCGAGGGACCAAGAACCACAACTTGTTTTGCGCCTTTGGTTGTATAAACAAAAGGGATACTGTCATCTGACTGGATAGTCTCAAGCGGAACAAACATTGTATCTTCAAAGGTTGCAGTAACTATCTTATTACTGGTTGTCATAGATGGTCTTAGAATTGGATCAGATTCATTGATCTGAATAACTACCTCGAATACCTTGGCATCAGTATTTGGTAACTGTTCACCGATATTTGCAACATCTGTTATTGTGCCGCTGTATTCCTTTTCCGGAAAAGCATCTACTCCTATCCTGACTTCCTGGCCAGTTTTAATTTTACTGATATCTATTTCGTTAACATATGTTTTTGATATCATTGAAGAAAGATCAGGCAGAGTTGCTACAGTCAGATCCCAGGGACTTATCATTGAACCTACTTCTCTTTTTTTGCCTCCCCATTCTTTCTTATATATCACCATTCCCGGTGAAGGTGCATGAATTACAAACTGATCAATTACACCCTGCATTTCATCCTTGCTTCTTTGCTCTTTAGCAAGATTAATTTCTGATTCGCGCATGTCAGCATCTGCTTGCTGAACTCTTAGCTTATAATTTTTCGTAGATTGTTCAAATGCACGATGAGCTTTGTCGAGATCTATTTTTGCCTGCCGTATAGTTGCCGGTGGTTCGAATTTTGATTGCTCAAGAACTATTTCTTTTTCTTCTACGGCAAATTCAAGGTTGATTAATTCATCACGAAGATTCCGTAGTTGGATAGTAGTATCAAGCTTGGTTTTAATATAAGATGATTGCATTTTCTCCAACTCATCTTCAATATCCTTAAGCCTGTTCAGAGCATCAGACCGGTCGAGTGTTGCTACATATTCTCCCTCTTCCACAACAGTCCCTTCCGGGATCAGATCCTGTATCTTGATCTGCCCAAACCTTAGATGGCGACTGGTTCTTAGCTTCTGTGGTGCTGTAATATCTTCAGAATTTTCAGCCTGTAGTTCTCCTGTAGTTGTAACCAATATTTCAAATTCACCCTTTTCAATTTTTACTTTAAGGTAATCTGTCTTTTCACCACCTGTAACCTTATTAAAAATGATAACTGAAATAATCAGAACTGTAATTATACCAATAGAAATATAGATAAGCTTTTTCATACGTATAAATAGATTTAACTGTGATTTATGAAATTCAAAAATAACTCACGAATATAGGAACGATTCAGTTTGTTTCTTTATTATTTAACAACTTTTAACAACCCTATAGATTGTATTTGACAATTGGAAAACGCATTTTATTCCCAAAAAGATAGAATAATCATGTTTTCGTAACTATTCAGTGCCTTAAGTTTGGAATGCTTAAAATATCTAGTCTCATTATACTTTGTTTTATCAAGTCGGCAGTCCACAGTCCACAGTCGGCAATCTGAAGACAGGACTATTTATACCAAGCCAAACCTGGGTTTCAGTGTTTTCCATATCTGAATCAGAAATCTTGCTTACAAAATGAGCTTCATACAGACGTTTACGATATCCTTCACCAATATTTGAACAAACAGATCTTGAGGATCTTCTTATCTGATTGGTCAAAGAGTAAAGTTCATCATTAGGAAATTTCTTACTAAGATGATAAATATCCATTGCAAGAGCAAAAGCTTTTTTATATACAGTTAAGTTTCTAAATCCAGTTGCCATTGTGTTCTAATAATTTTATTGCTATTTGCATTCTTGCCGACTGTGGACTGCCGATTGCCGACTGATTAGTTATATTTTCTTATCAATCCGGTTCATCAGCATATCTGATAACTCCCTGGCATCCCCTGATGTTTTCCCTTCAGCAATTATTCTGATAATTGGCTCGGTATTGGATTTCCTCAAATGAACCCATCCATTGGGAAAGTCAATTCTGACTCCATCAATTAAATTTACAGGAAATTCCTTGTAATCAGAACTAACCTCTTCTAATAACCGGTCAACATTTATTTCAGGTGTTAATTGTATTTTTCTTTTTAGTATACTGTAATCCGGGTAGATTGCCCTCAGGGCTGAACATGACTTTCCTGACTTTACAAGATGTGACAAGAATAAACCTATGCCTACTAAAGCATCTCTGCCATAATGCAAATCAGGATATATTACCCCCCCATTTCCTTCTCCTCCTATAACAGCATTTTTTTCTTTCATTACATGTATAACATTCACCTCTCCAACAGCTGCACTAAAATATTTAACTCCCATTTTTTCAGTAATATCTTTCAGAGCCATACTTGACGAAAGGTTGGAAACAGTATTTCCCTTTTTATTATTAAGGATATAGTCAGCAACAGCAACAAGAGTATATTCTTCACCAAACATCATGCCATTCTCGTCAACAATTGCAAGGCGGTCTACATCGGGGTCAACAACAAATCCAAGGTCACTTCCCGTTTCTTTTACTTTCTCAGAAATGGCAATCAGATTTTCCGGTACCGGTTCAGGATTATGAGGAAATATCCCTGTAGGGGAACAATATAATTTAACAACTTCTTTTACACCAAGAGCTTCTAATAATTCAGGGATCACAATGCCTCCAACAGAATTGACACCATCAACAACTATTCTTAGTCCGGCATTTCTTATCGATTCACGATCTACAAGATCAAGCTCCAGAATTTTGTTTATATGGAAATCACTATAATTATCTGCGGTAATTTTCCCTAACTGATTTGCCTTGGCAAATTCAAAATTTTCCTTATCCGCAATATCAAGAACTTCCTCCCCATCCAAGGCCGTAATAAACTCACCCTTATTATTTAATAGCTTCAGCGCATTCCACTGTCCAGGATTATGGCTTGCTGTAAGGATAATTCCTCCATCCGCATTTTCTGCCTGAACGGCAAGTTCCACAGTTGGGGTAGTTGCGAGACCAATATTTACAACATCTATACCTAGCGCAATCAATGTTCCGTTAACCATATGGTTTACCATCTCTCCGGACACCCTGGCATCTCTGCCTACAACCATCTTTATTCTTTGATTATCAGACCTCTTAGTTATCCAGGTACCAAAAGCTGCAGTAAATTTTACAATATCCAGCGGACTTAACCCCTCACCGGGTTTCCCTCCTATTGTTCCACGAATTCCTGAAATGGATTTTATCAATGTCATCTTACCATTTTTTATTTTAAAAAAAGAATCAGGTTTTTTAGCTAATAGTCATTGGTTCCAAATATTCCGGAACAGCTTTCTTTTCGTCCTCCAAAGCGGAACGAGAAGGAGGATTAAATATGTAATTTCTGCAAAAGTACTATCTTTGTGCAATATATTTATATCCGACAACATCTTAATGAAAACAATCAGGCATAATACCGCAAAAGATGATCAAAAACGACCATCTGAAAAACAAAAAAGAATAACGAATTATTCTGAAAAAGATACAACTACCAGGTTAAATAAATATATAGCTAATACAGGATTATGTTCACGCCGTGATGCGGATGAATTAATAAAGAATGGGAAAATTTCAGTAAACGGTAAAATTGTTACTGAAATGGGCATAAAAGTTGACCGGAGTGATATAGTAAAATACAAGGGGAAAAAACTGTTTAAAGAAAACAAAGTATACATCCTGTTAAACAAGCCCCGTGATTATATTACTACAATGGATGATCCCAAAAACAGAAAAACAGTTAATGATCTGGTTAAAAAAGCATGTCCGGAACGTGTATATCCGGTTGGAAGACTTGACAGAAATACAACAGGCGTATTACTGTTGACCAATGATGGGGAACTGGCAAAAGTATTATCACACCCCAGATATAATAAGAAAAAGATCTATCATGCATTTCTTGATAAAGATTTAACCGCCAATGACATGGATAAAATTGTTGAAGGGCTTGAGCTGGATGATGGTTTAGTTCATGTTGATGCTATCACTTACCCTCAAATTGATGACAAAAAGCAAGTTGGTCTGGAGATCCATTCGGGAAGAAACCGGATAGTAAGAAGATTATTTGAGCACCTCGGATACAAGGTTGAAAAGCTTGACCGTGTTTATTTTGCAGGACTTACAAAAAAGAGCCTTTCACGAGGTAAGTGGAAATTTTTGTCACAGAAAGAAATAGCCATGCTAAAAATGGGAGCATACAGGTAATTAACCTAAGTTGCTGGTTACTGGTTACTGGTTGCTAGTTGCCTGAAGTTAAGAGTATTAAATAATTTTTAATAATAATAAATTATAAAATTAATCGCATGTATTTGATATTTAATCATATAACCAGAAACAAGCAACTAGAAACCAGCAACATGAATTAATTATTCAATTTTCATAAAACAATTAATTATTTTGCATTTCAATTCAGTTTAATTTCAGTTTGTATCATGGCGCACAAAGCAGGCTTTATAAATATTCTGGGTAATCCCAATGTAGGCAAATCAACCATTATGAATGCTCTGGTTGGAGAAAGATTGTCAATAATTACATCTAAAGCACAAACAACAAGGCACAGAATACTCGGCATTGTAAACACCATGGACTATCAACTGATCTATTCTGATACTCCCGGGATCCTGAATCCACAATATGAAATGCAGAAAACCATGATGAAGTCGGTAAAGACAGCTCTTATTGATGCTGATATAATTCTGTATGTTACCGATGTAGTTGAAAAACCTGATAAGAATTCAGAGTACCTTAATAAAGTTGGCAATACAGTTGTTCCCGTTTTACTACTAATCAATAAAATTGATCTCACAAAACAGGAAAAGCTTGAAAAACTGGTTACTACATGGAACAACCTGCTTCCTGATGCTGAAATTATTCCTTTATCTGCAAAAGCAAATTTTAATCTGGACTACTTACTTAAGCGTATTTTGCATTTTCTACCTGAGAATCCTCCCTACTATCCTAAAGATCAGCTTACAGACCGTGCAGAGAGATTTTTCGTGTCTGAGATAATTCGAGGAACCATTCTTGAGAAATACAGACAAGAAATTCCGTACTCAATTGAAATTCAGGTAGAAAGCTTTGCTGAAGAAGAGAACATTATTAAAATACGTGCTATTATTTATGTTCTTCGCGACAGCCAGAAGGGTATTATTATAGGACATAAAGGAGAGTCTCTTAAGGTGGTTGGAACTGAGTCCAGAAAAGAAATTGAATCATTCCTTGGGAAAAAAGTATATTTGGAATTATTTGTTAAAGTAAACAAGAACTGGAGAGATACTCCCGGAAAACTTAAAAAATTTGGATATTAACACGAAGCAATTTTAATATAGTCGGCAGTCCACAGTCAACAGTCTACAAAAAAACAAAGTATAATAAAATTAACCATTATCAAGTTATAAACATTGAACTTAGTCACGCTGCAGGCGTGACGATCTCATGAACGAAGTGAGTAAAATACGATACATTTAATTTTCAGAAAATGAACAATATTGTCGCAATAGTTGGAAGGCCTAATGTTGGGAAATCTACTCTCTTCAACAGGTTAATTGGAATGAAAAAGGCTATTGTAGATGAAAAAAGCGGTGTAACACGTGACCGTCATTATGGCAAGTCTGAATGGAATGGTGTAAGCTTTCATGTAATTGATACAGGAGGATATGTTGTAAACTCGGCAGATGTATTTGAAGGAGAGATTAAGAAACAGGTTCTTTTTGCTATTGAAGAATCAGATATTATCCTTTTTATGGTTGATGTAGTCAACAGTATTACTGATTTGGATGATGCTATTGCAAATCTACTTCGTAAAACCAGGAAAAAAGTAATTTTGGTAGTTAACAAGGTGGACAACAATCAGCGACGATTTGAAGCTAATGAATTTTACAAGCTGGGAATGGGAGATATATTCTCCATTTCATCAATAAATGGTTCAGGAACAGGTGAACTTATGGATACCCTGGTAGAAAATTTCACAATTAAAGAAGAACAACCGGAGGATGATCTACCTAAATTTGCAATTGTAGGCAGACCAAATGTAGGCAAATCGTCACTTCTTAACTCTTTGATTGGAGAAGAAAGAAATATTGTTACACCTGAAGCTGGTACCACCCGTGATTCAATATTTATCCGTTATCAAAAATACAAACACGACTTTTACCTGGTTGACACAGCAGGTATACGAAAAAAAGGGAAAGTAACTGAAGATCTTGAATTTTATTCTGTTTTGAGAGCAATCAGGGCAATTGAAAACTCAGATGTTTGCCTCGTAATGATTGATGCTACCCGCGGCATTGAATCGCAGGATCTGAATATTGTAAACCTGGCAAAAAAGAATCATAAAGGAGTAGTAATTCTTGTTAACAAATGGGATCTTATTGAAAAAGACACACATTCCTCATTAAAGTTTGAAAAAACAATTAAACAAAAGCTTGAGCCCTTTTCTGACATTCCTGTTCTTTTTATCTCTGCCATTAACAGACAGAGAATATACAAAGTTCTGGAGAAAGCATTGGTAGTATTTGAAAAACGAAAACAAAAAATTCCGACTTCCAGGTTAAATAACATTCTTCTTAAAGCTATTGAAAAATATTCCCCGCCTGCTGCAAGAGGAAGATACATTAAAATAAAATATATCACTCAACTTCCAACACACGCTCCGTCATTTGTTTTCTTTAGTAATTTTCCAGATTTGATAAAAGAACCATACAGAAGATATCTTGAAAACAGGATCAGGGAGAATTTTGACTTTTCAGGTGTTCCTATTCAAATATTTTTCAGGAAAAAATAGTTTATTTATTGTAAATTTGCAATAATGAAAGCTTTAGCTAAAATACTAATCCTTATTATCACTGTGTTATTGAGTGGTTTGTCTTGTAAGAAGATTGAATCTCTCCCGGAAATCCCATCAATTTCATTCAAAAGCTTTATTCTTATAGACACAATTGATGCACTGGGTAATGAAGGGAAAATAGGTGAATTGACTTTTGATTTTGAAGATGGTGACGGGGATATCGGACTCACACAACCAGATAGTCTGTCAGCCGATTCCACTAATTTTAACCTGTTTTTTACTTTGTTTGGGAAAATCGATGGTGAATTCATAGAAGTATCTGAGAATGACCTTGAAACCCCTCTGAATTACAGAATCCCTTATATTGAAAAAGAAGGTCAGAATAAAGCTCTTAAAGGAGAAATCCAGATCGATTTTATTTACCTTCTTTTTGAACATGATACTATTAAATACAGCTTTTTTATAGTAGACAGGGCTTTGCATAAGAGCAATGTTGAAACAACCCCGGAAATTGCAATGTTTCAATAATTTATTCGGGGAAAATCGTTTCCATCAAACCTGTATCCCCATGAACAGAACATCGTCAACTTGCCACATGTCACTTTTCCAAAGTTCAAAGTTGTTCTTAATGTATTCATACTGTTCAGACATGGGTTTTTTATGGATACTATCAAGCATATTTTTTAGTCTTACCATCTTAAATTTCTTACCTGCCGGTCCTCCAAATTGATCAGGGTAACCATCAGAAAACAAATAAATAGTATCACCTTTTGATAATTGAAACTCCTGATTATCAAATATCTTTTCCTCGATAACTTCACCACCTATTGAGCTTCTGTTTCCCCGGATGTAGTATTGCTCACCTTTCATAAACAAAATTACCGGACGCATGGCAGAAGAAAAACGCAAATAATTGGTTTTCAGGTTAATTTCACAAACTATCATATCCATACCATCCTGTGATCCTTCAGAATCAATATTCTGAGTAAGAGTGTCAGTAATCTCCTTATCAAGCAAATGCATGATTTGTGCTGGAGAATTTACTCCATCACGATGTACAATATCTTTTATAAGTGTAGACCCTATCATTGACATAAATGCTCCTGGTACGCCATGACCTGTGGAATCTGCACAGACAATAATTACTCTGTCATCAGTTGTTTTGTCGAACCAGTAAAAATCACCACTTACAATATCCCTGGGTTGATAAAACATAAACCATTCAGAAAAATTATCTTCTAATAACCTTACTGAGGGTAGTATACTGGCTTGTATTCGTTGCGCATAATTTATACTATCTGTTATTTCCCTGTTTTTTTCTTCAATCTCATCCTTCTGCTCAACTACCTCCCTGGTGCGTTCATCAAGCCTTTTCTCAAGAAACGCCTGAAGCTTTTTTTGATTACGTTCACGTATTAATATAACAGCGATCATTACAAATATCAAAAATGCAACTGTAGAAAGAAGAAACCACCATGTTCTCCAGAAAGGTTTCTTAATTACAAACTGAAAGGACAATGGTGTTTCAGTAGTTTGATCCTCTGAATTGAATGACTGTAGTTTAAAAGTATAGTTACCATCTTCAATTCTTGGATAAGATACATATGAAGTTATATCTCTTTTAGTCCAGTCAGGATCATAATTTTCTAATTTATGCTGGTATGTTACCTTCTCCGGATTTCTAAAGCTTATTCCGATAAAATCTATATTAATCTTGTATTTATTATATGGTAATACAATCTTTTTTTTCCAATCCATTTCCCTGTCATTAAACCGAACAGAATAAATATTGTTTACAGGTGGGGAGAGACTTTTTTGATCATCTTTAGAACTATATTTGATTAAACCGCTGTTTGTGCCAAAAAGCACAGCTCCGGAAGGGTTATAAAGAATTGAATTTAAATTACAACCGGCTACAATACCAATTTCCTGTCCATAAGTATGAATATCCAGGCTATCCGCAGAAATTCTACTGAACCCTTTCCTGTGACCAACCCAAATATTATTCTCATCATCACAAAGAATACTATAGCAATAATCTGATTTAAGTCCATTGAAAACCCTTATATTATATATTGAATCATTTGCAAAATAAAAGACTCCACTACCATTAGTTGCAGCCCAAAAATAGTTGTTTTGATCCTGTACGATCGAATTGAATTCATTTCTCCCGTAACTACCAATCTCCCTACCGCTTCTTATTTGTCCCTCCTTTGATATAAAAAAGAGCTGTCTGCTGATTGTTGATATCCATGCACTTCCTTCTTTATTCAGAAATATTTGGTTTATTGAATTATGAGGCAATCCATTACTGGTAGTAAAATGCTGCTTTTGGATTCCTTCTGAAAAAAGGAAAACACCATATCTTGTAGCCACCCAGGTTTTATCACCGGATCCTGTAATATAATTAATCGAATTCTCAAGATCATTTCCTGAGAAAAAGATCCTGCTTATACTACCGGTTTCGTAATTCCTCAGGTATATACCACTACTACGGGTCCCTATCCAAATGTCACCTTTATAATCAATATACAAAGTTTTAATCCTGTCATTATTGAAATGTTTTGATGAAGGGAAGAATTCCTCTACCCCGCCATCACTGGTTTTTAAAACACCCATATCAGTACCAAGCCAATATGATCCCTGAAACTGATCAATTGAAGTTATGTTATTTCCATACTTATTTTCATCAAATTCGTAAAAAGTAAACGCCTCATTCGCTAATCTTGCAATCCCGTTTCCATAGGTACCAATCCAGATACTACCTTCTTTATCCTGAAAAACTATTTTTACATCATTACTAATCATCCCATTCAAGGTGTTGTAAGTCTGCTTATTAACAAAGCTTTTTTGATCATATGAATAAACCAGTTTTATCACACCATCCCTGAAAGTACTTATCCATATATTGCCTTCAATATCTTCAAAAAGTGATTGAATGTTTAGTCCGTCAAGATTAAAAGAAGCATTTGCTTTTGTTACCAGGTAAGACCCGGGATCCTTTGCATTAAGTGTAATAATATATATACCCTGGTATTCAGTAGCAATCCAGATTTTTGTATTATCCCGGCTTTTTAATATTGATTGAATTTTTGTTGCAGGGATTTGTTCAACAATTGAAAAGAATGAGAGGGAAACAGTATCTTTTTCGTTTAAGCGATAAATTTTCAAACCATCATTTGTACCAATAAGAAAAAGGTCTTCACTTAACTGCTCAATTGAATAAACCAGTTTATCTTCAATATTTAGTCGTTTTGTTTGAATCTGGTCAGAGGCAGTAATTCGCAAAACACCATTACTCTGTGTAGCAATATATATAAGGCTATCATCCGATTCAATTATATCATTGATCTTGTTTTTTTGCCCCTCATCAATACTAACCGGAATAAAATCCGAACCATTATAAACAGTAAGACTTCCATCAATATAACCTAACCAGAGATTCCCCTGCCGATCTTTATAACTTGAAACAACAGAACCTCTTGCAATACTATCAGTGAGTAAATCTTCACGGAATTTAAATCCATCAAACCGGCATAATCCCGCTCCTGTTCCAATCCATAAATAACCATTATTACCCTGGTTAATTGTATAAACATAACGATCACAAATCCCCTCTTCTAAACCAAATTCATTAAAGTTGTATGTCTGTGAACCCACTTCGCCTGAATATGATATTAATAAACAGGTAAAAAGCAGCTTTAAAAATAAGTTTGAAGGATTATTCATGTTGTGTCTTGTTCCGGCTATTTTTCAATTTTGCGTATTTTAATGTCATATTTGTACTTTGGTACACCACCAATAGGGATAGTAAAGAACTTTAACAACTCACCATAATTGTTCCTTACTGATATTACAACATTATTATTTATTACAACGTAGGGAGTTCTTCGCTTAATAAACTGGAAATCAAGAGACTTGCCGATTTCTTCATCCATAATATTAAATTCTTCTTCCGCCCACTCATCTTCTCCGGATACTTTAACTGTTTGTCCTTTTCTGACTACTGAAACAATTCTAATCCAGCCATCACTATCCCAGTCAAAATTCTCTTGCTTTACAGATAAACAGTCATCATCAATAAAGGGATATATATGTGATATGTTATCGGCTGTATTCCACATCCTGAATGAGTATTCATAGGTAAATGCATTAGCTCCTTCAACATCAATATTTTTATCAAAAGAAGTACTTAGAAAATACCTGTATAAGTTTCCATCATCACCACCTTTTCCTTCTGTTATGATCTTAAAGATATGTCCCTGATATTTCTGAGTATATTCTCCTTCAGACGGGTTAAACGGCCCAAAAGTATACCAATTATTATCATAGTATTTATCTTCTCCGAATGTTTTTGTTGCAAGCAAAGTACCACTTCTGTAATTATTTGCGGGCTGAGTTTCCCGCGCATCAGGGTCGGAATAAGCTCCTTTTCCCCCATAAATTGAATATTCCATTTCTGTATCCCAAATCCCGTTAATTTCGTCAGTTTTCCCTCCGATATCCGGATCAAAAACACGAATATATACAGGTTCGGTAAACTCTTCCGGAATAACAAAAAAGAATGTCTGGCTAAAATCATCATCACCCCACGAGGTTTCCTTTTTACCTCCACCTCCAAATGTCATAAGGTAAGGTATGTTCTCATCACGTGCCGGAACCGGTTGTCCCATTATATCCGGCATCATTAATCCCAGATAAAATAAAATTAATAAAACTATCTTCATCACAAATCTTTAATAATTACACACTCTCATCTACTAAAATAATGCCAATTCTTATAAGTAATTCAAATTAAATAACAAAAATTTACCTATACTTAACCTGGTGGTTTTTCAAGAACAACAATATTCTTGCATCCACATTCCGTTCTTATTTGCCCATCCTTATCAGGTATACCTATTACCATAAGTTGAATGTTATAGATACCTGGTGCTAAAAACAGATTGCTTACTTTAGAAGATACACCTACATTACCATCATTAAAATTCCATTGATATTCAGCAATTTCAAAACTGGTGAAATTTGTTTCAGTTCCGTCAAATTCCACTTTATCCCCTACATAGCAAGTGTCTAATGAGTTAAACATTACTTGTTCAACTTTATCAACCTGAATCGGATATGCTGCTTCGTTATACTTCACTTCCCTTGTAAGTGAATCAATAACATTCAATTGCACCATATATACTCCTGGATTTTCATAACAATGCTCAACCTTTATCCCCCGCTTCTTCTCTCCATCTCCCAGGTCCCATTCGTAAATAAAAGGCAATGTATCAAGCCTTGCGGCTCCCTCTTCAGTTATCTCATAACAATAACTGATTTTCTCTATCAACTGACAATCAGGATACCTGGGTATCATTGAAATAAATCTAAAAATATCATCCGTACGCACTCTGTTTGACGAGAAAAAACCAGACTCAAATAAACCATCAGCAACATATGCAAAGTCATCCGATGGAGAATTAAAAGGGGCAGCTAATTGAACAGGTTTTATCCATTTACCATCAACTAACTGTGAATAATAAATATCTAAACCACCCAATGAAGATTTTCTGTCAGATGCAAAATACACCCTTCCGCTCTCATGTACAAAAGGATACAATTCAGAACTTTCACTGTTTACTTCCGGACCAATGTTTACGGGAGTAGTCCATTCTCCATTTTCCATTAATGAATAATAAATATCCGATTTACCCTGGCCACCAGGCATATTTGATGCAAAAAATAATTGATTACCGTCCCTGCTGATAGAGGGATGAGCTATATTATAGTCTGGATTATTGTATTTAAATGGTTTAATAGCAGACCATTTCTCTCCTGACCGGCTTGCAGTAAAAATTCCAAAATTATTTTGGCTGTCCGGTTTCCTGTTTTTCTTGTCTACAGAATAGTTGCGCGTAAAGTAAATTATGGTTTCTTCTTTATTAAAGCATGCAGGACCTTCGTGGAAAATAGAAGATATATCGTCTGACATCAGTGTGGGTCTGCCCCATTTCAGACTGTCTTTTTGTTTAACATAATAAATATCCAGCAGACGCTCATTTTCAACTGTAGTATAGTTAACCAATGCTTTTCTTTTCCGGTTTGAACAGAAAATAATCCCGTTCTCAGAAATCACCGGGGCAAAATCGTCGAATATTCCTGAGTTAAAAGGAAGTAGTTCAATTTTATAGTTCCCCTGTGATTGGCCCGGCAGGGCAAATACAAAAACAAAAACTATTGTACTAATATTTTTAATAACACTCATCTCTTAGAAATATCTCGGATTGCTGGCATTTACCCTATACCCGAATTCGTATCTAACAACAATCTCATGTGTTCCATTATTAAATGTATTCAAAACTCCGGTATTATAATCATACGAATAGCCTATCTTAAACTGGTCATTTACCTGAAGTTCAACAATACCTACAAGAGTATTATCATCAATTCTCCAGGATCCTCCCAGCCATAAAAAATCTTTAATAATGAAATTTCCATTCAAATCAACCTGTAATGGAGATATCTGACTATACTTTATTAAAAACGTAGGTTTGAACATAAACCCCTTACTAAATTGTATCAACACGCCTGAAGTAATAAGAAAATTATACTGCTTAATATTATGGTAAATCTCATAACTATTCCTTGAACTTTTCTCCCTGTAATTTAGCAACTGTGGCACTGACACACCGAAAAATACTTTGTCAGTATAATAATAGAACCCTGCACCAAAATTTGGTAATACATAACTTGATGAACCGGCGGTAAAAACCGGATCTTCTTCCACTGTCTCAACCCCACTGAAGTCTGCATTTGTAATATGAATCCCTCCCTTCAAACCAAATGATAATCGACCGGTTCCTGCATGAATGTGATAGGCGTAATTAGCAAAAACACCCGTTGTGTTCTTAACACCAATACTTTCATTAAAAGCCATTAAACCAAGAGCAACCCTGTCGCTTTTTAATGGTGCATGTACACTGAAAGTTTCTATTTCAGGGGCTCCCGCGATACCAACCCATTGTTTACGGTATGATGAAGAAAGAGCAAATGTACCCCGACTCCCTGTATATCCCGGATTTAACACCATCCCATTCATCATATATTGTGAATAAATAGGGTAGGATTGTGAGAAAGCACTCACTGTGGTTAATAAAAAAAATATTATAGCTGATAGATATTTCATCTTTTTATTACAACAAATCCACTTTCTTCTCTGGGTTTATCAGTATCATAAATATAGAAAATATAATAATAAGTTCCATCAGGTAATTCTTCCCCTGTTTTATAAGTACCATCCCAATCATTCTGGTAATTCTTTTGCCTGTATACTTCGTTGCCACCACTATTAAGTATAATTAATTCGTTGGGAATATCAATTATTCCTCTGACCTCAAAAAAATCATTTATTTTATCACCATTGGGAGAAAACCCTGATGGAATAAATAACTTTTTAATAGTAATTTTAACTGCATCGCTCTCCTCGGGACAAACACCATTGGTTATTGTCCAAACAAATTCATATTCTCCTGAAATCAAATTTCTTACACGAGTGCCTGAATCAAATGGATCTTCAATAATACTCTCGCTTTCACTTGGCAATTTGGTCCATTCACCCGCCCCTGTCAGGGGGACATTCCCTTCAAGAAGGGTTTCTTTAGCATAAGAGCTTAATAATTGATCTGCGCCTGCTTCAGCAGGTGTAGGTGATTCCCAGAAAACAATTTCAACATCATCTGAATCAATACAATTCCAGTTACTTTCAGTCCAGGTGAAAGTATATGTGCCATAATCTGATAAAGTAACCTGATTTTGAGCTTGTGTATTATCAGTAACACTTGACACAGGAACTGCCGGATAAGTCCACAACCCTGAACCAACTGAGGGGACGGCATCAAATGTATAAACCAGCTCACAAATTTCATCGTCTGCACCGGCATTTGCAACAGGTACTTCGTATACTGTAATATCTGCTGTTCCGGTATGACTTGTAGCAGAACATCCGTTAGCATCTGTCAATGAAAACATTGTATAACCGGAACTAGAAGCCGGACTAACGTTAAAATTATATGATGCATTTGAGATATTATTTTTATCGAAATTTGTCGTTCCGTCTGAATAAGTAAAATCCCATGGTGATACCCCTGTAAGATTTACTGTAAGGGCAACATTTGAACCTTTACAAATTGTATCAACCAAACTTACAAGTACTCCTGTGGGCAGAGAATTAATAGTAATTGAGACTACATTGGAAGTGTCACTGCAACAATCAATAGCACCGGAAAAAATTACCCGCCTGAAAAATTTTGGTATTGAAAGTGCTCCTGGCTGGTAATTTTGTAAGTCATTCGTACCGGGTGCAAGATTCCAGAGTGTGTTATCCGAACTTTCTTCCCACTGGTAAGTATAAACACTATTACCTCCTGTAGGTAAAACTCCATCAATTTGGGCAGGTACAGAATTGTAACATATGGTCTGATCGGCCGAAATAGAATTGTTTCCAAGAGCAGCCAAAACGTTTATATCAATTACTCCACTTGCATCAGTACAAACTCCTGAAGATACTTCCCGTTTATAAAATGTAGTATCTATAAGGTTTCCCGGTGCATAATCTATATTACTATTAGTGCCATTTGCTGCTAACCACGAAGAACCATCGGAGCTTTCTTTCCAAAGATAAGAATAGGTGCCTATGCCACCACCTGGTTGTGCACCTGCCAAAGAATTTGGCAATGCACTCTCACAAATTGTTGTGTCAGTTAAACCACCAAGTGTTAAAATATCATTGTTAGAAATGGCAGGGTGAACCGGAATAGTGTCAATATTACTTGTATCGGTACATACATCAGAATCAACTACTCTGCGGTAAAATGTTGTATCTGAAATATTTGATGGATCATAATCAATAGCATCCGTGCCAATATCACTCCATACAGTAACCCTTGTTTTTTCCTGCCACTGGTAATTATATACGCCATTACCGCCTGTTGGGGTCAGCCCGGAAATTGCTACCGGATCGTCTCCTTCACATATCACCTGATTTGTGTTAATGGAATTATTCTCAAGTTTAGGCCAGTCAATCAATGTAACATTGTTACTCGTATCAACACAACAATCACTTAATCCGGAATATACAACTCGTTTAAAAAACAGAGTGCCCGGAAATTTTAATGAGGTAGTATCAGGTGAATAATTTATACCCGCATCGGGGCCATATGCATTGTCCCAGGTATTTCCATTAATACTTTCTATCCACTTATATGTATAAGCCCCATCACCATTTGCCGGATCAGCGCCGGCAAATGGAAGGAAAACACTACCCTCACAAATTGTTTGATCGTCAGAAATAGTATTGTTTGATATTGAAGGCAAAACGATTATTTCTACAATATCACTTATATGTGAACATCTTCCAGAATAAACAATCCGCCGGTAATAAAAAGTGTCAGCTACTGAAAGAACAGGAGGCTGATATGTATCTGTGTTTTTCACATTTGGTGCATCAGTAAAAGTTATCCCGTCAGTACTCTGTTCCCATAAATATGAGTATGTGCCATCGCCGCCAATTGGTGAAGAGAACTCAGGAATTATTGGATTTGGCATCTGGTTCTGGCAGATTATAGTATCAAAATTCAAAGAGTTTTTTTCAATTTTGGGCTGTACAATTATTGTAACTGTTTTACTGATATCTTCAATCACAGGGACTGAACTATCTTTCACCGTACGCCGGTAATAAGTTGTATCAATCATTACTGAAAGGGGATTATAATCTTCTCCGCCATCCCCATAATCCAGCTCAAGGCTCCAATCCGCATTGTTATTACTGCTTTCCCACCGGTATTCATAGTCAGGTGTTCCGCCGCGTGGTTCTGTTCCCAAAAGCTCAGGAAGAATATCTTCCTCGCAAATAGTATCATTTATTGCCTCCGACTGGATTGAAAATATTGAATTGAAAAGAAATCCGGTAAGAGGCACTTTCAAATTAGGAACAGTAGTACCAGGATTTCCGGCTGACTGGCCCCAGAAAGGGCAACTTCCACTTCCAGCTGCTCCTCCATTGACCTCTAAATTAATTTCTGCAGGTTTTACTGGCTGTGAAAACCAGACAATTCCACCACCTCCACCACCTCCCGGACCTGTACAACTACCTGCAATAGCTCCTGACCAACCGCCGTTACCACCCGAAGCCTGAACATTCAATGTTGAACTTTTATAACCCTTTACATCAAGTAGTATCGTTCCACCGGCACCTCCTCCACCAGCGCCTCCTGTATTATTTGTAATATCAACAACTGTCTCACCATTTGCTTTAATATAATGTCCGTTTCCTATAATAGTATCTGCCAAAATAATTACAATCCCTCCTCCATTACCACCGGCAGTTCCATCTCCATTGGTAAGCTGAGTAGAAGACCCACCACCACCTCCCATAAAGATCAGTTTTTGGGTATTATAAGAAATTATATCATTGGGAATGGATCTTCCTCCAAAACCACCAATTTTAGGAATATCATCAGGATTAGGGAAACATTCCTCCCATTCTTTTCCACCGTCACCACCGGAACCTCCATTACCTCCACCACCTCCACCGGAATATTTTCCGTTACCTCCTCCTCCTCCATTAAAATAAGCTCCTCTTCCCTTGGCATAAATTCCATTCAACGGATTAGTATCATCCACAGCATAACTTGCAATTCCTTCTCCTTTATACCCTGCACTGTCTGAACTGGCAGGAAAATAGGAATCGTTATTTGTTGTACACAAAACAGTTAATGCAGTATAGGGCACAGCTCCTCCAAACCCCTTGCCTGTAACATCTATATCTGCTTCTAACGAAAGTTTGTTTCCAACTATCAAAGCTACCACACCACCGGTACCGGAAATTGTATCCCATTCAGGGCATGTAATATTACCTGTTACTGTTGCATTATCATACCCGGGAACTCTGACCATTTGCATATGGCCATTTACATCGTATGAATTGGTCATATCACTTGCTAAAGTGATATTGTTTACGCTTATAGAAAGTATTATTATTATTTCATATTTGCCGGCTGAATAAGATTGCTGTCTTTGTCCAAAAACAAGTGGGTCATTTGAGTCGTTTATCGCAAGACCTTTCATTTGTATCAGCAAAACTGTATCACCGGGGCTGAAAGCTGAAGCATCACTAACTATCAGTTCATCTGCATTAATTATGGCAGTAACATCAATATAGCTGTTAACAATACCCGAAATAGATGTTTGTGCTTTCCCGTGATAGGAAAACAAAAATGAAAAGAAAAAAACAGAAAAAATAATTAAAGCTTGCTTGATAATATTTCTTGCTATTTAATAAAAAAAACTGTGTATGATGTGGAACAAATATAGATAAATAATATATAGTTTCGTAACTATTCAGTATCTTAAGTTTGAAATGCTAAAATGGCTTATTTCATTATACTTAGCGTTTTTAAGTCGGCAATCTTCAATCAACAGTCGGCAATCTGAAGACCGGGCTATTTAAACTTTTCAGTCCCGGTTTATCGGGAATGAAATTAAGTAATATCCAATTTCTTTTAGTATATATACATTTGAGTTTCTAAATCCAGTTACCATTGTGTTATAATTATTTGAGCGTTATTTACTATCTTGCAGACTGTGGACTGTGGACTGCCGACTGATTAGTTACTATATTTCATTTTCAACTAATAAAGCTTCTGGCAACTCTTATTGTAATAATATTATGATAATTCTGTATACGATAAAAACTGAAAAAAGTTGTTTCTATTCAATCATATATATAATCAGAGCAGGCTGTACTCAGAAGAAAAGTTATTCCAGAAAACATTCTAATTAATCAAGTTGCAAGTTGCTTGTTACTAATTACCGGTTAACATGCTATATTTCAATCGCTTATAAAATTGTTGTATTTTATATTCAAAGATTAATCATTTTACTAACTGCCTAATATTCAACAAACAAGCAACCAGGAACCAGAAACCAGCAACTCAGGTTAATTAGTATCTGTCCATATAGTCAGTAAGTTTTAAGTTTATAAACGGACTCTAACTAAAAGCAGAAATTTTCATTCTGCTTTTATAAATTTTTTGGTTAATCTGAATCCGGAGGGGAGGTACCCGGCAAATGTAAAGGCATCTCAATAATAAAAGTACTCCCTTTTCCAATCTCTGTTTCATACCAGATACTTCCACCTGCATCCTCCATTATATTTTTAACAATAGCTAACCCCAATCCCATTCCACTGGTTTTGGTTGTAAAATTGGGTTCAAAGAGTTTATCGCCAATAATTTTTTGTACTCCGGAACCATTATCAGCGATTTTAATACGAACTTTTTTATCAATAATATCCAGGCTTATAGTAATTCTGCCTCTTCTGTCATCCGGAATTGACTGGATGGCATTATTAATCAGATTTGAAAAAACCTGAACCATTTTTTCTTTATCGAAATAAATAAACACCTTATTATTACTATTCAGATCTAATTTAAAATCGATGCTCTCCTTGTTAGAAAACAGTTCAACCGATTTCTTTATTTTGGTTATTACATTTACCACTTCACCCTTTGATTTAGGTATTTCCGCAAAATTGGAAAATTCCGATGCAATGGAGGATAAATGTTCAATTTGCTCAATCAGGTTATTTGAAAATTTATTTAAATATTCATCCCATTTGGGAGATTTATCAACCCATGCCTTCTGAAGTTGCTGAACACTAAGCTTCATAGGTGTCAGAGGATTTTTTATCTCATGAGCAATTTGTTTTGCCATTTCTCTCCATGCAGATTCTCTCTCAGATTTTGCAAGCATTTCAACGCTTCTTGCCAGCTCTTTAACCATATGGTTATATTCACTAACAAGGCTGCCAATCTCGTCATCACCCTTGTATTGAATGGACCTTATTTCCTTCCCCAACTCAATTTTACTGAATTCTTTTTGTATCATCCTGAGCGGATTGGTTATCCTGGTTGAGATAAAAACTGCAAGTCCCATTATAAATAAGATAAGCACCACTGAAAAATTGACAATCCCAACTACTAACTTTGAAATTTCATTTGCAAGAATTTCTTCATGTGAAAAATAGGGTAGGTTCAAATATGCCAGCAACTTATTTTCATAATTTGTAAAAGGCACATAACCTGACACATAACGAAGGTCACCAATTGCCTCGTCGTGAACAAATTCGGCCATCTTGCTTACCTTAAGCCAGTTATAGGCCTCCATATTCATTTTTTCACCAATAAGACCTTCATTAAATATTTCCGGGCGTGAAGCAGCCAACAAGTTCCCTCCACTGTCATACAAATTTATATCTGAATAAAATACATTTGAGAATTTTCTTAACAAATCATCCAGAGTGGGATATTGATCAGAACTCCATCCTGAATCAAGCGAGTTTTCAAAACTTAATTTGTGCTCCAGTTCAACATATACCGACTGCATTTTCTCGCTGAGGGTGTTAAAATGTTCATCTTTATATTGCTGTATACTTAAATAAATTGCACCACCGCCAATTGATAATATCGAAATAATCAGTATAAGGAGCAAGGACCATTGTATTTTACTTTTAAAATCAAATTGCCTTGAACCGGCTATCCCCGGTAGTTGTATTACTACCCTGATGAAGTATAACAAAACAATCAGAAAAACAAACAGATATGAAAATGTAATAAGATAATCTACAAACGTTATCCTGGGTTTACCAACAATAATAATATTTTGTGAATCAATATGGTAAATAAGATGTTCATATCCTCCAAAATATGCAAATTCGAATTCATGTTCGTTTGTGTTATCAGAAAAAGCCAGACTAAAAGGGAATTCTCCACTTTGGCTAATTAGTTTCCCTTCATAATACTTTGCCAACGAATAATTTTTTATTTCCTTATCTCTTATTAATTCTTCATCTAATAATAACTCCGGGTAACCCTGTTGAGCATAACGAATCTTGGAATTTAATTCAATAAACAGCCCGTTTTCCGTGCTGTCTTGTTCGCATAAAAAGTAGAATACTCCAAAGTATCGTATCCTGCCGGCGGTTGATCCCAAATAGGAAAAGGTTGTTTCACTTAGCGGACTAGCTTCACTTTCTAATAACTCATTGAAAAAACTGAAACAATTATCCTTTTCCTGACCATTGACAATAAGGCCTGAATTTTCATTACAAATAACCGTAGAAAGATCATATTTGTCCCAGAATCCCTTAAAGTACTTATTTTTCAGGATGTCATATATCTCATCCTCATCTCCGACAGAAAATTCCCCTTTTTTCAATATTTCAACAATTTGCTGATCATTTTGTATCTCTGTGTCCAATTCTTTAAAGAATAACTCAGCCAGAGGGTCTCTTTCAGTCCCTAAACTTACTGCAACCACTTTTCTGTTTTCCATTTCTTTATTGTGGTTAGTATTTATCAATAAGACTGTTGAAAAAATACCCATAATAAAAACCAAAATCACCAGGTAATTAAAAGGTGTAAACCCGAAATGCAATCCAAAAATCCCTGTTAAACCTATAACCAGGAAAAAAACCGCGGGCAATAAAATAACACCGGTGCCAAACATGAGTCCGGCAATCAGGAAAACAATTAATGAGACAAATAATCCGGCTATCAGCCAATATGAATTAAGTAGGTCTCTAATAGAATAAATTACTTTCTGGACAAATAATATAACAGACATTATCAGTAAGCAAATAGAAATCAGACCGATAAAACTATTAAAAGTAAAATACTGTATCTTGCTGAAATCCAAGGGTATAATTGAATTTAAAATAAAACTCCTGAAAATTGAAAAAATGATTACAAAAACTGCAGATGTAATTAGTAACCAACCCCAACCGGAAACTAACCTGACAATAAATGTTGTTTTGCCTGGTTTTAATGATAGTTCAAAATCCTTAAAAAAATTGTAAGAAAAGAAAAAGGTAAACAGGGATAGAAGAAAAAGTTCACCAAGAGAAGGAATATATTCTGAGAGCGAACAATAATATGGAGAAAACAGATCAAGGGAAAAGCAAAATGTCGAAAATTTCACTTTTATAAAAAATAAATATCCCATTATTAATAACAAAAACATAATAAAAAGCCCCCATGTTTTTGCTTTTTTACTTCTCAGGTTTTGCTGAACTTTTCTTAAGCATAATAGTATAGACAATAAGGCAAAAAGATAAACCAACGAAATGTAATATACTGCATTCCCGTAACAAGCAAGATCCTTATCCTTAGTTAAATAAAACGGTATTATGCCATTTAAGGCATGTATTGCCCCTCCATCAAGTGAATCATTTGCAGATATCATATAACATGATGGCAAATGGTATTCATTGGGAAATTCATTTTTTAAAAACTGATTTTCATAATTGAATTTATTCTTTAATAGTATTAAACCAATTACTGATTTATTTCCTGTGTGCCTGCTTTTTGTAAAATACCATGCATTTTGAAGAAAGATAACGGATTGTTCAATCTTATTACTTTTCTGCGGAATTTTGAAAGAGTTATCAGACCAAAAAACCAGACTATCATCGTGATATACAAGAACAGCTATATTTTTTTTATTCAACTTAATTATTTCTTCCTGAGTAAATATCTCCTTATCAGTCTTTTCATTTCTTACAGCCTGGTCAAGCATGCTATCCAGAAACTTTTCTTTCTTGTTAAATATCTTTTCAAACTTCTTAATCATGGAAATATCATTTCCTTTCCGGACAAGATAGTTTTCTATCCATTGACCTCCCGTAAACAGGGCTACTCCGATTAAAAGATATAAAACAACTAACCGGTATTTTCGTAATATAATATTCAAATTGTTCATTGATCGAATAACATTTATTACTTTAACTAAATTTTACTAAATTGCAGAAAACTGATTGGCGCATTTTTTGTATCAGTTTAAATACAATTTAAGATTACTCAAAATGATCGGATTTCGCAAAATATTCATATTGTTAATTTTTCTTGCCGGTCTTGATATTATGGTCTATTCAAACCCTCAGGGAATCCCAGAAGGTATTTCGCTTGCTTTTAAAGCTGGCAATTCAGTTGAACTGGCAAAATATTTTAACTCAAATATAGAACTTGTTGTCCTCAAGAACGAAGATCTTTACAGCAAAACTCAGGCCGAAAGAATATTGAGGGACTTTTTTAAAAACTTTCCTCCAAAAAAATTCACTATTCTTCACCACGGAGGTAAAGAAGATTCAAAATACTCCATTGCTGAACTTGTTACAGATAATACCACTTTTCGTGTTTATTTCCTTCTGAAAACCAGGGAGGGAAAGCTGTTAATCCACCAACTCAGAATAGAAAAGGAACATGAACTCAAAAAACCTGAGTGAACAAATAAAATTTGCAATTACTGAAGATATTGGCGATGGCGATCACTCGTCCATTTCATGTATCCCTGAAAAAACAAGTGGACAAGCACATCTTTTAATTAAGGAACAGGGAATTCTTGCCGGCATAAAAGTGGCAATATTGGTATTTCACCAAATAGATCCCGCACTTGAATTGGAAGTATTTCTTAAAGATGGTGCAAAAATTAAAAACGGAGATGTCGCCTTTATTGTTTCAGGAAAGGTGCTTTCAATACTTCAATCCGAAAGACTTGTTTTAAACTTTATGCAACGTATGAGTGGGATAGCCACTACAACAAATAAATATGTAAAGAAACTGGAAGGGCTAAAAACCAGAATTCTTGACACCCGGAAAACAACCCCAGGACTCCGGGTTTTTGAAAAAATGGCAGTAAAAACCGGTGGTGGTGAGAATCACAGAATGGGCCTCTTTGATATGATTATGCTTAAAGATAACCATATTGAGTTCGCCGGAGGAATAAAGAAAGCCATTAATTCTACTCATACTTACCTTGAAAGTATTGGGAAAAATCTTAAAATTGAAATTGAAGCCCGAAATCTTAATGAGATCAGGGAGATACTTGAAACCGGTAGAATAAACAGGATAATGCTTGATAATTTTACATTAAACGATACACGTAAAGCTATTAAACTGATCAATGGAAAATATGAGACGGAATCGTCCGGTGGAATTACACTAGAAACTATCCGGGATTATGCTGAATGTGGAGTGGATTATATATCAGTTGGTGCCTTAACACACCAGATACATAGTTTGGATATGAGTCTTAAAGCTCTTAATTAATAAATTTTGAAAGTAGTCGGTTTAATTAACAAAAAAATCAACAGGGTCATTAAAGATCTGGGGTATCGTTTCATAAAAAAAGTTAAAAGAATAAGTCTTCCGGGATTTGAGCATATTCCCATTTATTATGTAATTTTATATTTCTTCCGGGGTTTTAAAAGGGGATCATTGGATGCAAGAGGATCTGCGATTGCTTTCAGCCTTTTATTTGCAATTCTTCCTACCACAATCTTTCTTTTTACCCTGATCCCCTTTATTCCAATTCAAAATTTCCAGACCGAACTATTAGAACTTTTTTATCAAATACTTCCTGAAAACGCATATAATTTTCTTGAAACATCACTCATAGCAGTAATAACTGAAAAAAGCAGTGGTTTGTTAATAATTATGTTTGGCGTTACACTTGCTTTTTCCAGTACAGGAATGCACCGTTTAATCAATGTTTTTAATATTTCACAACATCACCTTGAAACAAGAAACTGGATAAACCAGAGAAAAATTTCTCTAATCCTGGTTTTTGTGCTTACTGTTTTACTTACAATTGCAGTAATAATAATTATCTTCAGTAATACAGTTATTGGGAAACTTGTTGATTTAGATATTATTGAAAAAGACCTGGTGTTTTACATTGCCCAAACAGCAAAATGGATAATTAATATAACTCTCATCTTTTTCGCTATTTCTTTCCTTTATTATTTTGCCCCGGCTAAGCGAAAAAACTGGAGATTCTTTTCTGTTGGCTCAATCGTTGCTACATTATTGTTTATTCTGTCCTCTGTCGGAGTATCTTATTTTGTAAATAATTTTGGAAGATTTAATAAGCTGTATGGATCAATAGGTTCGCTGATGGTCGTTCTGATATGGCTTTATTTTAATTCAATTTCAATCTTAATAGGGTTTGAACTGAATGCCAGTATACAATCAGCAAATCTTAAAAAAGACACTTTTCTTTAACAAATTAGTCTGAAGTCCAAAGATAGTTCAAAGTTCCGGAATATTTGAGGTTGAACAGGTTACTGGTTATTTCACATTAACTCACTTTATTCTTTCATTTTATCATTTACGCATTTACGCATTTTAGGTCCTACATACAATGAATATGTTTCAAAATAATTTTATGAAGCTCCTCTTCATTCCCGTATAACCTTTCACTAAGATCTTTATCATTGAATGACTTTAGTTTTTTAATAACATCACTAATCACCCCTGCCGGGAAGATGTTATTTTGCTCAAATAGTTCCCGTTGTTTCTCAAGTGCCTCTGCTGATTCCCAGCATGAGGAGGGAAGTTGCTGAAGTTTTGCCAATTGATCCTTATATTTCTCATCAAAAATATTTACATCCACATAAAGTTCATCAGCCATTTTAAGCGCCCCTTCCATTTCAATTCCATGTTGTGCTGCAACTATCAAACCCGCCAAAAGTTTATAAATATCTGCCGAACCGTCCGCAGCACGAAATTCTACAGTTTGTTTGTTTAACCGGGTTATTTCTTCAACAGGGCTCAAGGGATTAACTTCATTTACCATATTCCCTGTGTTGTTCCAACCTAATGGAACTCTTACCAATACAGACCTGTTCCGGTCACCCCAACAAATATTCGTAGGAGCTTCCTGGTGTGGAACCAACCTGAGATAAGAGGGAGGAATAGTATTTCCAAATGCTGTAAGTGCAGAGGCAACATCTAATATACCAGCTATCATTTTTCGGGCCACATCACTAAGTCGCTCATTTTCAACCATTTTATTAACACCATCCTTCTCAAGCATCATATGAATATGTAAACCGCTGCCTGCTTTACCAATAATAATTTTAGGAGCAAAACTAACCTCTACACCATACTCATAGCTCAGCATCCTGAGTATCCACTTTGCTATCAGCATCTGAGTAACTGCATCTTCGGCGTCAACAGGCAGGAATTCTATTTCATGTTGTTCAAAATTCTCGTCTTCTGTCGAAAAATTTCCAACCTCCGAATGCCCATACTTTATTTTGCATCCGGCTGCAGCAATCAATTCAAGTGCTTCCACCCGAAGATCTTCAAACTTGGCAAATGGTTTTGATTGATGGTATCCTTTCTGGTTAAACAACGGATACAAGTCGTCCTTGTCAGAATTAACATAATATTCAAGTTCCCCCAAAGCCTTGAATGTATAACCTGTCTTATCCCTGAATTCTTTGTGCGCTTTTTGTAATATATATTCCGGTGAGCTTTCAAGTGGCTTACCTTCACTATTATAAAATGAACAAAGGATCTCCAATGCTGGCACTTCTGTAAAAGGATTTAGAAATGCTGTCTTATACCTGGGAATTACATACAGATCACTCGAGCCGGCTTCGATGAACGAAAACAAGCTTGACCCGTCAACACGCTCTCCTGCTGTAAGCACTGAATCAAGATGTTCCAGACTTGAAATAACAAAATTCAATGACTTTAATTTCCCGTCCTCAGCAGCATAACGAAAATTCATCATCTTGATTCCCCTGGCTACAATAAACCCTATTAGATCATCTTTAGTAAATTCTGCCGGGTTTTTCTTGATAAATTGTACCAGTTCATTTGGATTGAGAGCAATTTCATTGTCTTTCATATGAATAAGTCTTTGTAACTATTTAGTATCTTGGAGAATGCTTAAATGCTAAAATGATTAAATGATTAAATACTAATATATCTAAATTATTAGGTTAATCTGTATTTTGCCAACTACCTTTTGCTAACTGCCGACTGTGGACTACCGACTTAGTTAATTATTATTATTGTAATTCTGCGATTCTTTCTTCAAGTGTTTTGATCTTCAATTCAGCATCAGCTTTTTTACTCTTTTCCATTTTTACCACCTTCTCCGGTGCATTTTTAACAAAATGGGCATTGTTGAGTTTTTTCATCACCGCGGCCAGGAAACCTTTTGAATAATCAAGTTCCTTCCGGAGTTTTTCAAGCTCTTCTTCTACATTTACTTTTTCCCTCAGTGGAATGAAATATTCTGTGGTTTTTACTCTAAAAGAGGCTACTCCTTTTACCTTTCCATCAACAAATTGAATGTCCGACAGATTAGTCAGCTTTTTTAACACCTCGCCAAAACGGTTGTCATAATTATCTTCATTTTCCCGAACCATCAAAATCAGGGGTTCTTTAGCAGGGATATTTTTTCCCTTCCTGACTGTTCTCACTGCACTTATAGTCTCTTTGGTTTTTTCAAACCTGCTAACCAGTGATTTGTTATACGTTAAAGCCCCGGGCATTTTTGATACCATAATGCTTTCTCCATCTTTCCTTTCACAAAGAAATTGCCAAATCTCCTCGGTAATAAACGGAACAAAAGGATGCAGGATTTTTAATAATTTTTCAAAGAAATCCGTTGTTGCTTCAAACGTTTTACTATCAATTGGTTGTTTATATGCAGGTTTGATGACCTCAAGATACCACGAAGCAAACTCATCCCAGAAAAGCTTATATACAGTCATTAATGCTTCGGATAAACGATACTGTGTAAATTGTTTTTCGAGCGTTTTTAAAGATTCATTTAACTTCGCATCAAACCATTGAATAATTTTTACTGATGCTTCAGGTTGGTTGATATTCTCATCAACCTTAAACGCTTTTATAAGTCTGAATGCATTCCATATTTTGTTACTGAAATTTCTCCCTTGTTCCGTCAGACTCTCATCAAATAGCAGATCACCTCCGGCCGGTGAACATAAAAGCATTCCAACCCTTACACCATCAGCGCCATATTTCTTAATCAGCTCCAGCGGATCAGGCGAATTACCCAGCGATTTTGACATCTTCCTGCCCATCTTATCTCTCACTATGCCAGTAAGGTAAACATTTTTAAAGGGCTTCTCATCTATATATTCATACCCGGCAATTATCATCCTGGCAACCCAGAAAAACAGTATTTCCGGTGCAGTTACCAGGTCATTTGTCGGATAATAATACCTGATATCCTTATTACCGGGATTCCTTATACCGTCAAAAACCGAAATGGGCCATAACCACGACGAGAACCAGGTATCCAATACATCCTCATCCTGTTTCAGATCGCTATCTTTCAAAAGGGTGTTGCCGGTTTTTTCCTTTGCCATAACCAATGCTTCTTCACGGGTTTTTGCAACCACAAAAGTATCCTCTCCTTCAATATAGTAAGCAGGTATCCTTTGTCCCCACCATAACTGCCGCGATATGCACCAGTCCCTCACATTTTCCATCCAGTAACGGTAAGTATTTTTGAATTTTTTGGGGTATATTTTTATATCGTCATTAATCACATGTTCCAGAGCCGGTTGCGCCAGCCCTTTCATCCTCAGGAACCATTGAAGAGACAGTTTAGGCTCTATCGCAACATCGGTCCTCTCAGAATATCCCACCTTGTTTACATAATCTTCAACCTTTACAAGATGTCCTTCATTATCAAGTTTCTTTGTTATCTTGTCTCTAGCCTTAAAGCGATCTTCGCCAATAAAAAATTTCGCATTTTCATTAAGTGTTCCGTTATCGTTAAAAATATCAATGATTTCAAGTTTGTGTTTTATACCTATTTCATAATCATTCTCATCATGAGCAGGGGTGATCTTCAGTGCACCGGTACCAAATTCCCGGTCAACATAATCATCGGTAATTATTGGAACAGACCTGTTAACTAACGGGATTAGTACCCTCTTCCCATGCAGGTCTTTAAATCGCTCATCGTCGGGATGAACACAAACTGCCGTATCACCAAGTATAGTTTCCGGTCGTGTTGTGGCAATTTCAAGCCACTTATCCCCCCCATCAATCTTATACCTGAAATAATATAGTTTCGAGTCCACTTCCTTAAATATCACCTCCTCATTAGAAATGGCAGTCTTAGCCTGGGGATCCCAGTTTACCATTCTTTTCCCACGGTAAATAAAACCTTTATTGAACAGATCGATAAAAACATCAATAACACTCTCATACATATCATCATCCATCGTGAATTTGGTCCTTTCCCAATCACACGAGGCACCAAGCTTTTTTAATTGTTCCAGAATAATACCCCCATGCTCATTACGCCATTCCCATGCATGTTCCATGAATTTTTCCCTGGGCAGGTCCGACTTTTTTATTCCTTTCTCTCTTAATCTGGCAACAACTCTTGCCTCTGTTGCAATGGATGCATGATCTGTTCCCGGGACCCACAGGGCATTTTTCCCCAGCATCCGCTCTCTTCGTACCATAATATCCTGTATGGTATTGTTAAGCATGTGTCCCATATGCAGAACTCCGGTAACATTGGGTGGGGGTATTACTATTGTATAAGGCTCCCTTTCATCAGGCTCAGAGTGAAAAAAACCTTTTTCCATCCAGTACTGATACCATTTATCCTCAGTTGATGCCGGGTTGTATTTCGAAGGAATATTCATAAATAAGTTAAAAGTTATAAAGATGCAAAAATATAAATTTTATCCACCATTTTATCCAATATTGTAAGAGGATAACAGAATTCCTGTCAGGTAAATATTATTAAACATAGTTATTTCACGATATTCCAATTAACTTTGCGATGAAATAAGAGAAAACAAATTAATAATCAGAAAATAAGTGTTATGCCAAATATTTCGGAAAAAGGGAAAAAAATCCCGACTTCACCCATCAGAAAACTTGCACCATATGCTGAAGAAGCCAAACGAAAAGGAAGAAAAGTATATCATCTTAATATTGGACAACCTGATATAGATACTCCTAAAGTAGCGCTTGATGCAGTACGAAACATGGACCTTACAGTTGTGGAATACAGTCATTCCGCCGGGAACGAATCTTACCGCAGAAAGCTGGCTGAATATTACCGGAATATTGATATTAATGTGGATCATAACGAGTTAATGATCACTACCGGTGGGTCTGAAGCTATTACATTTGCAATGATGATTTGCTTTGACCCGGATGATGAAATAATTATCTCAGAACCACTTTATGCTAATTACAATGGATTTGCCGTTTCCACAGGAATCAGGATAAAACCTGTTACTTCAACTATTGAAAACGGATTTGCTCTGCCTTCAATGGAGGAATTTGAAAAGAAAATAACTCCCAAAACTAAGGGAATCCTTATTTGCAATCCTAATAATCCTACAGGTTATCTTTACTCGCGTGATGAACTGGAAAAACTTAGGGATATTGTAAAAAAACACGATTTATATCTGTTTTCAGATGAAGTTTACCGCGAATTCTGCTATGACGGGAAAGAACATATTTCGGCTATGCATCTTAAAGGAATTGAGCAAAATGTAGTAATGATAGATTCGATTTCCAAACGCTACAGTTCATGCGGAGTAAGGATTGGTGCTCTGGTAACCAAAAACAAGGGGATTATGGATTCGGCTATGAAATTTGCACAGTCGCGACTCTGTCCTCCGGGACTCGGGCAGATCGTTGGTGAAGCAGCCCTTGACACACCGGATGAATATTTCAGGGAGGTATATAATGAATATATCGATCGCAGGAATTACATGGTAGAGGCATTAAACAAAATGGAAGGAGTTATTTGCCCTATGCCCGGAGGCGCTTTCTATACAATTACTCACCTGCCTGTTGATGATGTAGATAAATTCGCACAATGGCTGCTAAGTGATTTCGAATATCAGAACTCAACTGTAATGATTGCACCTGCTTCAGGGTTTTATGCAACACCCGGACTCGGAAAACAGGAAGCAAGAATTGCTTATGTGCTGAAAAAAGATGATCTTAAAAAAGCAATGAAAGCCCTGGAAGAGGCACTAAAAGTATATCCGGGAAGAACGGCTCTCTGAGTCATTTAGCGATCCGGAAAGTCGTTCTACATTTACTTCAACTTAAATTCCACAGGTACTGACAAGGTAACTTCTACAGGTTTCCCACGCTGCTCTCCCGGTTTCCATTTTGGCATATTCGACACAACACGCATGGCTTCCTGGTCTAATAAAGAATCAACTCCTTTTTCGATTGCAACATCTTTTATGTTACCTTGTTTATCCACTAAAAAACGAACTATCACCTTACCTGAAATGTTCATTTTTATAGCTTTTTTTGGATAGTGAGTATTTAAAGAAATATATTCATATAAAGCCTGATTCCCGCCGGGAAAATGTGGAACATCTTCCACGACAAAAAATACTTCATCATTATTTCTTTTAGCAGGTTTGTCAGATTTTACAGGTTCTTTATTGTCTTTTGGTTTTGGTTGCTCAAAATTTAGTTTGTAAACATCTCTTTTTAATCTGATTTCCAAGTATTTACCGTCTTTGGCCTCAACACTGTGAGTCTTATATCCTACATACGAAATTACCAGCTGGACTTTTGCTTTATCCAATTCCAAGGAAAATTCCCCATTTGAATCAGACACTGTACCTGTAGTGGTACTCATTATTATAACGCTAGCACCAGGTAAAGGCTCACCGGTACTATCATCAATAACCTTCCCTTTTACCAAATATTTTTTATTTGAATTGGTGGACAAATAATCCTTCAATGTAACGAGAAGCACACCATCCCTTGCTTTTTCACCATATACCTTAACAGCTTGCTCTCCTTTCAATACTGCGAGTGACTCAATATTATCAGGATCCATTTGCCTGAATTCCTCATTTGTGATCTCCTTTTCATTAACAAAAAACAGTGGTGCTTTATCCTGGAAAAGGGGGGATAGCTCTTTATTCTCATTTGAGTTTAGGTTGCCAGGTGAACTATCAGAAATATAATCCTTTGTTCTAAAAATCATCACTCCGTCTTTCCCCTTTTCCCCATATTTTTCAACTGCAGTTTCATCCTTTAGAACACTGATGAACTTTATATTTTCAGTTTCCTGTTGAAGTTTTGCTGCTTCTTCCCTTGTGGCTTCTTTTCCATCAATAATAATTAAACCTGCCTCAATTGAACTTAATTGTGTAACAAACTCTTTTTCCGGATATTCAGTTTCAATTTTGTCTGTTTTACGCTTCAAAACAATATTCAAAAATTCATCCTTATTAGCTTTTACCACAAGGGTTTCATATCCCATAAAAGCAACAGACAGTACTATGTTCTCTTCCTTCACCTCCATGGAAAATTGTCCGTTCTTATCGGTTATGGTACCTATATTAGCATCTATTATAACAATATTAACTCCTGGTAGTGGTTTACCTGTATCCTCTGCTGTCACTTTCCCTTTTATCAGATGGCTTTCTGTTGGGCCTTTTTGATCCTCAAAGGAACTTTCTCCGGAAAAAGGATTAGAAAATGCCAGGTTAAGCAATACAACAACAGGAATAAGAAATAACATTCGCCATTTCCTTCGATTCGATGATTTTCTTTTTTTCATCATGATTATTCGTTTTTTACTTATTGAATTATTAAAATAATGACCTAGTCCGAATACCGGAACACCCAATGTATGCTCAAGTAAAACAGCCTGGTATGATGTTCGTATGGTTCCCTGCCGAAGGACACCCTGATCAGCAAGATATTCATGAGTTTCTCTAACTGCTCTTCCAACCATCCAGACAATTGGGTTAAACCACTGGAAAATACAGAACAACTCAATAAAAAGCAGATCCCAGCTATGTTTTTGTTTTAGATGCTCTGCCTCATGAATTAATATTTCTTCAAAATGTTTGTGCTTAAGTATTCCAAAAGGAATAAAAATCCGTCCAAAAAATGAAAATGGTGCAGGAATCTTTTTATTGACATTTACAGGTATATCCCGCAGAATCCTGGTTTCGGTTTGACGGATTGATCTGGTTATTAATAAAACCTGATAAACCAATCGTCCTGATAGAAGAAAAACACCGGCAAGATAAACTCCCCAAATAAAATGATACACAGTGATACCCCCCTGTTGTTCTCCTGTTATCCCAACCGGGTTCATGACCAGCGCAGCTTCTACATACCGGTATCCGCTATTAACAATTTGAACAGGGGAAAAAGACTTTACGCCTATTAATATTGAAAAATTAATAAGTGGTAGAACCAGGGAAATAATACCGGCTGCCAGAAGAAAAAACCTATGTATTTTGAAAAAGGTTTCTTTGCGTAATAGAAACCAGTATATCCCAAACAAAAGGATTAATGTTATTCCCGATTGTAATTGATATTGCCAGAATTCATTCATAATTAGCTTTTTTCATTATCTAACTCATTACGTATCTCTATCATTATCTCCTCCAACTCCTGTAAACTTAAATCGTTTTCCTGTGCAAAAAAGGAAGCCATTTTAGGAAATGAATTATTGAAATACTTATTCATAAAATCCCCAAAGTAAACCTGTGTGTATTCCTTTTTGGAAATAAGAGGAAAGTATTCGTAGGTAGTTCCATAGGATTTATGATCAACAAAACCCTTTTTTTCCAATACACGTACTACAGTAGAAACGGTGTTGTATGCAGGTTTTGGATCAGGCAGTCTCTCAAGCATATCCCGTACAACAGTCTTTTCCAGTCCCCACAGGACATGCATGATCTGCTCTTCTGCTTTTGTCAATGTTTTCATGTTCCAAACATACAACTATTTTTTTAGTTTACCAACTATTTTAATAGTTATTTCACTAAACAAATAGTTCGTCTAATCATATTTACTGATAACAAGACTGTTAGTAAGACAATTTTTTGATTTCCAGTAGTGAAAAGCGAAGGAATATATCAATTACTCGAAACACGTAACACGTAACTACTCAAAATCTTTATAAAGCAGGTACTTTTTCCGGATAATCTTAAAATCCTCAATATCTTTTTTCCAGGATGCATAAATAACCCATTTGCTTTTTCCGGCAATAATCTGTTCCCGGAGGGTGCTGCTACCTGCAAGTGTGTCGAAATAATTATTAAAGAATTTATCCTTGTTATTCATACTACTATAAGCATCAATGAGCCAATCGAGCACAAGCCGGCGGTTATTATGTACAAAATTGAACGGGATATGTGAAAGATCTACACTATAACAAACTTCTCCTTCAAATTTCGGATTAGTAGCCGCCCCTTTAATACTTCTGGGAGTAAATGTGAATCCCATATCAGGATAATCAGGATGTCCAAAGACCTGAAAAGGTAAATCGGTACCACGACCAACACTTATGCAGGTCCCTTCAAAAAAACATAATGAAGGATAAAGATAAACAGACCGGAGGTTTGGAAGATTAGGTGATGGTTTTACCGGCAAATCATAATAAGTTTTATGAGTATACTTTTCGCATTTCACCTGTTTCAGATTACAGGTTAAGCTATCTTTCAACCATCCCTCGCCGTTGATCATATGTGCATATTCAGCAACTGTCATCCCGTGAACTACAGGCACCGGGTGCATACCAACAAACGATCGCAATACACTGTCAAGAACCGGCCCATCAACATAAAAACCATTTGGATTCGGGCGATCAAGTACCAAAAAAACAATATTATTCTCAGCACATGCTTCCATCAAGTAATGCATGGTAGAAATATATGTATAAAACCTTACCCCTACATCCTGGATATCAAACAATACAATATCCAAACCCTCCATATCTTCATTTGAAGGTTTTCGGTGTTTGCCATATAGTGAAATTACTGGCAATCCTGTCTTCTCATCGTAGTAATTAACCAGATGTTCCCCGGCATCGGCAGTACCACGAAATCCATGCTCGGGACTGAAAATCTTTTTTATATTAATCCCCAGAGATAACAGGCTGTCTACCAGATGTGTTTCACCTATCATTGAAGTCTGGTTGGCTACAACAGCAACCTTCTTCCCATAAAGTAATGGAAGATATTCTCCTGTACGGGCGGCACCTGTAATAACCTGGCCTGTTAAAACACCTTGCCACATAACAGCAATAAGTGTTATTGAAAATACTTTGAGTAAAATGTTGTTCATATGCTTCATTGAAAATATTTCGTTGTAAAAAAAAGAAAAAATATTCATAAACACTAATCATATGTTAATTCGTTGATTTGTTAATTGGTTAATTTGTTAATTATATGCTATACCTTCATGAAGTCCTTAGCCATATACTTTATGCTATCTGCTCTTTTTTGCCAACTGCCAACTTCCAACAATGGACTGCCGACTGCCGACTTTTTACTACCTTTGCTCACCAAATTATCAGAGTGAACGCTGAATTATTCATAGCAAGACGACTTATTTCCGAGCAAAAAGGAGATAATCGGATATCCAGACCAATTATTTTTATTGCCATCCTGGGAATTGCCCTTGGGTTAGCGGTAATGATACTTTCAACTGCGATTGTTACCGGATTCAAGAACGAGATAAGAGAAAAAATCATTGGTTTCGGGTCTCATATCCAGGTTCTTAACTATGACAGTAATACTTCATATGAAACTGTTCCGGTTTCCGGCAAACAAGAATTCATAAATATTCTGAAAAATAAACCCGGGATAAAGAACATCCAGGTTTTCGCAACTAAAGCAGGGATTATTAAAACAGAAGAAGAAATCCAGGGAGTAGTATTAAAAGGGATTGGAACCGGTTTTGACTGGACCTTTTTCAGGAAAAATCTGACTGAAGGAGATATTTTCCATGTATCTGATTCTGCACGGACAAACAAAGTATTGATATCAAAATATATTGCCGACCTCCTGGATCTTAAGACTGATGATTCATTTGTTATGTACTTTATCCAGGATCCCCCCCGCATGAGGAAATTTACAATATCGGGAATTTATAACACCAGTCTTGAGGAATTTGACAGAATATTTGTGCTGGCTGATATCGGCCATATAAGGAAGCTTAACGACTGGGATGAAAATCAGGTTAGCGGGTTTGAAATTAGTATAGAAAATTTCAATGATCTTGATTATATGACATACCAGGTAATGGAAACTGTGGGTATTAACCTTGATAAGGAAGGAGCACGTCTGAGTACTATAAACATTATTCAGAAATATCCTCAGATATTCGACTGGCTGAATTTGCAGGATACAAATGTATGGATTATCCTGGCACTAATGCTGCTGGTTGCCGGTTTCAATATGGTTTCCAGTCTGCTTATTCTTATACTTGAACGGACAAATATGATCGGGATACTTAAAGCCATTGGAACCAATAATTTTAGTATCAGGAAAATATTTCTCTACCAATCTGCATTTCTGATTTCTAAAGGATTGTTATGGGGAAACCTGATTGGTATCGGACTTGCAATCCTCCAGCAAAAAACAGGCATTATGAAACTTGATGAGGCTTCTTATTACCTGTCAACTGTGCCAATAAATCTTGATTTTTCTTACATTTTAATTTTAAATACCGGCACTCTGATTCTTACCATTCTGATGCTTATTATTCCATCCCACCTGGTAGCAAAAATTTCTCCGGTTAAGGCAATACGGTTCGATTAATTACCTAATTACCTCATCACCTCATTACCTCTTCATTCTTTCCTTTTCTCATCTTCTCCTTTTCTTTACTCACTCTCTGCCCTCTGCTCTCTGCTCTCTGCTCTCTGCCCTCTGCTCTCTGCCCTCTGCTCTTTGCCCTCTGCTCTTTGCCCTCTGCCCTCTGCCCTCTGCCCTCTGCTCCTCAATATGTTTTTCACCAGCTTTCTTTGTTATCACGCAAAACAAGTTTAATTTTGCGAATTATCAACTGACCCACAGTGAAAAAAAGATTCAGTCCAAAAAAGAACTATGAAAAAACCCGGTCGGAGATTGGCTATGTGACTCGTAAAAAGGCAACTCCTGACGATTATAAAAGGATAGGCTTCAAGTCTGGTTTAGAAGTTCATCAACAACTAAAAACAAAAAAGAAGTTATTTTGCCGCTGTCCTGCAGGCATATATCACGAACATGAGGATTACAATGCCGAGATTATCCGTCACATGAGACCAACATTAAGTGAACTTGGAGAATACGACGGCACAGCCCTGATGGAATACAAAACCAGGAAGCAGATCATATACCGTATCAATAACCGGACAGCCTGTACATATGAAATAGATGACACTCCTCCTTTCCCCATAAATAAAGAAGCACTTGAGATCGCACTTGAAATATCGCTTTTATCCGGACTGAACATAGTCGGCGAAGTTCATATAACACGAAAACAATATCTTGACGGTAGTATTCCAACCGGATTTCAGCGTACAGCTATCCTGGGTGTTGAAGGTGAAATTCAACTGAAAAATAAAAAAGTCAAACTGATCCAGTTAAGTATCGAAGAAGATTCCTGCCGGGAGGTATCGGATATCAGGCATACCCGCGTTTTTAAAACAGACAGACTGGGAATGCCATTGATCGAAACTGTTACTTATCCCGATATGGATAATCCTGATGAACTGAGAGAAGCTGCCGAATATATCAGGTTCCTGAATCGTAGCACAGGGAAAGTGCGTATAGGAATCGGATCGGGACGTGAAGATGTTAACGTTAGCTGCCGCGGAGGAAGCAGGGTGGAAATTAAGGGTGTTTCACGCAATAAGCAGATACCTGAACTTTCTCATAACGAGGCATTCAGACAATTTTCCCTTTTGCATATCCGGGAACTTCTGAAAGAGAGAGTTACAAACGGGAAAAAATGGAAAATTATATCAAAAAAAATCGATCCTCGTGACCTTGTCATGGAGGATGAATATATACAAAAAGCATACAATGATAATTTTGTAATATATGCTGTTAACCTTCCTTTTTTTAATGGTATCCTGTCTCATTTTACCCAGCCGGGTAAAATATTTGCTGATGAGATAACTGACAGGCTGAAGGTTATCGCCTGTATTGAAAAGCCAAATATGATCCACACCGAAATGCTTGAAGATCGTATAAATAACAAAGATCTGAAAAAGATTTCCGGGATTATTGAACTAAAAGAAGAAGATGCACTAATTATATTATGGGGACCAAAAGAGGATATCCCTACTGCTCTTGAAACAGTCGAAGAACGATGTCAGATGGCATTTGAAGGGGTGCCAAATGAAACAAGAAAATCAAACCCTGACGGCACAACTATATTTGAAAGAGTACTTCCCGGTGCTAACCGCATGTACCCTGATACTGATTCAGCTCCAATTCCCCTTGAAGCAGATTACATTGAATCCCTTCAGGAAAATTTACCTCTAAACGTTTCTGAAAGGTTCAGGCAAATGAAGGAATGGGGAATCCCGTCAGATACTTATCATTACCTTTTGAGTAAAGATCTTGTATCAATGATCGAGCAAATTAATCTGAAATTTGGTTTTGATCCTAAGTTTCTGGGTATTTTTTGGGGTCATACATTCAAGAATATTGAAGGGAAAATGCCTCAGCACAAGAATTTTAGTTACAATAAAATTTACGGCTTATTTAAGTTTATTTATAACGAAAAACTTCATCCTTCAATTGCAGTAAGGATGCTTCCTGTAATTTATGAACATCCTGTTATGGAGTTCAGCTCAGTGTTGATCATTATTAATTTCAGAAAGAAAACAATAGATGAATTGCTTGCGCCCATTGATTTTCTTTACGAAAAATTCAAAGAAATAAAACTCTCTGATAACAACAGAAACACTGTAAACTGGTTAATGGGACAGGTACATAACCAGGCTATCGGGAATATTGAAATGAAAACGCTTAGTGAAGAAATAGAAAAAATCGTACAGAATAATCATAAGAAAGATTAGGCTAAGGCTAAAGCTAAGGGAGGGAAAAGAAAGAGGAAGAGAGATGAGGTAATGAGGTAATGAGGTGATGAGGTGATGAGGTGATGAGGTGATGAGGTGATGAGGTAATGAAGTGATGAGGTAATGAAGTGATGAGGTGATGAGGTAATGAAGTGATGAGGTGATAAGGTAATGAAGTGAGAAAGCAGATGAAACATAAAACAACAAACAATGGCTGAAGATATTTTTCAGGGATATAAAGGAAAGGCTCTCGGGGTATTAAGAAAGTTTAATGTCAGAGTCTGGGGACAGACAGTAATTGAAACAACCCGTGGTAAATTTACGGGAACTGTTCTACCACGCTCCGAAAATGATGATGACAGGCATATTGTACTTAAAATATCTACCGGATATAATATTGGAATTGATATTGACACTATCAAAATGATGAAAGAAACCGGTTATCAAAAAGCCAACTATAAAATCCCCGAGAAAGAATTCCCTTACACCGACCATCTGCCCAATGTAAAATTATTCGGCACAGGCGGCACTATTGCTTCCCGGCTTGACTATCGTACCGGAGCTGTCATTCCCGCATTCTCTCCGGGTGAACTATACGGAGCAGTACCTGAGCTTGCCGATATTTGTAATCTCACAACTGAAAAACTTTTTGCAGTTTTCAGCGAAAATATGGGCCCTGCTCAATATATTACACTTGCTAAAGCTATTGGGAAGGAAATTAGTAATGGTATTGATGGGATTATCATAGGCCATGGTACCGATACTCTTCATCATACTGCCGCCGCATTATCATTTATGATACAAGACTCACCTATCCCTATTATTCTGGTAGGGTCTCAACGCTCTTCCGACCGTCCTTCGTCAGATGCCGCCCTTAATCTTATGCATGCTGTTTATGCAGCCGGTCATGGCGACATTGCTGAAACTTTAGTTTGTATGTTCGGACCCACTTCGGATGAATACGGATTCCTTCACCGGGGTACCAGGGTTAGAAAAATGCATAGCTCATATCGTTCAACTTTCAGGACTATTGGTGATATTCCTGTAGCAACAGTAACACGGGATGAAGTTAAACTAATAAAAGAAAATTATAATCCACGCAGGAAAGACAGGAATGTAAAGATCCTTCCGTACTTTAGTGAAAAAGTAACAATGCTTTATTACTATCCACACATGAAAGCGGACATCCTTGATTCGCTGGTAGATGCTGGATATAAAGGAATTGTGATTGTTGGTACCGGACTGGGACACGTGAACAAAGAACTTTATCCTGCTATTGAAAGAGCAACCAAAAAAGGTGTTTCAATCTTTATGACCTTACAAACTATCTGGGGTTATGTACATATGTTTGTTTATGATACCGGACGGGATATGATGGCAAAAGGTGTAATCCCTGCAGGAAACATGCTTTCTGAAGTAGCATTTATTAAGCTGGGTTGGGCTTTGGGTCAAACTGAAGATCCGGTTGAAGTAAAAAGGATAATGTTATCACCAATAAACGACGAAATAACTGAACGCGAACCATATAACGGCTACCTTGTTTACCAGGGTGGAGTACCGGAAGTTGAAAACTTTGTGAAGAAATTCAGGAAATAGTGTTCCTGAAATTACCTCACAGATATTACCGGATCGTTATAAATAATGTTTTTGTAATGCTCATACCTGTCAAGTATTTCTCTTACATAATTTACCGGTTCTTCACCGCGGCAATAACCATATCTAACCACGGGGTCATGGTAATATTCAGGGTTTGATTTCAAAATAAGTTTTTCGGCAATCACATCCCAATTATTTGGATCCTGATTATATTTCTGCGCCAGCCGCCTTGCATCAAGAATATGCCCCAGACCAACATTATATGCACCGAGTATAAATTTCGTTTTTTCATCTTCATCATATATTTTATCTTCAAAAACCTCGTCAAGCCATTGAATAAATTTAACTCCTGCTTCTATATTCTCTAATGGTGTAGAATTGCGATTTATACCATATTGTTTTGCAGTATTAGGCATTAGTTGCATTAATCCAAATGCACCTGCCCATGAATGTGCAGTAGGGACAAACCGTGATTCCTGATAAATCATAGATGCAAGAAGGAGCCAATCCCAGTCAATCGTATCACTGAATTCTCTTAAATAATCATCCCATGGTGAAACTTTGCCACTATTTAAAACATAAAAATCACTTTCAATTATTTGTTTTGATTTTTGATTTTTAAAATATTTATTATATATCATATTAAAGCCGGCAGTATATCTGTAATCCTTTAACCACTGATTAAGGTCTGAAAGCAAACGGTCCGATCCCTCCTTTCTGACAGCCCATGCCAGGTTCTGAGGAAAACTGATAGCTGTTTCAATATCAAGCACCGGATAGTATGTCCTGTTTACCCTGGCAACATTTTCATCACATACAGTATATTCAATCTCTCCCTGTGCAACCAACTTAACCAATTGTTCAGCCTCTTCATTTACTTCAATTATATAAATTGTGTCACCAATTTCTTCTGCCAGGTTAAATAACCTATGGGAAAATGCACTGTTTTTCTGAACATATATTGTTTTCCCAGCAAGATCAAGCTGATTTCTGATCATTCGCTTTTCAAATTCATGCAATGGAATTTTTCGCCAATCTTCAGGTTTTCTTTGTACTAATACCTGTCTGGTTTGAGAAATTGGAATTGAAAAATTCACTAACTGCTTCCTTTTTTGTGTAACTGTAAGGTTTAAAGCAATCAGATCACAACTCCCGCAGTTTAATAATTCAAATGATTTATCAAGGTCATTCTCCACGAGTATATCCAGATCAATGCCCAGGTGAGTAGCAAATTCTTTCAGCATATCAAACTGGTAACCCATTGGTTCTCCGCGGTAAATAAAATAATTCGTCGAATTATAATCAACAACAGCTATAATCTTCCCTTTTCCCCTGATAACATCAAGATCTGCAATACAGGATCCTTTCTCACTCAATTTATCAGATCTCTTGATCCCACATGAAGCAAGAAATAATATTGAAATCAGAAAGAAATAAAGGAACCGGTTCATAAACGTTTTATTACTCCTGTTTAAATCATCAAAAGCAATGTACGAAAAAAAAACAAACCGATAACAAAAAAGGCTTTATGAAACTTCCATGTATCATTAATGCACAAACAAAAATGATTAAATAATTGTTGCCTACCAGTATCCGGATTTTTTCACATGGAAGTTCACGAGCGGGTTTGTGCTATGGGTTCTTGTGGGAGCGAGTAACAACCGAACTGCCGATAGGCAGTGAGCTCGCGAATACCTTTAAAAATATATTTATTTATGAGCAAATACCACAGAACTTATAAAAAGGCAGAAAATATAAGTAACCTTGTATCAAACATAAAAAATTTAAACGTATGAAACAATAATTACTAATCATAAAAAGTCCAGGATAGGCCGAACTTAAAAGTTCGTTGGTTTAGAGGATAATGAAGTACGGAGAAATAATTATTCCCGGTAAACCCTGAGTTCACATGATCGAATATAAAAAAGAAGCGTGTACGTTTCAATTTAAAATTCAGAAAGACATCAAAATAAGGATAGTTACCTAATTCCTTTTCGTCCTGAATATAAAACTGTCCTGATGCCGGCATATAAGCCATTGCATTGTAAGGGGTATTGTAATAAACATCAAAACCTAATTGAACAAGCAGGTGTCCTCCGGTTAATTTGAAATAGAAATTATGCTCAAAATAGGTTGAATTATTTATACTTATTGACGGTAAGGGGATTTCTCTCTGGTGATCAGTTTGTTGAAAAAGCACTTTATTCAGGAAATGAAATTTCCCCAGATGGAATTCTTTACTAACATATAATGAGAGTATTGAAGCCAGACCGTTTATTTGTGCAGGACGAGCCAACGTGTCAAAATAGGTATAATCATCGATAAGCACATAATTAAAAGAAGCGTCAAGAAATCGTTCCGGATGAAAGTATCTTGCTGATATATTTGTTTCAATAACATTATCAAAATCATTTTCCCAGACAAAATTATTTGAATGATAAAAATTAAGCCAGTAGGCAGGTCTTCTGCTCTCAAACTTACCGGCAAGAACAAGTGTGGATAATCCTTTTTTCGCAGAGAATGATTTATTAATTGATCCGTCAAGCAGAAAATCCCCTGCTTTGTATCCCGAATAGTAATTTCTGGCTTTTACTCTCCAGTTAAATTTTTCCCCCAGGTCGTTGAAAATGTACCCTGACAGGCTTTTATTCGAATATTCATCATCGTGGTAAATAGTATCTCCTGCCAGCAAGTTACTATATTTATCTATCTCAATTGCAGCAGCAACACCTCCACCAAATGCAACTTTCCTGTCCGGATCGCTCTGAAAATCAAACCTTAAAATATTTGACAATGTTCTGAAATACAAAGAATCAATTGTATTAGTTGAGTCAGAATAAATATCTCTGTAGAAACCGGACGTTGGACTTTTATCAATATATTTTTTTGCATCCTTCTGGAAAAACATCACATGTGATAGCTTACCCTGTAATCCCAGCCCTTTTGGTTTATCAATTTCTACTGTGGTTGAATCAGCTATACGTGAGGTATCACTTTTCCCGGCACCTATTAATAAGCCATGTGACAACATAAATGTTATGTTTTTAACAGATGATGCAGCAGAATTTATTGTCCCGAGGCTAACAGGAATATCGAGAGTCTCCATATTTCCAAGGTCTTCGTCATTAATAATACCACCGTTTTCATTTATCAGTATATTGTTATTGTCAAAATTAGCGTGCAATGAATATTTATCTGAAGTGTAACTTGTAAACAGAGCTAACGCTTTTACAGATGATTTCTGGTTAGCATACTGCCCTTCACTTCCAAAAAGCTTATAATTAATTCCCGCATTTAATTTCTCGTTAATATTTTGAGTATGTAAAATTTTCAGGGATTGTTCAATGACCTTTTTTTGTCCACCGGTAGTATATTTCAGTTCGGTAAATGGTCTTTTCGTATTAAAATATGTTTGTTTATTCGGATAATGGATAAATGGAAAATAATGCTTGAAAAAAAATGTTTTATCATCATAAATTCGTTTGAAATAATTATCAGGAAGTGATGCCAGGGCAAGGTTTCCCATATCAGAATGCAGTGGATTCAGGTTATAATTAGGTTTATATACCTGAAATTTTTTCAACATTGTGTCCAGATCCACAGGTGATATCCTATAAAAATCATCATCAAGTTGCCATGTATACATAGGTTCCGGAACTGTATCAGGCAAAAAATATGAAGCATTAGCTATTGCACCAAGAGAAAGAATCCAGAAGATGAAAACAATTTTCTTCATAACAAGCAAAGATAGATAAAAAAGGGATAATCATTATTGATTTCAGGAGATGCAGTAACAAAAAAAACCCCGGTAAAAACCGGGGTTTTGAAAAAAAAGTTGGCGATGACCTACTCTACCACTTTCGCAGTACCATCGGCGCTAACGGGCTTAACTTCTCTGTTCGGAAAGGTAAGAGGTGGATCCCCATTGCTATAATCACCTTAAGATTTTGAATATTATAAAAACATGCTGAAAGAAAGTTAGAAACAATCGACAGAAAAAAGTTTACGGGTAATTAGTACTGCTTGGCTTTGGCATTACTGCCTTTACACCTACAGCCTATCAACGTCATAGTCTTTAACGACCCTTAAAGGAGATCTCATCTTGAGGCAAGCTTCGTGCTTAGATGCTTTCAGCACTTATCTCTTCCAGACATAGCTACCCTGCGATGCGGCTGGCGCCACAACAGGTACACCAGAGGTCTGTCCAACACGGTCCTCTCGTACTAGTGTCAGGTCCTCTCAAATCTCCAACGCCCACAACAGATAGGGACCGAACTGTCTCACGACGTTCTGAACCCAGCTCGCGTGCCACTTTAATGGGCGAACAGCCCAACCCTTGGGACCTTCTCCAGCCCCAGGATGTGACGAGCCGACATCGAGGTGCCAAACCGCTCCGTCGATTTGAGCTCTTGGGAGCGATCAGCCTGTTATCCCCGGAGTACCTTTTATCCTTTGAGCGATGGCCCTTCCATTCGGAACCACCGGATCACTATGCTCTACTTTCGTACCTGCTCGACTTGTAAGTCTCACAGTCAAGCACCCTTATGCCATTATACTCAACGCATGATTACCAAACATGCTGAGGGTACCTTTAGAAGCCTCCGTTACTTTTTTGGAGGCGACCACCCCAGTCAAACTACCCACCAAACACTGTCTCCCGATAAATCGGGATTAGATTCCAGATAAACAAAGGGTGGTATTTCAAGGTTGACTCCACAACTCCTGACGAAGCCGCTTCAAAGTCTCCCACCTATCCTACACATCGTTTATCCAAAACCAATATTAAGCTATAGTAAAGGTTCACGGGGTCTTTCCGTCCCGTTGCGGGTATCCGGCATCTTCACCGGAACTACAATTTCACCGAGCTCGTGGCTGAGACAGTGCCCAGATCGTTACACCATTCGTGCAGGTCGGAACTTACCCGACAAGGAATTTCGCTACCTTAGGACCGTTATAGTTACGGCCGCCGTTTACCGGGGCTTCAGTTCAGAGCTTCTCCCGACACAAGTGTCGGGATAACCCCCCCCCTTAACCTTCCGGCACCGGGCAGGTGTCAGGCCTTATACATCATCTTTCGATTTAGCAAAGCCATGTGTTTTTGATAAACAGTCGCCTGGGCCATTTCACTGCGTCCCGCCGAAGCGGGAGTCCTTTCTCCCGAAGTTACAGGACTATTTTGCCTAGTTCCTTAGCCACGAATCACTCGAGCACCTTAGGATTCTCTCCTTGACTACCTGTGTCGGTTTGAGGTACGGGTAATATATACCTGAAGCTTAGAGGTTTTTCTTGGAAGTTTGATTAGGATCATTATCCGCTTGTCCGAAGACTCACGGTACTATCAGGTTCAGCACAATCAAGCTATTAACCTGTTTGTATACCTACACCCTTTAACGTACAATTCCGTCAGTACGCAGATCTTTCACTACTTCGTCACCCCATCGCAGTATATATTAGTACTGGAATATTGACCAGTTGTCCATCGACTACGCCGTTCGGCTTCGCCTTAGGACCCGACTAACCCTGATCCGATTAGCGTTGATCAGGAAACCTTAGTCTATCGGTGAGCGGGTTTCTCACCCGCTTTATCGTTACTTATGCCTACATTTTCTTTTCCAACCGTTCCACCAAACCTTACGATTCAGCTTCAATACAATTGGAATGCTCCCCTACCTATGTTTAAAAAACATAATATAGCTTCGGTAATATACTTAATGCCCGATTATCATCCACGCACAATCGCTCGACTAGTGAGCTGTTACGCACTCTTTAAATGAATGGCTGCTTCCAAGCCAACATCCTAGCTGTCAGAGCAATCGCACTACGTTAGAACAACTTAGTATATATTTAGGGACCTTAGCTGATATTCTGGGTTCTTTCCCTCTCGGCGCCGGACCTTAGCACCCAACGCCTCACTCCCGTGTATATCTTATAGCATTCGGAGTTTGTTAAGGATTGATAGGCGGTGAAGCCCTCTAGCCTTATCAGTAGCTCTACCTCTATAAGACTCTACCACGAGGCTGCACCTAAATGCATTTCGGGGAGTACGAGATATCTCTCGGTTTGATTGGCCTTTCACCCCTACCCACAGCTCATCCAAACACTTTTCAACGTGTAGTGGTTCGGTCCTCCATCCCGTGTTACCGGAACTTCAACCTGGCCATGGGTAGATCACCAAGTTTCGCGTCTACCCCCACTAACTAATTCGCCCTATTCAGACTTGCTTTCGCTTCGGCTGCTCCGCTTAACGGATTAACCTTGCTAGTGAGGAGTAACTCGTAGGCTCATTATGCAAAAGGCACGCCGTCATCCCGATAAATCGGGACTCCGACCGCTTGTAAGCGTATGGTTTCAGGTACTATTTCACTCCCTTGTTCAGGGTACTTTTCACCTTTCCCTCACGGTACTAGTTCACTATCGGTCTCTCAGAAGTATTTAGCCTTACCAGATGGTCCTGGTAGATTCACACAGGATTTCACGTGTCCCGTGTTACTCAGGATACTGCTAAAAAACCAATTCTTTACGTGTACGGGACTATCACCCTCTATGGTTCAGCTTTCCAAAAGCTTCCACTTAAAATTGATTTTTATATTGCAGTCCTACAACCCCGAAATTGCCTAAACAATATCGGTTTGGGCTATTCCCCGTTCGATCGCCACTACTAGGGGAATCACTAATTGTTTTCTTTTCCTCCGGTTACTAAGATGTTTCAGTTCTCCGGGTTAGCTTCCCGACAAGTCGGGATGATACGCATAAAGCGTAACGGGTTTCCCCATTCGGAAATCTGCGGATATAATGGTTATTTGCACCTCCCCGCAGCTTATCGCAGCTAGTCACGTCCTTCATCGCCTCTGAGAGCCAAGGCATTCGCCATACGCTCTTAATTTACTTTATTCTTGATTCGATTTGTTTTGTTGTTTCTTTCAGCATGTCAAAGAACCTTTTATCCGCCGAAGTTTTAACGAAGGCGGATTGTCCTCCATCGCATAAAGCTACGGAGATCAATGACCGCCGTCGCTAAAGCTATGGCGGTCGATTGTGGAGAATAAGGGAGTCGAACCCTTGACCTCTAGAATGCAAATCTAGCGCTCTAGCCAACTGAGCTAATCCCCCCGAAGCTTATGTAGTCCCACCCAGAGTTGAACTGGGGACCTCTACATTATCAGTGTAGCGCTCTAACCAACTGAGCTATGGGACTTTGATTATTAATCTCTCAGCCACTAACTCATTATCATCATCACTGTAACGTTCTAATCCCGAAAATTTTACTTATAATACTCAGGATTTCTGGTTTTCGGCACCAACTGAGCTACGGGATTGCTATCCTTCACTCTTTAAAAAAAGGTTAAAAAAAGAAGGGAATCAAAAAGGTTTTATTAGCATTCCCCATAAAGGGATTGGTAATAAATCTATCTCCAGAAAGGAGGTGTTCCAGCCACACCTTCCGGTACGGCTACCTTGTTACGACTTAGCCCCAGTCACTGGTTTTACCTTAGGCCGCTCCTTGCGGTTACGGACTTCAGGCACCCCCAACTTCCATGGCTTGACGGGCGGTGTGTACAAGGCCCGGGAACGTATTCACCGCGCCATGGCTGATGCGCGATTACTAGCGAATCCAGCTTCACGAAGTCGAGTTGCAGACTTCGATCCGAACTAGGACCAGTTTTCGAGATTTGCAACCTGTCACCAGGTAGCTGCCCTCTGTACTGGCCATTGTAACACGTGTGTAGCCCTGGACATAAGGGCCGTGCTGATTTGACGTCATCCCCACCTTCCTCACGGTTTACACCGGCAGTTTCGCTAGAGTCCCCGACATTACTCGCTGGCAACTAACGATAGGGGTTGCGCTCGTTATGGGACTTAACCCGACACCTCACGGCACGAGCTGACGACAACCATGCAGCACCTTGCAGTTTGCCCCGAAGGGAAACCACCTTTCGGTGGAAATCAATCTACATTTAAGCCCAGGTAAGGTTCCTCGCGTATCATCGAATTAAACCACATGTTCCTCCGCTTGTGCGGGCCCCCGTCAATTCCTTTGAGTTTCAATCTTGCGATCGTACTCCCCAGGTGGATTACTTAATGCTTTCGCTCAGACGCGTACAGTGTATCGCACACATCGAGTAATCAACGTTTACGGCGTGGACTACCAGGGTATCTAATCCTGTTTGCTCCCCACGCTTTCGTGCCTCAGCGTCAGTATTAGTTTAGTGAGCTGCCTTCGCAATAGGTGTTCTGTGTAATATCTAAGCATTTCACCGCTACAATACACATTCCGCCCACTTCAACTATACTCAAGAAAACCAGTATCAATGGCAGTTCTACAGTTAAGCTGTAGGATTTCACCACTGACTTAATCTCCCGCCTACGCACCCTTTAAACCCAATAAATCCGGATAACGCTTGCATCCTCCGTATTACCGCGGCTGCTGGCACGGAGTTAGCCGATGCTTATTCCTGCAGTACCGTCAAATCCCGACACGTCGGGACATTTCTTCCTGCAGAAAAGCAGTTTACAACCCATAGGGCATTCATCCTGCACGCGGCATGGCTGGGTCAGACTTGCGTCCATTGCCCAATATTCCTCACTGCTGCCTCCCGTAGGAGTCTGGTCCGTGTCTCAGTACCAGTGTGGGGGATCATCCTCTCAGACCCCCTAGACATCGTAGCCTTGGTAAGCCGTTACCTTACCAACTAGCTAATGCCACGCATGCCCATCTTCAACCGCCGGAGCTTTAATCTTTCTATAATGCTATAAAAAAATGTTATGGGATATTAATTCCCGTTTCCGAGAGCTATCTCCCTGTTGAAGGTAGGTTGCATACGCGTTACTCACCCGTGCGCCGGTCGTGTATCTCCGAAGAGACCTTACCCCTCGACTTGCATGTGTTAGGCCTGCCGCTAGCGTTCATCCTGAGCCAGGATCAAACTCTTCATTGTAAAAAAATTTAAATATTGCTCAAGATTTATTACTCATTCCGAAATAAACAAAGATGCTATTCAAGATATGCTATTTCAAACCTTTTCAATTCCTCTTCAATATTTTCAAAGAACATATTTCTATTTTAGGATTGCAAAGATAACACCAATTGTTAAACTTTGCAAATAATCCTTCTTAATAATAAAAGAATTTTTCTTTAAAAAAACGACTGTAATAACAGGAAATATTATTTCTATTTACCTGCTGTTTTTCTGTCTTTTTTCAGCTTCCAAAAAATCTTTTCAAAAAAACGTGGCTGCAAAGATAAAAACATTTTATTTACTACCACAAACTTTTTTAAAATTATTTATTCTTTTTTTTCATTGTCAAAAATCCATCAAAATCGGGGTGCAAATATGTACCGAAAAATCCTTATCTTTATACAATGAATAATTGCCTTATCATCATACCAACTTATAACGAAAAGGAGAATATTGATAAAATAATACCTGCTATTCTTTCCCAGTCAATTCCTGCTGAAATTCTGATTATCGATGATAATTCACCCGATGGTACTGCCGGCATTGTCAGGAAACTGCAAAAAAATAACAAGAAAATACACCTGATTAGTAGAAAAAGTAAACTTGGACTGGGTACTGCTTATCTTACCGGTTTCAAATGGGCACTGGATCATAATTTCAATTTTATTTTTGAAATGGATGCCGATTTTTCTCATAATCCCAACGACCTGCCAAGTTTATATGATGCAGTTGCTTACAATGGTGCCGACCTGGCCATAGGATCGCGTTACAAATCTGGTGTTAATGTAGTAAACTGGCCTCTTGGAAGAGTCCTTATGTCTTATGCCGCATCTATCTATGTCAGGATCATTACAGGAATGAACATTAAAGATACTACAGCAGGTTTTAAATGTTACAAAAGTAAAGTTCTTAAAACTATCAACCTTGACAGTATTCGTTCAAAAGGTTATGCTTTCCAGATCGAAATGAAATTCATCGTCTGGAAATTCGGTTTTAATATTATTGAAGTTCCTATTGTTTTCACCGACCGGAAATTCGGTTCTTCAAAAATGAGTGGTGGGATTTTTAATGAAGCCCTCTGGGGAGTGGTGAAAATGAAATGGAGAAGTTTTTATACCGATTATAAACCTAATTCTTAACCTGGACAAACCAGAGAATCAAACATGCATTAAAAATGAATATCGAACAAGGAACACCGATTTTAGATTTTAGAAGTAATCCAGGCTTAATAGAAACTTCAAAATTCGTCATTCGTTAATCGTTGTTCATTATTCATCTTAATAATTGTATATTAATGTGTTATTAAGTGCGAAACTTTAAAAGTTAATTATTCAAATGAAGCCTCTCCTGATATATGAAGCTACCATAGTAAATGAGAACAAAAAACAAACAGGAAGTGTCCTGATAAAGACAGGAAAAATTGATACCATATATAATAAGAAGGTACCACGCGATGTTATACAATCTTCTGAAACGATCAATGCAAAAGGAAAATATCTGTTTCCAGGTGTTATTGACGAACATGTACATTTCCGCGAACCTGGATTAACATATAAAGCCGATATTCTTTCTGAATCAAAAGCCGCTGTTGCCGGTGGGATTACTTCATATATGGAAATGCCAAATACTAATCCGCAAACTATCACCACCAGGGCGCTTGATGATAAACTTAGAATAGCTGCCACCAAATCCTTAGCTAACTACGCATTCTACATTGGTGCAACTAACAATAACCTGGATGAACTGTTAAGTGTCGATCCAACAAAAACATGCGGTATCAAAGTGTTTATGGGGGCATCCACCGGCAATATGCTGGTAAATAATCCTGATACATTAAAACATATATTTTCAGAAGTAAAAATGCTGATTGCTGTCCATGCTGAAGATGAAGACATTATTCAAAAAAACCTTCAACTCTACAGGAAGCGATATAAAAATAATATCCCGGTAAACCTTCATCCTGAGATCAGATCAGAACAAGCTTGTTATAAATCAACTTTAAAGGCTGTTGATCTGGCTAATCAATACAATACAAGGTTGCATATTCTTCATCTTTCCACAGCAAGTGAACTGGGGTTACTGGAAGGTCGTTCATATTCAAAAAACAAACTTATTACCGGTGAGGTTTGTATTCATCACTTGTGGTTTGACGATAGTAATTACAAGGCACTGGGTATACGGATCAAATGGAACCCTGCCATTAAAACCAAAAAGGACCGTGAGGCTCTGCTGGAAGCTGTAAAATCGAATAAAATTGATACTATTGCAACTGACCATGCCCCGCATACCTGGGAAGAAAAAAACAGGGATTATTTACATTCCCCTTCAGGTGGACCAATGATCCAGCATTCACTTCCGGCTATGCTTGAGATGCACAACAGAAATCTGATTAGTCTGGAAACAATTGTTGAAAAGATGTGTCACACTCCCGCTAGAATATTTAGTATCGAAAAGCGGGGTTTTATACGTAAAGGATACTGGGCCGACCTGGTTCTGGTTAACCCTGATAATCCATGGACAGTTTCAAAGGATAATATATTATATAAGTGTCGCTGGTCACCGCTCGAAGGAACACAGTTTAAAAACCGTATTGAAAAAACTTTTGTTAACGGTCATCTGGTCTTTGATAAAGGTATTATAAATGAAGATATTAAAGGAAAAGCATTAATATTTAATCGTTAAATAGAACATAGCCGTAAATTAATTAGTGTCTATCCATAAAGTCGGTAAGTTTTAGTTAAACTGAATATCGAACAAGGATTACTCACTTCGTTCATGAGAAAAGTTAACGATTTTAGATTTCAGATTTTCAACCACTTCGCAAATCGTTAATCGGTGTTCCTTGTTCTTAAATCAATTTTTACTTACTTTATAGACAGACTCTAATTAAATTCCAATACATATGAATATGAGAATAATAATAATTTTTCTGCTAATTGCCTGCATAACAGCCTGCAAACCACAAAGCAGTGAACCATCTGTTACAGGAAAAGCGAAAACCCTGAAGGACACAACCCTTATTACCCTTCAGCCAATCGCTGAATCTATCAGGTATGATGTGATTATTAAAAATCCCGATCCTGATGACGAATGGACTAAAACATGTCTGAAAGGACTTGACAGGAAAAAACTTGTTAATGAGGTTTATAAAGCAATTTATGCCGGAAAAGTTAAAGCATATGATTATTACACCGATGATCCAATGTCTGTAGAACAGGTAAAAGAGATCGAAAAACAAGCTGAATCTGACGGAGCTGAAGTAGCAAAAGTTCAATTCCTTGAAGACTGGTTTTTTGATCCCTTAACTTTTAACTTTTATAAAAAAGTACATTTTATTATGCTGGCATATGAAATTCTTGATGAAAATGGCAACGCCAGAAGTTATAAAGCCGCATTTTATGTGCCCTTCGGATTAAAATCTAATTAGTATCTGTCCATAAAGTCAAGCATTCTCGTAAGGGGGTGCTTGTTTTTTGTGATTTTTAATACTTATCAAACTCCAATTATATGTCCATTCTTAAAGAAGAACAGTTTAAGTCGGAAAGTGTAAAAAGTATCGCTAAGAAAATGATCCTTGCAGCACGAACTGCGCCTAAAGCCCGGGCACGGGATTATATTTCACTGGCACTGGCTGATGGTAAAGAACTGCAGGTAATTGCAGATAAAATGATAGAGATCGGAAAGCGCAAGGGTCAGTATTTTTTTGAGAGAGATGCAGGAAATATACTCCAGTCTGAAGTGCTTGTAATGATGGGAACAAGTATACGTTCCCTTGAGCTGGATTGCGGTATGTGTGGTTATAAAGACTGTGCTGAAAAAGATAAGTACCCTGATATACCGTGTGTGTTTAATACCGGCGACCTTGGTATTGCAATGGGCTCAGCTGTAAGCGTGGCTATGGATCACCGGATTGATAACCGGATACTGTACTCTGCAGGTCAGGCAATTCTGGAACTTGAATTGCTTGGGAAAGAGACACGAATCGCTTATGGGATACCCCTGTCAGCATTGTCTAAAAATATCTTTTTTGACAGGAAATAGCTGAACTGGTTACTGGTTACTGGTTACTGGTAGCTGGTTACTAGTAGCTGGAGTTCAGGCAGGCAACACGAACCCGTAACACGAAACCCGTAACCCCTAACTCTTCCTACTTCAATACCAACTGTGCTGTAAGCCGGCTCATTTGTTCCAGAAGGACTTTCCTGCCATGTGTCATTTTATCTATAGCTTCCCGGTTATAATATCGTATTGTAACCAGCTCAACCTCCTCATTGAACTTCACCTCAAAATCCTTTTTCAGCTCATCAATAACTTTGTAAACCTGTCCGTTAGTCTGGTTTACACACACCGTTATACTTACGGCAGAATTCTGGATCAGGTTTACGCTGATATGGTAAATATTGAAAAGGCTGAATATCTTTCCAAGGTTTTCTTCTACAATAAAAGAATAATCTTTTGGCGCCACAGACACAAGTATCTGGTCGCGTTTGACAACATAAACCGGAACAAGATCCAGGGGATGGTCAACCAGGTGAATGATAGTTCCGGGTTCATCAGGCAAGTTAAAAGATTTTACATACAGGGGGATATTTTTGTTATGAAGAGGTTTGATCGTTTTAGGATGGATAACTTTGGCACCATAATAAGCCATTTCAAGCGCCTCATGGTATGAAAGCTCATCCAGTTTCTCAGCATCGGGGAAAACAGCAGGATCGGCACTCATTACACCAGGAACATCTTTCCATATCACCACCTTTCCGGCATCAAGCACATAAGCCAGGATAGCCGCTGTATAATCCGATCCTTCCCTGCCCAGCGTGGTGGATAACCCGCCGGTAGTACCACCGATAAATCCCTGGGTTATTAACCTTTCGGAGCCGGGATTGTTGAATTCTTTGTGAATAAGATTGCCTGAGACATGCCAATCAACATGTGCATCCCTGAAAGCACTGTCTGTTTTTAAATACTCCCGGATATCCACCCACCTTACGGGTATCTCATTTTTCATCAACCAAAAGGTGATAATCCGGGTTGACCACAGTTCGCCCCTTGAAACGATCTGATCATAAGTCTGGTCATAACCAGATGAAGGAGTTTTTTTAATAAATTCTTCCAAATCACGGAATGACCTGTTCAGTTCTTTTCCTGTTTCATTATCTGTTGAACCGAAAAGACCGGTAACAATAGTTTGATGAAATTGTCTGATAGTTTCAATTTCCTTACCGGCATAAGTTAGATTTCCATCCAGGTAATGTTTAACAACCCTTTCGAGTGCATTGGTAGTCTTACCAAGGGCAGATATTACCACAACAAGATTTTCAGGAGCTTTCTTTACAATATCAGTAATGTTACGGATACCTTCCGCGTTACCAAGTGAAGAGCCGCCGAATTTATAAATAAGCATATCAAACAATTTGGACAAAAATAGTAAGTAAAAACAATAAATCAGAAACAAACTATATCAATAATAAAGCTGAACAGCGAAAATAGTATCTAAAAATGCCGGTAATTTCATTATTTGCAACTATTCAGTGTCTTATGGTTGGAATGACTAAAATGACTAAAATTCAAAATGACTAAAATTTTATGCTAATCTCATTATACTTTGTATTTATAAGTCGATTGTCAACTGCCTTTTGCCGCCTGAGGATTGCAGACTGCCAATTGTCGACTGTGGATTGTTGGCTGCTGATTGATTAATTACAACTCAATACTTTTCCCGTTTTATATTTTCTTCAACATATTTTCGGTGTTGGCAAATAATTTATTACACACCCATATTGCTGATATATAGCACTTCACCCCCTCCTCCCACTAATTTAAAGAAAATGCACTGTTTCAGAGCCCTTGACACGTGTATTATTTTTTTGTATTTTTATTGCTAGTAAACCGATTTCCCGGAATTTAATTATTGGTACAAGAAGTGGTTAGAAAAATGCAGCGCAGTTTTACCTGATTGTTTTGATTAAATAATAAGACAGAAGAAAAATGCAAAGATAAAATTTAACTCATTTTTATTTATCAGTATAAAATCATAATAATGAAAAAAATATTTTTTGGTTTACTAATATTAGTTTTTGCATCATCATGTGCAACTACTGATTCGAAAATAAAATACTATTCAGATTTTAACAAAACATTTGAGCTTAATGGTACAAGGGTTGGCCCTGTAGATTATTTCCTCGAACCTCGGCAAATGATTCTTGTAGATTCATTGATTGTGGTATCTGATTTCGAAACGGAGAAATTGTTTCATTTAGTTACCAGAAATAACTATAAACTTAAGAATTCCTTTGGCAGCAAGGGTAAAGGACCTGGCGAATTTCTAGGACCTAACATGAGTAAACGCATGTATAATAATCAATTGGTTGTGACAGATAAATCCATCACAAAAATTTATAATCTGGATAGTATGATTAGTGTTCCTTATTACGAATCTAATACGAAAATTGATTTTCCGGATGAGTTAATAATTCCTTATAATCTTTTTTATTTGAACGTTACAACCATTATCGGTTTTAACGGCCCTGCCATTATCGGGTCTACCACATCAGGAAAATTCAGAGCGTTCAATTTTAATCCAGGGACAGGAAAAATAAACTATACTGTTGATGACCTTTTTTTCAAGCAACGCGAAGCAAAAAGACAATTGCATTTAGGACAAATATTCTATGCTATAAATGATTACAATTATACAAGGGAGTTATTTGTAAGTGCTTTACGGTATTTTAAACAAATAGATTTATATAACAATGACTTATCTCTGTTGGCTTCTCTACAGCCGGAAAACCAGATAGAACCAATATTTTCAAAGAATTCAAATAGTTTTCTGGATGATAAAACCGTTTTTCATTATATTGATGTTTTTACTACCCCAAAATACATCTATGCTATTTATTGTGGTAAGGATTTCGTAACTGCAACTGCCGGAATTGGGAATAAAATACATGTATTTTCATGGGAGGGAGAAGCATTGTATGAAATTGACCTGAATATTGGTTTGAGCAATATAATTATCACAGACGATGACAAAACTTTAATAGGTTTAAATTGGCTTGATCGTCAACCTTTTGTAATTTATGATCTGAGTAATTTAATTTGATTTGGAACAAAACAGAGGCTTACCAGTGTTCCCGGTGCTAGTCCGCCGATAACAGTCAGAGCCAGGGGACGCTGCAGGGCAACACCCAGACCCGAGCCAAACAGGAATGGCATCAGCGCCAGGATAGTGGTTATAGTGGTCATTGGTTGTTCCTTTAAGTATAATAAGTAAAATGATTTTGCGACGAACGGAGTGAGAAAGCAATCTCCCAGGAACAACTGAGATGCCAAAGCAATAGACTGTCATGGGCTTTACGAAAAACCATGAAAGATTGCTTCACTTCGTTCGCAAAATCCTTTTTCACACAATAAAAACCGGTTAGAGTTAGATAAGCAATATTCTTTGTACCACCGGTCTAACCGCTTCCGCTGCAATATTGTCCTCCTTCCAAACCCTATCCCACTTTCTCCGCCAACTGGCGGATACGGCGAACAAACAAGTCTCCCACCCTTGCAAACCTGCCCGTCCGGTCAGGCGGGCATGTTCTATTCAAATTGAAAGCTAAAAGGGAACCAAAAAAATTGTATTTTTACCGCCTGAAGATTACAATAATGAAACTTCCATGTATTATTAATGCACAAACAAAAATGATTCAATAATGGTTGCGTAACAGTATCCGGGTTTTTCCACATGGAAGTTCACGAGCGGGTTTGTGCAATGGGTTATTGTGGGAGCGAGTAACAAGTACCACAGAACTTGTAAAATGGTAGAAAATATAAATAACCTTATTACCAACATAAAAGATTTAAACGGATGAAAAGTTACAGCTTTACAACCCTAAACGAATTTATTGTAGCAAGACAAAAGGAATTTCCTTATGCCAAAGGGGAATTATCCAGTCTTCTGCACCACATGAGTATTGCCGCCAAGATGGTGAACAAAAAAGTGAATAAAGCCGGCCTGGTTGATGTCCTTGGTGAATCGGGGGATGTTAATGTTCAGGGTGAAGACCAGAAAATACTTGATGTTTTTGCTGATGAACAATTTATTGCTGCGCTAAAAGCCAGTGGGGAGTGTTGCGGGCTGGTAACTGAAGAGAACAAGGAACAGATCACCTTCTATGATGAGATAGCACGTGACGGAAAATATATATTTTGTATGGATCCCCTGGATGGGTCATCCAATATTGATGTGAACGTTTCTATCGGTACAATTTTTTCTATCTACCGGCGCCTGTCCGACAGGGGTTCAAAAGCTGTAATGGATGATTTTCTGCAGCCGGGAACGGAACAGGTTGCCGCGGGATACATAATTTACGGCTCGTCAACTGTACTTGTATTTACTACAGGTCATGGAGTGAACGGATTTACGCTCGATCCGTCTATCGGGGAATTTTGCCTTTCACACCCCAATATAATAACTCCTGAGAATGGGACTTTATACTCAATAAATGAAGGAAATTATCTTAGATTTCCTGACGGGGTGAAGCAATACATTAAATATTGCCAGGTAATGGATGAAAAATCCAACAGACCATACACCTCCAGGTATATAGGTTCGCTTGTGGCAGATTTCCACAGGAACCTTTTTAAAGGAGGAATTTTTATTTATCCTGAAACAGAAAAAAATCCGAATGGCAAATTACGACTGGTTTATGAATGTAACCCTATTGCATATATTGCCGAACAGGCAGGCGGAAAAGCAACAAATGGTAAACAAAGGATCCTTGAGCTTAAACCGGATTCATTCCACCAGCGAACCCCTTTTTATACAGGATCCCGGATGATGGTTGAAAAAGCTGAGGAATTTCTAAAATAGGTATTTAAACACAATTTAGTTTTCAGACGTCATCTCACCGCTTCCTTTATTTACTAACTTTGTCGCCGTTCAGGAAAAAATGTCAGAACTTTGGAACTCAAAGACTTTTTAAATATATACAAGAACCATCCCAACCTGCAAAGACTTGTTGAATGGGCCCAAAAACGGGAGAATCCAAAAATCCATCTTAAAGGACTTACCGGTTCATCTAAAAGTATGTTCTGTAGCCAATTCCTGAAGCAATCCTCTTCTTCCCACCTATTAATTTTGAATGACAAAGAAGAGGCTGCATATTTCCATAACGACCTGGCAAATATCCTCGGAGAAAAGAGTGTAAGTTTTTTCCCGGCATCTTTCAAACGATCGGTCCTTTATGATCAACCCGACCATTCCAACATTATTCTCAGAACAGAAATAATGAATGCGCTGTGCACAGGAAAACGAAAGATGATCCTGGTTACTTATCCTGAAGCATTGGCAGAGAAGGTTGTTACCAGAAAAAAGCTTAGGGAAAAAACATTTATGCTGGAGATTAAACTGGAGATAACAATTGAAGAGGTTGAGGAAACACTTCGTAAATATGATTTCCAGCGGGTTGATTTTGTATATGAACCTGGGCAGTATTCAATTCGTGGAAGTATTGTTGATATTTTTTCTTATTCAAATGAACAACCTTACCGTATTGATTTCTTTGGTAACGAAATTGATACTATACGAACGTTTGATATTGAAAACCAACTTTCCATTCAGCCACTTGAATCAATTCATATTGTACCTAACGTTCAGAATCTGCATCCTGAAGAACCAACAGACTCACTTATAAGCTTTCTTCCAAAAGGTACTACTATCTGGAGCCAGGATATGAATTATGCCAGGGAAAAAATGAATGATCTTTTTAAACAGGTTTCTGAAAAAGATAATTCTAACAAAAAAGCTACAAAAAAAATAATTACAGGAGATTATTTATATGAAGAATGTAATGATCTTACCGTAATTGAGTTCGGGCATTATTTTAGCTTTCCTTCTGAAAATGAACTACAATTCAAAACCCTTTCCCAACCGGCATTCAACAAGAATTTCGAGATCCTTTCCCGCGATCTTTCCGGAAAAAAGGAAGAAGGATACCGGAATATTATTCTCTCAGGCAGCCGGAAACAGATAGACCGCCTTGAAGCCATCTTAACCGATATTAACAGCGACAGGAACTTTAGTCCTTTGCTTATGGTATTGCATGAAGGGTTTATTGATAAAAATTTGAAAATTTGTGTTTATACCGATCACCAGATATTTGAACGTTATCATAAGTTCCGCCTTAAAGGGAATTTTACCCGTAGCGAAGCGCTTACCGTGCGGGAACTAACAGGGCTGAAACCCGGTGACTACGTTGTGCATATTGATCATGGCATAGCCCGTTTCGGAGGACTGGAAAGGGTTGAGGTAAACGGAAAAACCCAGGAGGCACTAAAGCTGGTTTTTAAAGACAATGATATTCTATATGTAAAGATACATGCCTTGCATCGTATTTCAAAGTACAGAGGGAAAGATGACAAACCCCCGAAGATCTATAAATTAGGTACCGGAGCATGGCAAAAACTAAAACAAAGAACAAAGAAAAAAGTTAAGGATATTGCCAAAGATCTTATTGCCCTGTATGCTTTGAGAAAACAGGAAAAAGGATTTGCATTTTCACCCGATTCTTACCTGCAGAAAGAGCTGGAAGCATCGTTTATCTATGAGGATACTCCTGATCAGGAAGAAGCGACAACTGCCACTAAGAACGGTATGGAATATACTGTACCCATGGACAGACTGATATGCGGTGATGTGGGATTTGGCAAGACAGAAATTGCTATCCGTGCTGCTTTTAAAGCAGTGGCTGACAGCAAACAGGTTGCTATCCTTGTTCCAACCACAATCCTGGCCCTCCAGCATTACCAGACATTCTCAGACAGACTCAAAAACTTCCCATGCACTATTGAGTACCTCACGCGTCTTAAAAAGCCATCTGAGCAAAAACGCATCATCAGCGAACTCCCACAAGGAAAACCCGATATTATTATCGGCACACACAAGCTGGTAAGCAAGAGCATAAAATTCAAAGACCTTGGATTACTGATAATTGATGAAGAGCAAAAATTTGGTGTGACAATTAAGGAAAAACTTAAAAACCTTAAAACAAATGTTGATACTCTTACTTTAACTGCCACTCCTATTCCGCGAACGTTACAATTTTCATTAATGGGAGCGCGTGACCTCTCCATCATCAACACTGCACCACCAAACAGGCATCCTATTTTCACCGAGCTGCATGGCTTCAATGAAGAAATAATTAAGGAAGGAATTAATTACGAAGTAAGCCGTAACGGGCAGGTGTTTTTTATCCATAACAGGGTACAAAATATCACGAAGATTGAAGCCATGATCAACCGTATTTGTCCCAAAGTAAAAACCGCAATTGTTCACGGACAAATGGAAGGGCGTCAATTGGAAAATGTCATGCTTGATTTTATCCATGGAGATTATGATGTTTTAATAGCAACTACCATTATTGAGTCTGGTTTGGATATACCAAACGCTAATACAATATTTATTAATAATGCAAATAATTTCGGGTTAAGCGACCTGCATCAATTACGCGGACGGGTTGGACGATCAAATAAAAAAGCATTTTGTTACCTGCTTGCCCCTCCCCTTTCAGTTGTTACTCCTGAGGCACGCCGGAGATTAAAAGCAATTGAAGAATTCTCTGAGTTGGGCAGTGGTTTTAATATTGCCATGCAGGATTTGGATATCCGTGGGGCAGGAAATCTGTTGGGAGCTGAACAGAGTGGTTTTATTGCTGATATCGGGTTTGAAACATATCACCGGATACTTGATGAAGCTGTGAATGAATTGAAAGAAACCGATTTTAAAAACCTTTTTGAAGAAGAGAAGAAGCAGGAAACCGGAAAAATTTCAGAGACAAAAAAGGAAAAGTTTGTTAAAGACTGCCACATAGATACCGACATGGAAATCATGTATCCTGATAACTATATTCCAAATATCGCGGAAAGGATAAGACTCTACAGGGAATTGAACAATATAAACAGCGAACAGGATCTGGAACAGTTCGAAAACAGGCTGAATGACAGGTTTGGCCCATTGCCTGAACCTGCTGTTGAACTGCTAAATATTGTAAGGCTAAGATGGCTGGCTGAAGAACTTGGTTTTGAAAAGATATTTCTTCAGAATAAAAAGATGGTGATCTATTTTATCTCCGATCCGGAATCTCCATATTTCAAATCTCCACTATTCATACATATCTTACAATTTGTCCAAAATAACCCACAGCAATTTATAATGAAGGAGAAGATTGATAAACTGACACTTACAATGTTGCGGGTAAATAATATCCGCCAGGCAATAAGTCTGTTGGAGCAGATTAAAAAATATAACACAGATACTACTGATAATCACGAATAAAAATCAGTGTAAATCCGTTAAATCAGTGTCATCCGTGTTCTATTTACCCTGTTCTTTTGAAAAAGAATTAAAAAATGACATCTTTGTGGTCTCATATTAGAAAATTCAATGATTAGAAAAGTACAATATCTGTTTTTCATAATTCTTTTTCTGCCGTACATGGCAGCAGGTCAAATTGAAAACAATTCGCCATATTCACGTTTTGGTATTGGAGATATAGCATATCACAGTTTTGGTAAAAACAGGGCACTTGGCGGGATTTCATTTGGATTGAGAGATCCGAATGCAATTGTAATAGCAAATCCTGCTTCCGTAAGTGCCAGAGATACAATGTCATTCCTTTTCGAATTCGGGGTTATTGGTAAAAGTACCGAGCTTCGTTCAGGGGACCTTACCGATAAGTTTAGTGATATAAATTTCAACCATTTGGCTATTGCTTTTCCAATAACCAAAAGTATAGGAACAAGTATAGGAATTATTCCATACAGTAACCAGAATTATAACATCAATAGTACCATACGGGAAGGTGATTTATTATATAATCCGGCTACCGGAGATTTGAATACTAAATACATTGGAAACGGTGGAATCAATCAGTTTTTTATTGCTAATGCAGTAAAGTTGAATAAAAATATTTCTTTAGGTTTCAATTTCTCATATCTGTTCGGTTCATTAGAACGCATAAGAACTCTGTCATTTGCCGAATCGGAACAAATCCGTTCTGATTTTTATAATTCAAAATACAGTGACAGGATAATAATAGGCGATATTAAATTTGATTGGGGTTTACAATACACAACTAATTTTAAACACGATCTGGAATTAACTGTGGGGGCAATTTTCAGCAGTAATAACAAGATATCAGCTGAACATGAAGTATTGCAGGAGAACATTGTTTATTCGGTCGATCCCGGTATATATATTGATACTGTCCTGAATTATACTGACGATAATGGACATATTCTCCTTCCGGGAAAGATTGGTGCCGGTTTTGCGTTCAAAAAGGGTGACATATTGATGATCGGTGCTGATTATTATTCTCAAAACTGGTCTGATGCAAGATTCTTCGGAAAATCCGATTCTCTCAGGAATACTAATACTTTCCGTGGCGGAATTGAATTTGTCCCAAACAGTCGTGATTTGCGTAACTACCTGAATTCTATACATTATCGCATTGGCGGTCACTATTCTAATTCTTACCTTCAGTTAAACGGAGAACAGTTAACTAACTTTGGCATAAATTTTGGATTAGGACTACCATTGATGGGTTCAAGATCAATACTTAATATTGGTTTTGAATTAGGACAAAGAGGAACTCTTGATAATTTTTTGATTAAAGAAAAATATGGTATTTTAAGTTTTAGTTTAACTTTGTATGATTTCTGGTTTGTACAACAAAAATTTGATTAATTAACTAATTAAAAAATGAAAGCAACAGCGGCAAAGTTTCTGTTAACCATTTTAATTCTAACCGGATCAATATCTGCCTTTGGACAAAAGGGTGTTGATGATGGATCTAAGTTTGGTAAAGGAGACGACAGCATAAGATGTGTTAGAAATCTATCTCTTTATGTTGAATATTATCGTCAAAAAAGCTATTATGATGCTTTGCCTTACTGGCGAATAGTTTTTGCTGAATGTCCAATAGCTAATTTTAACATGTATATTCATGGTGTTAAAATGCATAAAATGCTTGCTGACAAAGCGGATAATAACGAACAAAAATTTGCTCACCTGGACACTATGATGTTGATTTATGACCAAAGAATAAAATATTTTGGACATGAAGGAAAAGTATTAGGACGAAAAGGGATTGACTGGCTTTCGATGAGAAAAAGTACTTTTGAAGATATCAAAATGGGGTATGATTATATCAAAAAGTCTGTTGACATGCAAAAAAACAAGTCTGAGAATGCAGTACTGGCTATATTTATGACTGCTTCCAGCTCGTTATTCAAGACTGGTGAATTATCACAGGAAAAGATGATTCAAAATTATGCAACAGCAAGCCAGATTGCAGATTATAAAATAAACGTAAAACCTAAGAGTGCTGATTTTCAGAGACTAAAGGAAAAACTTGATCAAATTTTCTCGCAAAGTGGTGCTGCAACCTGTGATGCATTAATTAAACTTTTTCAACCAAAATATGATCAGAATCCGGAGGATAAAGAACTTCTTACTAAAATAATTATCTTTCTTGCCAGCACTGATTGCAAAGATTCTGATCTTTATTACCATGCCAGCACATCACTTCATAAAATCGATCCCAGCGCCAAATCATCTTACTTTCTTGCTGAAATGAATGTTGACCGGGCTAATTATGAAAAGGCTTCTGTACTATATAAGAAAGCTATTGAACTTGAAACTAATTCAAAGGAAAAAGCAAGATACTATATGAAGCTTGGCGATATAACTTATCATAAGTTAGGAAACAATTCTCTTTCCAGAACCTATGCAAGAAAAGCAGCTGAGCTGGATCCTGAATCCGGACATCCATACTTGCTTATTGGCGCAATATACGCTGGTAGTGAACCTTGTGGTGATGACGATATCGCCAAGAAAGCACTCTACTGGATTGCTGTTGATAATTTCGTAAAAGCCAAGAAGGTTGATAATGAACTTGCTGAAATTGCTAACAAAAGTATAAATGCATATTCACAACATTTTCCCGATACTGAAGCCGTATTTTTCCATGGATTGAAAGTTGGCGATCGCTATTCTGTAGATTGCTGGATCAATGAAACAACTATTGTCAGAACAAGATAAGAAACACTTGGATTTTTGGGATATTTTCCCTAAAAGATATTTAATCATAAGCATTGCACTTGCCGTTGTAATGCTTATGTCATGTAAGAACGATATTGAAGTTATTAGCGCGCTTACTAATATCGATACTTTGCCTTCACAAACTATTGTCAACCTTGAAACCATTTATACCGATTCTGCAAAAATACAACTCATAGTAAAATCAAAGCTTGTAAAAACATATAATCACGAGGAAGATCCGTATTTGGAATTCCCTTTAGGAATAGAAGTATTTTTCTATGATAAAACCGGGATAGTTGAATCACAGTTATCAGCCAAATACGCAATCTATCATAAAAACGACAAACTCTGGGAAGCGGAGGATAGTGTAGTTGTAATTAATGCTAATGACGAAATTTTGAATACTGAACAATTATTCTGGGATGAAAATAAAAAAATGATATTTACTTATAAATTTGTTTCAATTACCACAACTACTGAAATTATTTATGGCGAGGGTATGGAAGCAAATGAAAATTTTACGGATTGGAAAATAATGAACCCCCGGGGTACTTTTTATTTAGAACATGGTAACTAATAAGTACTTAAAGTGAACTAAAGTTAAGAGTGCCTAAAGTTATTAAAGATGGATAATAAAAAACTGAGCATAATAATCTCACAGCCTGCCCCGATTTTTTTCGGGGAATACCTTATAAATATTATTATTAATATGAGTAATTTAGTAAGCAATTAGAAATCAGGACTAAGAAATTCGCAATTAGCATTATTAATTTATCAGCTTTATTGCCTAATACACCTGAAAGTAAGGTGATAAAATACGCGAAAGTGAAGCAAGTGGATTGGAAAGAATATAAAACTTTAGGCATTTTAGGCACTTTAAACTTTAGGCACTTTTTATTATGAATAAAATAAAGTTAGGAATCTTAGAATTAGTATGGCTCACAATTGCAATCCTTTGTGTGATAACAGGCATCCATAGTACCATAAACTCCGGCTTCTCTTCGGGCCTACTGTTTTTCTTAATGGCTTTGATCTCTTTTGTTATGTATTTTTTCAGAAGAAATATGAGACGAAAAAATAAAAATAACTTGTAATGTCCATCATTGTTATAATTATCATATCGGTTCTGTTCTCAGCATTTTTCTCGGGAATGGAAATCGCTTATATATCATCTAATAAACTCAGAATTGAATTGCACAGAAAAGAGGGGTCTTTTAATTCAAAAATTATTTCCTTCCTCTCCCGGTATCCCGGTCAATATATTGTTACAATGCTTATCGGAAACAATATTGCCCTGGTTATTTATGGTATCTTTATGGCAATACTGCTTGAACCACTGATACATACACTAACTGAGCATGATGCAAGCATCCTTATCCTGCAAACAATTATTTCCACCCTTATAATACTCTTTACTGCAGAGTTCCTTCCAAAAACTTTGTTCAGGATAAATCCAAATTCTTTTTTAAAAATTTTTTCTATACCTGTATTACTGTTTTTCGTGATTTTCTATCCGGTAAGTAAATTAACAATATATATATCCAACTTCATCCTTGGAACTTTCTTTAAAGTAAAAATACACGAGAAGCAGGAAAATATTGTTTTTGGTAAAATAGATATTGATAACCTGATGAGTGATAAAAGGGCTGAGCAAAAAATTAAAAAAAATAATGACCTTGATTTCAGAATCTTTCAGAATGCTCTTGACTTTTCTGATGTTAAACTCCGCGAATGTATTGTTCCCAGAACAGAGATAATTGCTGTTAAAAACGACAGTGGAATTGAGGATCTTCAACAGAAATTCATTGAGACTGGTTTATCCAAAATTCTTGTTTTTAAAGAATCAATCGATCAGATCATCGGGTATATCCATATGAAAGACCTTTTTAATAACCCTGATAATATTGAATCAAACATTATTAATGTATCAATTGTTCCGGAAACAATGCCGGCAAATAAATTACTGGAAATGTTTGTTAAGGAAAAAAAGAATATCGCTGTGGTAGTTGATGAGTTTGGAGGAACTTCAGGTATTGTTACAATTGAAGATATCCTGGAGGAAATATTCGGGGAAATAGAAGATGAACATGATACTTCAAAACTCACCGAACAGAAAATTAATGAGTATGAATATATCTTATCAGGTCGTCTTGAAATCGACTACCTTAACGAAAAATACAACTTCAATCTACCCAAACATGATGAATATGAAACACTTGCCGGCTTAATCCTGCATTTCTACGAAAGTATACCAAAACCTAAGGAACGGATTATAATTAAGTTATTTGAATTCAGAGTACTGAAGGTTAGTGAAACAAGAATCGAACTGCTCAATCTTAAGGTATTACCCGGGAAGAAGGAAAAGTGATGTGGTAACAAATAAACTCATCAACTTTTTATATATTTGCAGCCTGAATTTTTGTGTAAAATAAAAATTATAAATAATACATGGCAACATTACAAAGAATACGTGACAAAGGAGGAGTTCTTGTAGCAATTATTATAGGATTGGCCCTTTTAGCTTTTATTTTAGGTGATTTCGTGGGTAAAAAAGGGGGCACAAAAGAATATTATGAAATAGCTGAAATAGCCGGAAAATCAATTACTTCCCAGGACTTTGAGAAAAAAATTAATAAAATTACCGAGATCTATAAATTAACCGGCAACGGGATTTTAGATGAAAGCACATCAGAAAACATCAGGGAGCAAAGCTGGCAACAGCTTATCCACGAAATTATTCTGGATGATGAATATAAAGAATTGGGACTTGGTGTATGTGATGATGAGTTATTTGATCTGATACAGGGTAACAACCCTCATCTTTTTGTCAGGCAAATGTTTACTGATCCGCAAACAGGAAGAATGAATAAGCCGGCACTGATAAATTTCCTTAAAAATATGGATAATGATCCAACCCAGAAAGCTTACTGGTTATTCATGGAAGACGAAATTGTAAACGACAGGTATTCCAAAAAGTATACAAACCTTGTTAGCAAAGGGTTATATCCCACGCATAATCAAGCTGCCATTGAATTTAATGAATCAAATAAAAAAGTTGATTTTAGTTATTTTGTTGAACGATTCAATACTGTTTCTGATAGTGCTATAACAGTAAATTCAAAAGACCTTGAAAATTACTTCGAGAAACATAAAGAAAATTATAAACAATCGCCTGCAAGAACTATTGAATATGTAATCTTCAGTGTAGAACCATCTGAAACAGATATTTCTGAAAATGAAAAGTGGATTAATGGTATCAAATCTGAGTTTGAAGAAGCTGAAGATGTAAAAGAATTTGTTAACCTTACAGCCGACACACGGTTTGAAGATATTAACCATACCCCGGATGAATTCCCGGAAATTATCAGGGGATTTATTGATACTGCTGAATTAGGGGAAGTTTACGGACCATATTTTGAGAATGAAACTTACAAACTGGCAAAAATAGCTGAGATAAACTACCTGCCTGATTCTGTACATGTTCGTCATATACTTATATCTGCCGGTCAGAATAGAAGCTTTAGTAACGCCGAATCTACTGCAGACAGTCTGAAAACACTGATAGGGAATGGTGCTAATTTTAACACGATTGCCATTACTTTTTCAGAAGACCAGGGTTCAGCCCAACTGGGAGGTGATCTTGGATGGTTCCGTGAAGGTCAAATGGTTAAGCCATTTAATGATGCATGTTTTCAAGGGAAAACCGGGGATCTTACCATAGTTAAAACCCAATTTGGTTTTCACATTGTTGAAGTACTTGAAAAAGGTAATAATGTGAAAAAAATTAAAGCAGGAATAGTTGACAGAAAACTGGAACCAAGCTCAACAACATATCAAAATATTTATGCTGAAGCAGGTCGTTTTGCCGGCTTAAATAACACATATGAAAAATTTAATGAGACTGTTTCCAATGAAGATTATGATAAACGAACAGCTAACGATTTAAAGCCAACAGACAAAGAAATTCCCGGTCTTGATTCACCAAAGAGTATAATACGTTCGGTTTTTGAAGGTGATGAAAATGAAATTGTGCTTGATTTTAATAAGAAGGCTGTTTTTGAACTGGGTGATCAATTCGCAGTTGTATATCTGACAGATATAAAAAAAGAGGGATTTTCTAAGCTTGAAGATGTTGAATCAGATATCCGCCTTAATGTTATGAAAGAGAAGAAGGCTTTGAAAATAATAGAAAATTTAAAAACCGCAATGGGTGAAACAGAAACCATTGAGGAACTAGCAAGAAACCTGGGAGTAAATATTGAAACTGCCACCGGAATCTCCTTCAATTCATTTTCAATTCCGGGAGCCGGTATAGAACCACAGGTAATAGCCACAGCAGTTAATAGCGATCAGGATATACTTACAGGTCCTGTTAAAGGAAATAACGGAGTATATGTTATTACTGTTACAAATATTACAAATACGGAAGAGACTGACGACCTTACTGCAATATTATACCGTTTAAGAAGCACTTATAATTCCAGAGCTGGTTACGAAGCTTTTGAAGCACTAAAAGAAAATGCCGGTATAGTAGATAAAAGATATAAGTTCTACTAGAATAAGAATAGACATACGGGGTTTGGAATTGTGAATTTTACCAGGTTTTGTTCTTAATTATAAGCGAGCCTGATTTCAGGGGTAGAAAGAGTAGGCTTAATATACTCTTGCCATTTAGGACTACTCCATGTTTTTAAAGCACTGTGTATAACATAGTACTTTTCAGGAATAGGATGCGTACCGACAACTACCTTTAAATTATATTGTTCCTTTATAAATTTCTTAAAAAATGAAATATTGGTACATGGAGGATAACCCACCACCATTCCGGTAGCAAAATGAATAACCTCTGCGCCATTCTTTTTCATTTCCTCAGGAACGTATTCAATATTCCCACCAGGACAACCGCCACATGTTGAATAACCAACAAGCTCAATGTCCATGTTCTTGTAAATGCTAAAAGCACCTTCCCTGTTTTTCATAGATCTAAAACATTTACCACCACCACAAGTATGATAACGGTGGCAAATAATAATTCCGATTTTTACTGTTTTTCTCATTTGTGGAGTGTTTTTATATTAATCATTAATCAACATTATCATGCAGGTATGAATTATCATCTCTCAGTACCGATTTTTTCTTTTTCCCATCATTTTTATCATCCTCATCACCAAGAGAATATCTTGAAACTTTTGATTTAGATGAATAAGTTTCATTATTAATATTAATATTTCTTCTTATATAAGCAGGCTCATCTTCAAGTTCGTCAATATTCTCCTTAACATCCTGATTTTTAATGCCTTTTTCTTTTATTATCGAATGTGTCTCTTTTATCTTCCTAATCCGTTCAGCATTTTTTTCGGAATTATTTGAATTGTTTGCCGGGCTATGATCCGGTATTTTATCAACATCTGCTTGCTCTTCATCATTCTCCTGCATATTGAAATTAATTGTACGTTGATTATTATTATATTCATCAACGCGGTATGTTCCAAGATCTTTATCTTTAATTTCAAAAACTGTATCCTGCCATTTTCCATCATCCGTTGAATTTTCAATCAACGTTACACTTTTTCTGGACCTGCTTTTTACGTATAATTCCGGAATACTGTTAGCCGCAAAACCCGCAGCTATTATTGTAACAGTTACTTTATTTTCAAGTGATTCATCAACACTTGTTCCCCATATTAATTGCACATCCTCTGCTGCCAATTCATTTAAATAATCGGTTATTTCGCCTACTTCATCCATGCTGACTTCATCAAGCCCGGAAGAAATGTTGAGTAAAATACTTTTTGCGCCGGTAATATCGTTTGAATTAAGCAAGGGTGATGTTACTGCCTGTTCAATTGCTTTCAATGCTCTTCCTTCACCTTCAGCTACCCCCGTACCCATTACTGCCACACCCGAATTAGTCATTACTGTCTGGACATCAGCAAAATCAACATTTATGTAACCATGAACTGTAATTATTTCAGCTATTCCTTTAGCGGCAGTAGTAAGCACATTATCAGCATGCCCAAATGCTTCAGACAACTTAAGATCTCCAAATATTTCCCTGAGTTTCTCATTATTAATTACCAGGAGTGAATCGACATACTGACTTAATTCATTAATACCGTCTATTGCCTGGTCAATCCTTTTCTGTCCTTCAAATTTAAAAGGGATTGTAACAATGGCAACTGTAAGAATACCTGCTTCACGAGCCGCTTTTGCTATTACCGGTGCAGCTCCTGTTCCCGTTCCTCCGCCCATTCCGGCTGTAAGGAAAACCATTTTTGTATTGCTCGAAATGGCATCTATTATATCATCCATGTTTTCCAGAGCAGCCTGTTTACCTATCTCAGGGATATTTCCTGCTCCTCTGCCTTCAGTAAGCGACTCGCCAATTTGGATTTTCACAGGAACCGGACTTGTATTCAATGCCTGTGCATCTGTATTACACACTACAAAATTAACATCCTTTATACCTTTTTGGTACATATAATTTACCGCATTACTTCCACCTCCACCAATGCCAAGAACCTTTATAGTTGATGACTTTTCAACAGGCAGGTCAAAATTTATTATTTCGTCAGTCATGGCTATTCTTTTTAATTTTTAATTTTTAATTTTTTTCTTAATCACAATTATTAATAAAGGAAGTTAAAGCAAAAAATCAAATTGGCAGCTAATCCAATTTCACATCATTTTCAGCAAACATTTCATTAAATGTTTTCTTCCACTTCTCAAAAAAGCGTGGTTTTTCACCTATAATATCATTCTCCTTTTCAAGTAACTCATGTGAGGTTTCTTGTTCAACCTCATAAGTGTTCAGGTATTCGAACCCTTTAAGCACAAGGCCAACACTGGTAGCAAATTGTGGCTGGTTAATATCATCGTCTAATTCACCACCAATAAATTCATTTGGTAAACCTACCCTCACATCCATTCCTGTTTTAAATTTCACAAGTTGAGAGAGATGTCTGAGCAAAGCACCTCCGCCTGTCAGTACAACACCGGCAGCAAGTTTCTCAAGATAACCGCTGTTTTCTATTTCAAACATTATTGCATCAATTATCTCTTCCATCCTTGACTGTATAATATATGCCAGACTTTTAAAAGATATCTCCTTTGGTTCCCGTCCTGAAATACCAGGAATTGTTACCACTTTGTCATCCGGGGAAATATCCCCGAGAGCTGAGCCAAACTGGATTTTCAACGATTCGGCCTGCCGCTGTAGAATAGCACATCCTTCTTTGATATCTTTTGTAACCACATTACCTCCAAAAGGTATCACGGCAGTATGCCTGATAATATTATCATAATAAACAGCAACATCGGTTGTTCCTCCGCCAATATCAACCAAAACCACACCTGCTTCTTTTTCATCATCGGTAAGTACTGCTTCAGAGGAAGCCAGTGGTTCCAGAATAAGCTCCCGTATTTTCAGTCCTGTCCTGATAATACATTTCTCAATATTTTTTGCCGAAGCTATCTGCCCTATCACAATATGGAAATTTGCTTCCAGCCTTCTGCCATTCATCCCAACCGGATTTTTCACACCTATTTCATTATCAACAATAAAATTCTGAGGCAGGACATGAATAATTTCCTCACCAACCTCAATTGGAATCTTATACATGTCCTTTATCAGCCGGATAATATCTTCCCTTGTTATCTCTTCTTCCATAGAATCTCTGTTAATATATCCTCTGTTTCTCATGCTACGGATATGTTGACCGGCAATTCCGACGAAAACATGGTCGAAATTTATTTCAGAACGTTCTTTAACATCTTCTACAGTTGTGCGAATAGCATTCACGGTTTCTTCAATATTCAGGACAACTCCCCGTTTTATACCTTTTGAGGGAGCTTTGCTAAGTCCTAAAATCTCGATTTTACCATTCTCATTTTTCCTGCCGACTATAGTAACAATTTTTGTTGTTCCAATATCAACAGCCGCAACGATATGGTCATTTTTGTTCATAGTATTAGATTTTAATGTGGTTATATAATTTTTAATTTTTTAATATTATTTCACTGATAAATAATTTCCTTTTTGCTAATAAGTACGTTTTGTACAAACTATTTGTCCGTCAAATTTCAGGTTAATTGTTTCATATTTGTTCCACCCCACCTTGTTCAGCCCTTTTTCAAACAAAGCATAAAGTTTCCTGAACTTTTCCTGATATTCGTCAAAGCTTCCAAAAATAATTCTGTAGGCTCCAACACGTGGCACCAGCTCAAACTCGCCGTATTTGTTAACGTATATCTGTTCAATCTGTGCTTTCCAGAAATCATGTAAACTGATGAAACAACTCAGTTCATAAACTTGTTTAATTATATTATCTGAATTAATATTTTTCATCATAAGTTCTTGCCTGATCTCCGATGTTTCATTAATGTACCCACTGGCTATCAGCACTCTTGGAGTGAACTTCTCAGAAAAAGGCACAACTGCACCTTCTGCATCAAGATAAAAACTGCTCCCTTCGTTATTTATTATCCTCACAACCGGCACTCTTTGAATTGCCTCAATATTCAATTCGCCCAGGATTGTTTTATATGCTTCTACTTTTTTTAATGCCGGATGTAAAACAAGTCGGTTCTCAATTTTCCGTGTATCAAGAGTTCCAATAGGGTAACCAAGTATCTTGTTATCAAGTTTATTAATAACATTGAGTATATCTTCTTGTGTTACGAACCGGCTGGAAAGCGAATCGGGTAAACTGATATCAATCAAATTACATGGAGTTTTCCCAGACCAGTCAACAATAAAACCAGGAATCACAACTAAATAAGCTAAAATAATTACCCACATAAATATTTTCAGGATTCGCTTCATTTTTCCTTTATCTATTCTTAAACATTCTTTTCAGGGGTTCAACAAATTCACTAATATCTCCGGCCCCAAGTGTTAACAATACTTCCATGTCCTTATTCCTCAATAAATTAATCAGGTTTTCTTTTTTTGCTAATTGTTTGTTTTTTATTTTCATTTTTTGCAATATCATCTCAGAAGTAACACCCGGGACCGGTTTTTCCCGGGCAGGATAGATATCTAAAAGTATAAGCTCATCCAATTCATCAAGACTACCGGCAAATTCATTAGCAAAAATTTGTGTACGTGAATAAAGGTGTGGCTGAAAAACCCCTGTTATTGATTTACCGGGGAACAACTCCTTTACAGATGCCAAACATGCTTTCAGTTCTTCAGGATGGTGTGCATAATCGTCAATATAAACCAGCTTATCAGATTTGAATATAATCTCAAACCTGCGCTTGACACCGGAAAAATATAATAATGCTTTTTTTATTGTCTCCTGCCTTACTTCAAGCAATGTAAGAACTGCAACTGCAGCAACGGCATTTTCCACATTCATCCTACCGGGATAACCAAATTGAATATCTTTAATAGTTCCATCGGGTGTATGAATATTAAACATGTACAGACCTTCATCTATAGTTACATCCGAACAATAGAAGTCAGCATCTGGATTAATTCCATATGTGTATTTTGACACATCATTCAGATTTTCAGATTCAAGTGATAGCCCCTTCTTTACCAGCAATATCCCCCCCGGTTTTATTTGTCTGATAAATTCCACAAAAGCTTTTTCCATTTCATCTTTACCACCGTAAATATCCAGATGATCAGCATCAGTAGCTGTCACTATTGCCAACCATGGATATAATTGCAGAAATGACCTGTCATATTCATCAGCTTCAAGCACAACCAAATCACCTTTACCCAAAAGAAGATTTGTATTATAGTTTATTGAAATTCCTCCTAGAAAGGCAGAACAATCAAGCTCCGACTGCTTTAGTAAATGAGCAATAATAGTTGAAACTGTAGTTTTCCCGTGAGTTCCGGCAACAGCGATACATTTAGCTTCATGAGTTATCCATCCGAGTACTTCAGCTCTTTTTAGCACCCGGAAACCTTTCTCCCTGAAAAATTTTAGTTCTGTATGTGCCTCAGGAACAGCAGGTGTGTATACAACCAGCACTTCCTCCTTTTTATTAATGTCTCTGTATATTTCAGGTATCTTATCTCTATTATCAACATAATGAATTATACTCCCTTCTGCTGACAATTGTAAAGTAAGTTTTGATTCAACACGATCGTACCCTGCAACTTCAAAACCACCGGACATAAAATACCTGGCAAGTGCGCTCATCCCGATACCTCCGATACCGATAAAATAAACCCTATGAATTTTGTCCGGTTTCATATTAATTATTATTCATCAATTTAAGCACTTCATCCGCAATCATGTCAGCTGAATTTTTTACAGCCATTTTTCTGATATTTAATGATAATAACTCTTTTTCTTTCTTATTAGCAGATAATTCCAAAACAGTATTCAACAATGATTCCCCTGCCTCACTATCTTTCACCATAATAGCAGCCCTGTTTTTCACCAGTATCTGTGCATTTTTTGTCTGATGATCTTCTGCAACATTTGGGGAAGGCACAAGTATAACCGGTTTTCCTACAAGGCACAATTCAGAGATTGTTCCCGCTCCTGCCCTTGACACTATTACATCTGCAGCTGAGTATGCAAGATCCATACGGGTGATAAACGGGAATAACTTTATATTCCCAACACTACTTAACAACATTGCCTCTTCAACTTTTTTATGATAAAATTCACCCGCTTGCCAAATAACAGATACGTTTTCATTTTTAATTCTGCCAAGGCTTTTCATAATACTTTCATTAATAGTCCTTGCCCCTCCACTACCACCAAGGATCAGTACTATTTCACGCTTATTCTCAAGTCCGAAATATTTCAATGCCTCTTCCTTTTTTTTCTCCAGTTTATCAAGATCCTGCCTGACCGGATTTCCGGTAAAAACTATTTTATTTTCCGGAAAATATTTATTCATATTTTCATAGGCAACACAAATTTTTTCCACTTTCTTTCCCAGGATTTTATTAGTTATACCAGCATAAGAATTTTGTTCCTGAATCAATGTAGGAATTCCTTTTTTCGAGGCATACCAAAGAACAGGACCGCTGGCATATCCTCCAACTCCTACAACCACAGAGGGCTGAAACCTGCGAATGATCCTTCCGGCCATAAACAAACTGCGAAAAAGTTTAATACTAAAAACAACATTTTTAAAAGACAATCCCCTATGCAGACCCGTTACTGGCAATCCTTCAATAGGATAACCCGCTTCAGGCACCTTTTTCATTTCCATTTTTCCTTCAGCTCCAACAAACAAAATATCAATCTCCTGCCTTTTCAATTTCAAAGCGTTCGCAATTGAAATTGCCGGGAATACGTGTCCGCCGGTTCCTCCACCGCTGATAATAATTTTGTTATACTGTAACTTCCTCTTCATCCGGTTCTGTTTCGTTCAAATTTCTGCTTATACTTAAAATAATCCCAAATGCAATACTTGTAAACAACATTGATGATCCACCCATACTTACAAGCGGCAATGTCTGCCCGGTTACCGGAAATATTCCTACTGCCACTGACATATTAACCATTGCCTGAACAACAATCATAAGAGTTAAACCAATTGCAAGGAATGCAGGAAATGTCCGGTCACATTTTCTCACAATAACTCCCGCCCTGAACATTAAAAACAAGTAGGCCAGCAAAATAGGGATTCCCCCGATTATCAGCCCGTATTCCTCAACGATAATTGCGTAAATAAAATCGGAATATGGATTAGGTAAAAAGTTTCGCTGGACACTCTTACCCGGATTTTTTCCAAACAATCCACCTGTTGCAATAGCAATTTTTGCCTGCTGGCTCTGGTAATTTTCCTCAACCCCTTCTTCGAAGTAATTCTCTATGCGATTCTTCCATGTATTTATTCTTCCTTCTTTTTTAACTAATGTTCCGACTGTAATAAAAAGTGCGAGTAACAATACAGCTATACCACCCGAGGCAAAAAGATGTTTAATACTGATTCTTCCAATAAACATCAGTAAAAATGAAATTCCGAAAATTAAGGCAGCTGTTGACAGGTTTGCAGGAAGAATTAATACACAAATTATTACAACAGGTATAATGACAGGTAAAAATGCTTCTTTGAAACTCTTAATTTCACCCTGTTTCATTGACAATACTCTTGCTATGTACATAATAAGAGCCAGCTTGGCAAAGTCAGATGTCTGAATTGTAAATCCCAGTCCGGGTAAAGTAAGCCAGCGAGTAGCCTGGTTAACGTTTGTACCCAGAAACAGGGTTATTATTAAAAGAACAACAGCTATCCCAATCAATAACTGAGATAATCTTGAATAGTATTTATAATGGATAAGGTGAGTGATAAAAATGATCATTATTCCAAAGGCAAGGATCACGCCATGACGAACCAGGTAATACAATGAATTACCTCCCATCTTTTGCATAGCCAGTGTACTGGTTGCACTATATACTGCCAGGAGTGAAAATATACTCAGGACAATAATAACACCCCAGATAATCGGGTCACCTTTCAGATATTTATTTATCTTTTCACCCATTTTTACAAATTCCTTACTGCTTTCTTAAATTGTCTTCCACGATCCTCATAGTTATCAAACAAATCGAAACTCGCGCATGCCGGAGAAAGCAAAACTGTATCTCCTTTTTTTCCATAATAATATGAAGTACGCACAGCTTCTTCCATTGAACCGGAATCAACAACATCGGCAACTATTTCATCATAAGCCTTATGTATCTTTGAATTATCTTTCCCCAGACATATAATAGCCTTTACTTTTTCTTTAACCAATGAGATTAGCCCGGAATAATCGTTTCCTTTATCAATTCCGCCAACAATCCAAACCACCGGTGTTTTCATGCTTTCAAGAGCATACCATGTTGAATTTACGTTAGTTGCCTTTGAATCGTTAATAAACCATATCCCATGCACCTTAATAAAAGGTTCCAAACGATGTTCCACACCCTGAAAATCACTCAGGCTTTCCCTGATAGTTTCTTTCCTGATATGTAATACCTGCCCGGCAATGCTTGCAGCCATGGAATTATAAATATTGTGTTTCCCTTGTAAGGCTAATTCATCAATTGTCATTTTCATTATCTTGTTTTTATCTGTTTTTGTATGTATCATATTGTTTTGAATAAAAGATGCCTGGTTTTCTGTTTTATCCAGAGAAAAGGAAAGCAAATTCCCTGCTATCTCCCTTTTTTTCAACTCCCTGAGTATTATCTCATCGTCACCACAAAAAATAAAAGAGTCATTTTTCCCCTGGTTCCTTATTACTCTGAATTTCGAATCCACATATCTGTCAAAGTCATATCCGTACCTGTCAAGATGGTCGGGCGTAATATTCATCAGCACAGCTATATCTGCTTTGAAATTGTACATATTATCCAACTGAAAACTGCTTAATTCAATCACATAATAATCATGATCTCCTATCGCTATTTGCTTTGCAAGGCTATTCCCTACATTTCCTGTCATCCCTACATTCAACCCTGCTTTTTTCAAAATATGGAATATCAGGGAAGTTGTTGTTGTTTTACCATTGCTACCTGTAATACATATTTTTGTGGCACGGGTATATCTCCCTGCAAATTCAATCTCGGAGATTACCGGTGTTTGTTTTTTCTTTAGTTTACTTATTATCTCAATATCATCAGGAATACCCGGGCTTTTTATCACTTCATCTGCCAGGAGGATCTTTTTCTGCGAATGTCCTTTCTCTTCATATTCTATCCGGTAGTTGTCAAGCAACTTTTTATATTTATCCTTTATTTTCCCATTATCAGATACGAAAACATCCAGCCCTTTTTCAATGGCCAGTATTGCAGCTCCTGTACCGCTCTCCCCGGCACCAAGCACTACAATTTTTTCATATCCTTTGTTTTTTGACATTGTAATTATCTGATTTTCAACGTAACAATAGTTATAACAGCCAGCAGGATTGCAATAATCCAGAACCGGGTAACGATTTTTGGTTCAGGATATCCTTTTTTCTGATAATGATGATGAATAGGTGTCATAAGAAAAACCCGTTTACCCTTTCCGTATTTCCTTTTAGTCCGTTTAAAGAAACTTACCTGAATTAACACAGACACACTTTCTACCAGGAATATACCGCAAAGGATAGGGATCAGTAGTTCTTTTCGTATCAGGATTGCAAAAACTGCTATTATACCACCCAGCGGAAGACTACCGGTATCTCCCATAAAAACCTGAGCAGGATAGGAATTATACCAGAGGAACCCAATTGTAGCACCGATAAACGCACTTACAAATATTACTAACTCGCCCGTATTGGGGATATACATAATATTCAAATAATCAGCATATATTACATTACCTGACAGATATGCCAATATCCCCAGGGTTGTACCAATAATTGCCGATGTACCTGTAGCTAATCCGTCAAGCCCATCAGTAAGATTTGCCCCATTGGAAACCGCAGTAACAATAAAAATGGTTACAATAATAAATATAACCCAACCCCACTGTGTACTATTTTCGCCAAGAAAAGAGACCAGGTATGCATAATCAAACTCGTTATTCTTTATAAAAGGGATTGTTGTGATAGTACTTTTAACATCATCATTCAGATAAAGAGTTATACCAACTACTAATCCCAGAATTATTTGTCCCAGAATCTTAAATTTTCCGGCAAGTCCTTCCTTACTTTTTCTAAAGATTTTAATATAATCATCAATAAAACCAACAAACCCGAGCCAGATGGTAGTAATAAGCATCAGAATAACATAAACATTCCCCAGGTCACCAAACAGGAGGGTGGGAATAATAATTGATGCCAGGATAATGATACCACCCATGGAAGGAGTGCCAACTTTGCGATCCTGGCCTTCCAGTCCAAGGTCTCTTACCACTTCACTAATTTGTTTCTTCTGCAGATATAATATAATTCGTTTCCCGAACAACAATGAAATGACAAGAGAGGTAATAATTGCCATCGCAGACCGGAAAGAAATATACTGAAACACACCCGCTCCGGGTACATTCAGGCTTTCAAGATATTCGAATAAATAATAAAACATATTCTTTTTTCAATTCAGTTACATTGCTAAAACATCAAACATATCAGCAACCACCTCTCTGTCATCAAAATGATATTTTATACCTTTTATCTCCTGGTATGTTTCATGACCTTTCCCGGCAATAAGGATTATATCATCTTTTTCTGCCAACATACAAGCGATTTTTATAGCTTCTTTTCTATCAACCAGGATCAATACTTTCCTTTTCTCATTCTTTTCTACACCTTTATACATATCATCAATAATCTTTTGCGGGTTTTCTGTCCGGGGATTATCAGATGTAAGTATCACCTTGTCACATTTACTAACAGCAATACCGGCCATTACCGGCCGTTTCGACTTATCCCGGTCACCCCCTGCTCCAACTACAGATATTAATTGTTTTTTTTGTTTCTTTATTTTCCCAAGTGCATTCAAGATATTTTCCAGAGCATCAGGAGTATGTGCATAATCAACTACAGCTATCACACCCCCTTTCGATCTGATGATCTCAAACCGACCCGGTACCGGTTCAGATTCGCTAATCAATTTAATAAGTTCATCTTTTTTCAAGCCAAGGAGATATGAAGCACCATAAACAGCAAGAAGATTATATGCATTAAACTCCCCAACAAGCCTGCTCCATACTTCCTGATTATCAATTTTTAGTAGTGTGCCTTCCTGTAAACTTTCAATTATTTTGCCTTTGAAATTAGCAACAGATTTAAGAGCATAAGAGGTGATATTTGCGTTACAGTTTTGTACCATTATCTTAGCATTCCTGTCATCAGAATTTACCAGAGCAAAAGCATCTTCACTCAGATCATTAAAAAATTTCTTTTTAGCAATAATATATTGCTTGAAACTTTTATGGTAGTCAAGATGATCATGGGTAATATTGGTAAAAATTCCTCCTTTAAAAATAAGTCCGGCTGTACGGTATTGATCAAGAGCATGAGAGCTTACTTCCATAAAAGCGTATTCGCATTTGTTTTTAACCATTTCTGAAAGCAACCGGTTTATTTGTAATATATCAGGGGTTGTATGGGTAGTCGGTTTCTCCTTTTCAACAATTATGTTTCCGGTAGTAGATATTAAACCTGATCTCTTTCCTGCTCTCGTGAAAAGGTTATAGAGAAGATGAACAATTGTTGTTTTACCATTTGTGCCTGTTACTCCAATAAGTTTGAGTTTCCCGGTAGGATTCCCGAAAAAATTTGCAGCTATCCCACCTAAAGCAATAGCAGTATTATTTACCAGTATGAAAGTTGCTTTTTCACCTGCCTTAACCGGAAATTTTTCACAAACAATTACAGATGCTCCATTATTAACAGCCTCCGGTATATACTTGTGGCCATCTGTGTTTGTACCAATAACAGCAAAAAACATATCACCCGGTTTAACCTCTCTGGAGTCAAATTGTAATTGATTAACCAGAAGTTCTTGAGGACCTGATATTTTCAGAATATTTACTTCGTGTAATATGTTTTTTAATTTTACCATTCAAAAAATTTGCTAATTATCCCATACTCATTTCAAGCATCACCTTTAAGCCGGGAGATATTTTAGTACCCGGCACAATAGACTGTCTCATAACTTTACCATATCCTTTTACTTCCACTTTCAAAGCCATATTTTCAAGAATATAAAGAGCATCCCTAAGACCCATCTCTTTAACATTCGGCATTATTCCCTTACGTATATTCAGTGGCTTCAACATGACAGTTGAATCTTGCTTGACCGTTGCTACCCATTCCGAAACAACATTTTCATTTAATGTTGCTATATTAAATCGTTCAAAAATCAATCTCAGATCATCAAGATTCCCGTTCTTTGTATATGGAGGGTCATATGTTTCAGGAATATTAAAATATTGTTGTTCGTCCCGAAACAGGCTGGTGGCATAAACTTTATCTGCAATTTCCTTAAAAACAGGACCTGCAACCAGATTTCCATAATAAATTGAACTGGTAGGAGAATTAATCACAACAATACAGGAATACTTTGGATTCTCTGCCGGAAAATATCCTACAAATGAAGCCTGGTATGACACTTCTGATCCCTGTTTATAACCATATTTTTCATTTGCGATCTGTGCCGTTCCTGTTTTTCCTGCTATTTTAAAGTTATCATTCCGGAGATTCTTAGCTGTTCCATTTTCAACAACACCCTCAAGTATTTCGTGGGCTTTACGAATAGTTTCATCGGAACAGATTGAGGGATTTATCACCTTAGTATCAAACTTTCGTATTCTTTCTCCGTGGTATCTTATCTCCCTTACAAAACCCGGCTTTACCATTTTGCCATTATTAGCAACTGCATTATAGAATGTAAGTATCTGTAGCGGTGTCATCCTGACTTCATATCCATGAGAAATCATTGGAAGACTTACCCCCGACCAATACTTATCTCCCGGATATTGAATATACGGGCTCCCTTCGCCCTTTATCTCAACGTTAAGTTTTTCATTAAGACCCATTGCAAAAAGCCTGTTGATAAACTGACTTTCACGGCCTTTATAGTTTTCGTTGATTATTTTTGACATCCCAACATTTGAAGATAACTCAAAGACCTGTTTGACTGTTATTTTTCCATACCCCCCTTTTTTGGAATCCTTTATTGTTTTATCGTAATACCGTATCCTTCCATTGCCGGTATCAATGGTGTCATCCAAACTAACCACTTTGTCTTCCAGGGCAGCCATAAGTGCAGGAAGTTTAAAAGTTGATCCGGGTTCAGTACTTTCACCTATCCCATAATTGTATGATTCATGATACCTGCCCTCCATATCCCTTTCCAGATTAGCTATTGCTTTTATCTCGCCGGTTTGTACTTCCATAAGAATAGCAGTACCATGATGTGCATTATGTCTGGAAAGCTGTTTTAACAGGGCATTCTCAGCAACATCCTGCAGGTTTATATCAATGGTTGTTACTACCTCATTACCATCACGCGGCTCTACTTCATTGTTGGTATTTACCGGCATCCAAACATTACCTGAAAGGCGTTGCATTAACCTTACACCAACTATTCCTGAAAGCTCATGATCATACGCTCCTTCAATGCCAACTACATTCCCCGACCTTTCCTTTGTTAAATACCCTATAGTTCTGGCTGCCAACTCTATATGAGGTAATATTCTTTTGTTCTCCTGAATATAAATAAATCCGCCTTTATAACGGCCACGCCTGAACAGGGGGAAAGACTTCAGCTTCTTCAATTCAATATAATTCACTCCCTTTTTTAGTAAATGATATCTTTCCCCATTCTCCCTGGCATGGATAATTTCACGCTTATAAGCAGCTTTTGATTTATCATTGAATAGTTTTGACAAGGAAAATGCCAGAGAATCAACCTCTTTCATGAATATTTCACCTGACATAGCGGTACTCATCAGATCCATCCTAATCTCATAATATGGAACTGAACTGGCAAGCAAGCGACCATCATCAGCGAGGATATCCCCGCGATTGGGATCAATTGTAATATACTTCATATTATGTTCTTCAGCTTTTTCCTCCCATTTGCTGCCTTCTACATAAATAAGGAAAAACAACTTGCCTATTATGCCCAATGAAAGAACAAAAATACCAATGTACACTACCCCCACTCTCCAAACGATATGATTTTTTAATGACATTGTTAATGTTCCTTTTTGCTTTCTATAACTATTTTACTTGGAGGCTCAACCAGTTCTTCCAATCCAAGTTTTTTTTCCTGAACCATTCTGGTAACTTCAGATTGTTTACTTATGTACATCAAATCGGAAGCAGTTGTTATTGATTCGAATCTTAGCTCTTTCACTTCACGTTGCACTTTCACAGTTTCTCTCACAACACGTTCTGCATGGTACCGATTGGCTATATAAATAATTGCAAGAAAGGTGAGAAACATAATAAATGGCACTTTTTTAACTACCCAGTTTCTTGTTAATACCGAACCATCAATCAAGTTTTTTGCAGAGAATTTTTTTTCCTCCCTGTAATCAGCAGGTTCATCAATGAAGTCAATATTTCTTCTATCATTATCCATTTTAGCTCAAAAACTTATATTCTTTCCGCGATACGCAATTTGGCACTACGTGCCCTTTTATTCTTCAATATCTCATTCTCATCAGGGGTTATCACTTTACGATTAATTTGTTTAAACGGAACTTTAAAATTCCCATAGATATCTTTCTCTATGTTGCCGGTAAAATTGCCGGCCCGTATAAAATTCTTTACTAATCTGTCTTCAAGAGAATGATATGTAATAACAACCAGGCGCGCACCAGCATCCATAATATCCATAGTTTGTGTCAGCATCTGTTTAAGATTCTCTATTTCACCGTTCACCTCTATCCTCAATGCCTGGAAAACTTTTGCCATAAATTTATTCTCCCCTCCACGACCGGTTAACGGTTTTACTAAATTCACCAGATCAAAAACTCGTTCTATCTTTTTTGTTTTCCTGAATTCGTCAATCCTTCCGGCCAACCGACCTGCATTTCTGATTTCTCCATAGGTTCTGAATATCTCTGATAATTTTTCAACACTATATTCAGAGAGTATATCTATCGCGGATTTTTTTGCTGCGGAATTCATTCTCATATCCAACACTGCATCATGACGAAAAGAAAAGCCTCTTTCGGGAATATCTATCTGATGCGACGAGATACCCAGGTCGGCTATCAATCCATCAATCCCGGAAATTCCATGAAATCGCAAATTGTTACTTAAGAATTTAAAATTCTGCGTCAGTAACATAAATCTTTCATCCTTCAATGAATTAGCCATGGCATCAATATCAGCATCGAAAGCAACCAGACGACCATTCTTAAGAAAATTTAGAATTTCTTTTGAATGTCCTCCTCCCCCAAAAGTTACATCAACATAAATCCCGTCAGATTTTATTTTCAATCCTTCAATGCTCTTATGTAAAAGAACCGGTATATGGTATATCATTCTTCTTCAGGATCAATAAGTGAACCACCCATAAGCTTCTCTGCCAAAGCCGGAAAATCTTTTATCTCGTCACCGGATATTTCATAGTCTTCTCCGGACCAGATCTCTATTTTCCCATATTGCCCCGCTAGTATTACAACCTTTTTTATATCCGCGAATTCCAGTAATCTTTTAGGGATTAACATACGGTTATTACTATCCAGAACAATTTCAGCCGTACCCCTGTAGAAATCTCTCAGAAACTTACTTTGTTCCTTATTGTAGGGATTAATACGACTGCGAATTAATTTATTCTGCCGTTCCCACTCGTCCATCGGATAGAGTACAAGACATTTCTCAAAAATATCTTTCTTTATCACAAACCTGTCCTGCAATATCTTAGGCATATGTTTTTTAAAGGCAGCTGGAAGTAAAATCCTACCTTTGGAATCAACTTTGCATGTATGGTCACCAATGAATGTCGACATTTTATAGCATTAAAATGTAAAAATATACAATAATTTACCACAAAATACCACTTTTTCCCATTTTTCCCCACTTTGTTGATAACTTTTATCAAAATTTTTCCATTTTCCCTCTTTTCTTCATCTCCTAATCGCAACACAATTCCTCAACATCTTAACAATGTGAAAGTTTATTTGTTGATTTGCTTATGAGTGTATTTGTGAGATTTAATAATGATAAACATCTTAACTTCTCAACTCCTAAACTTATACACTTATAAACTTTTCATTCACTCATTCGCTCATTCACTCATTCACTCATTTATTATTTTGCCGGATTTTTATATACTTTTACACTCTTTAACCCTATACTCAAATAGTATAACCAGTAGAAATGAAAAGTGAAGAAAAACAAACCGAAACATTTCTTATTGATATTGAAAAGGTAATTGCAGATAAAAATCCACGGTTACTTAAATTGTTACCTGCATTTCTGATCCGGTATCTGAAAAAGATCATTCATCAGGATGAGTTTAACGAATTCCTTAAATTACATGGAGATTTAGAGGGTCTTGATTTTATCCGGGAGGGTCTAAAATTCATGGAAACAAATTATGAAGTGAAAGGATTGGAAAATTTACCTGGCGAAGGACGGTTTTTATTTGTTTCAAATCATCCATTGGGGGGACTTGACGGGTTGGTTTTCATCCACGAGGTAGGCAAAATATGGCCCCGTCTAAAATTTCCAGTCAATGATCTTCTAATGAATATAAAGAATCTTGATCCCATTTTCCTTCCTATAAACAAACATGGAAAACAGGATAAACAAGCTGTTATCCAAATTGAGAGGTCATATGCTTCAGATGATCAAATCCTATATTTTCCTGCAGGTTTGTGTTCCAGAAAAAAGAAAGGGAAGATTGAAGACCTTGAATGGAAAAAGCATTTTATTACCAAAGCCGTAAAACATAAGAGGGATATTGTCCCAGTGCATTTCTCAGGTCGTAATTCCAATTTCTTTTATAATCTTGCTAACCTCAGGGTTTTGTTAGGAATAAAATCAAATATTGAAATGGTTTACCTTCCTAATGAAATGTTTAAACAAAAGGATAAAAAAATCACTGTCAGGTTTGGAAAACCAATATCATATAAAACGTTTGATAATACATTATCGCCCAAAGCATGGGCACTTAAAGTGAAAAAGATCGCATATTCCCTCTATTCCCTCTAATCCCTCTATTCCCTCTTTTTACGAATTATCCTGAAGATTTTTATTTATTATCTTTATCTTTACTTTCCAATAAAAAAAATTGATTAATTCTATGGAAGCTATATCTCGATCCGTATCACGAGAAAAACTGATAAAAGAACTTACGCCTGAACGGTTTATCCGTAAAACCAATTACGGCCACAATGAAGTTTATATTTTCACACACCATGATTCACCAATGCTTATGCAGGAGGTTGGCAGGTTAAGAGAAATGGCTTTCCGACTTGCGGGAGGTGGTACAGGGAAAAAGATTGATATTGATGAAATGGACACACGGGAAGATCCGTATGAGCAATTAATTGTTTGGAATCCGGAAGATCAGGAGATTTTAGGAGGTTATCGTTTTTACAAATGTATGAATGCGGAAAAAGCTGATTTTGACATTAATAAATTATCAACATCTCATTATTTCAATTTCTCTGAGAAATTCATTAAAGAATATCTTCCTCACATGGTTGAATTGGGACGTTCCTTTGTACAACCTTTTTCTACTGCCGGTAAAAGAAGGAAAAGTTTATTTGCTCTTGACAACCTCTGGGATGGTTTAGGAACCATTGTAATTGACAATCCCGGAATGCGATATTTCTTCGGGAAAGTAACAATGTATCCACATTTCGACAGGTTTGCAAGAGATATAATCTTACATTTCCTCTACAAGCATTTTGGTGATCCTGATAAACTTGTAACACCCATTGATCCTATGCCTCTTGACCTGAACAGGAAGGAGATCACTTCTTTATTAACAGGGAAAGATTACATTGAGAATTATAAGTTACTTTCCCAAGAGGTACGAAAATTGGATGAAAATGTCCCGCCTCTGATTAATTCATATATGAATCTGTCCCCAACAATGAAAACCTTTGGCACTATTATCAATAATGATTTTGGCACCGTAGAAGAAACAGGGATAATGATAACACTAAAAGATCTGTATATCTCGAAAGTGAATAGGCATCTGGCTTCTTACCGGGAAGATTACAAGTTACCTTCGCATGAATAAAAAAGGAACTAATCATCATCATCTTTTCTCCCGTCACCTGCAAAAACTTTCGGATATTTTTTTCCCCCTCTTAAGGCAAACCAGATAATCCGGTTCAGCAATTGATCATCTCCTCCATCAACATGATTAAACTGTGGCTCCATACTCCTTTTTGCATAATACAATGCTTTCCCCTGCAAAGCATTTAAGCCCGGATTCATTTCGTCCAAAGGAATGATGTTCGGAGTAGCTTGATAAACCGATGTATCAAGTTTTGTAGTAAAACAATCAAACATAGGCATGGCTGTTGCGTCCATGATATTCATCGGTGGTAACTCTAAAATTTGTTCAATAGTGCGTACCATTGAAGGTTGGTTATATTGTGTGCTTACAATTGTTTGCGTTTGCGAATATGGACTAATCACCTGGCATAAAGTACGATAGGCAGATACATGATCCCAGCCACTTTGCGAATCATCTTCAGTTACAAAAATTACGGTATTCTTCCAGAATTTACTCTTCGAGATAGCTTCAACAATCTGACCCAGAGCCAGGTCATTATCGGCAACCATAGCACGTGGTGTTGGAAATCCGGGACGGGTACCTGCTGTATGATCATTAGGCAGAGCAATAATGCTTAATTCCGGCCACCGGTCCCCCTCCATCTTCTCATAAATATGTAATTCATCAATAAACGATTTTGCCCGCAAAACATCAGGGACAGAATGATGGTCATACCCCGGATACGTTAGTGAAAGTATTTTTTTAACAGGTTCGATGGTAGTCTTATTAGTAAACACAAAAGGTTTATTATTCAGAAAATCTGAGTAAATATTAGTCCAGTTCAAGCTATCGTTGAATACAGGAATAGCGGCTTCACCATAAATACGCACGCGTTTCCCATTCCGAAGGGCATTATCCCAGATAAAACCTGTCGGACTATAAACCAGGGCATCGGTTTGTACATGCGGATAACTCCGGAACCATGCCCTAACATTTTTTTCAATATAATCGGTTACAATTGATGCATCAGTCCACTGATGCCCCTCAGCTGAAGATTTTCCGGATACATAATAGTTATCGAGTAGTACAAATTGCTTCGCCAGTTTGTGGGTATTTGGAGTTATCTTTTCTCCAAAAATACAAAGTTCGGGTTCTCCGTTCCCTTTCGGCAGGTCGCCAAGAACCTGATCATACGTCCTGTTTTCTTTAATTATATACACCACATGTTTAAAAACCGAAGGTTCACCGATACGTGCCGGGACAGGTACCGGGGCGACATTTTTTCGCGGTGCTTCAAGGGTAAGGCTTATCCGGAACAGTTGATTAGTAATTACAACCCGTTTTGAGAAAGCTGTTAGTTTCTTTTTACCGGGAACCGGTATCCTGGAAACAGAAGCCATCATCCGGTGAGAATTAAAAGCCGGCTCTCCGGAAGAAAGCATTGAAAAATTTGCTATTCTTGCTCCTTCCGCTTCAATATTTGCCACAAAAAGATCCCTGTTTTTTAACAAACAAACGGCACCGGGGTATGCTCCTGTTGGGATAAATCCGGTAACATTACTTTCTTTTTCCTTTCCTTTTGCAGAAGAATTTTTTCCCAGTTTAACAACCGCTACAGCATTATCCATACCATTGGCTACAAAAAGGGTTTTCCCATTACGCGAAATTTCAAGACCATTAGGTGAGGAACCCCAGAAAGGATTCTTTTCTGCTAACAACCTCACGGAAATAGTTTCCATTACCATCAATTGTTTGGTATCGATAACTGAAATATTATCGCTGTTTGCATTGGCAACATAAACATATCTCTCATCCGGACTTTTAATAATATCATTGGGATGGAGCCCTACCAGGATTTCCCGGAGAACATTTCCGGTAGCCGGATCGAGAACACTTACCGAACCCTCACGAGTAGACCCGCTTTCCGGGTTTATTTTAACTTTGCCCCATGGAACACCCGCTACATCAGTATCAGATTCATCGGGAATCTGACCACCCCAATTAGTTACAAATAATTTTCCGTTAGCTGCAACCAATCCGTAAGGAGCAACTCCAACATTGGTTTCCCAAATTATTTTATCTGTCTCTAAATTTATTTTTACAACCTGGTTATTCCCATTTAAAACAACAATTAAATAATCTCCTGACTCTTCGCTTAGTATCTCAATTTCATTAGGCAGTGCCACAGAAGAGGGAGCTGCCGGTTCAAACGAATAACGGTTGTTAACAGTTGCTTTTTGCCCATTCCATTTCGCCTTAACCACATAGGAACGGTTATTGGAACAAACCAGACTCCACAAGACATACTGCCGGTCTTCTTTTTGAAACCATTTTATCCCCGAAAAAGTATTTTTGGCACCAGTCAGTATTGGGTCGTTTCCGGGTTTAAGTTCAGAAATAATTTTACCGGATTTAATATCGTAAAAAACAATACGATACCGCCCTTCAATAGCAAGAATTTTATTGTCAGGCGATAAAGCACAATCAAGTGCATGATTCTCCAGAAAACTGTCGCCAAAATATATCTGATCTCCTGCCGGATTAATAATACGATTATAAGGCATTATTACCGGAAGCGAATCTCCCGATAAATTGTATTTATCCCATTTTGAAAGATAAGGGTTTGCTTCTTGTCCCCGGGTTGATAAAGAAATTGTTAAAACTACAAGGATAAAAATGCAATGAGAGACGATCTTTTTAATATTCATAGTTCGTTTAGTTTTTTTTTCGAACAAAAATAACTTTCATTTCTGAAACTAAAAAACAAATTTATTAACTTTGAAATATGAACAGAACCACTTTATATATAAAAAACATGGTTTGCAACCGATGCATCAAAGTTGTGAGGGAGGAACTTACCGGTTTGGGCTATCCTGTTGAAAGTATTGAACTGGGAGAAGTTGTATTAAATAAAGAAGTTAATGATATAGATATTGAACAAATAAGGCAGGTTTTAACTGATAATGGCTTTGAACTTATTGATGATAAGAAAAGTTGGATAATAAACAAAATCAAAACCCTGATAATAGAGTACATACATTATGATAAAGAAAAACTGGAATATATAAATTTTTCCGATTTTCTATCAAGGGAATTGGGTTACGATTATTCTTACCTGAGCAGCCTTTTTTCTTCAGTAGAAGGGCTAACCATTGAGAAAAATATCATTTTGCACCGTGTTGAAAAAGTAAAGGAATTATTGGTTTATGACGAACTGACCTTAAGTGAAATTGCTTACCGTACGGGTTACAGTAGCGTACAACATCTTTCCCAACAGTTTAAAAAGATAACAGGACTTACCCCTTCTCACTTCAAACGGATCAAAGAAAAAAAACGAAATTCATTAGATAAAGTCTAAATCAAAAAAAGATATAAGTCTTTCCCATAATTATATAAAACGATTATAAAATATGCCATTATCTTTGTGGCATGTTTAGAAAAACAGCAAATATTTTATTAGTCATGTTATTGTTAACTACAACGATTGGCTTTTCTGTGTCTAAACATTACTGTGGTTCACATTTAGTTGAAGTATCAATAAATTCGGAAGCAGAGCCTTGTTGTAACGATATGGAAAATCCCAATTGTTGTCACAATGAAACGGAATATTTTCAGCTTAAAGAAGATTTAGTTACACCTGTTTCTTATGAAAATACCTGGATTGCAGGCTTTGATATTCTTTTCCCGTTGGTGTTTGTTTATTTTTTTAATGCTTCTGGCAACATTGAAACAGAAGTTTCAAATTTCGCTGAATCTCCACCTTCGCCTACTATACAAACCAAATTATCTTTTATTCAGGCATACCTCTGTTAGTTTTTTTGTGTAAGTAATATTTTCATTTCCGTCTGTATTCCGCAACGGCTGAATTGATACAGGTAATTCTTGTATCAATACTTAAACAAAATCAAAACAATCAGAAACTTTCAGATATATGTTAAATAAAATCATCAGATTCTTTTTAGAGAATAAATTGGCAACCTTCCTGTTGCTTATACTATTTGTAGTATGGGGTATAATATCGTCACCATTTAGCTGGGAAACAGGTATTTTACCAAACGATCCTGTTCCTGTAGATGCCATTCCTGATATTGGCGAGAACCAGCAAATTGTTTATACTGAATGGCCGGGGCGTTCGCCACAGGATATTGAAGACCAGGTTACCTATCCTTTAACAACAGCCCTACTCGGTATTCCCGGGGTAAAAACTATTCGAAGCAACTCAATATTCGGTTTATCCAGTATTTATATCATTTTTGAGGAAGATATAGAGTTTTACTGGAGCAGAACCCGAATACTTGAAAAGCTCAACTCTCTTTCTAAAGGTACTTTACCCGAAAATATTACACCATCACTTGGACCCGACGCCACAGCATTAGGACAGGTGTATTGGTACACTCTCGAAGGAAGAGATAAACAAGGAAACCCAAACGGAGGCTGGGATCCGCAGGAATTACGCTCAATTCAGGATTTCTATGTTAAATATTCTTTAACATCTGCTAAAGGTGTTGCAGAAGTAGCATCCATTGGTGGATATGTGAAGGAATACCAGATAGATATAAATCCCAATGCAATGAAAGCTCACGGGGTTTCCATTGCTCAGATAATGCAAGCGGTTAGAAAAAGTAATCTTGACATTGGAGCAAGAGCCATAGAGTTCAACCGTGTCGAATACCTGATACGGGCATTGGGTTATATTAAAAGCCTTGAAGATCTTGAAAAATCGGTTGTTGCAGTCACAAACAATGTACCAATCCGGTTAAAAGACGTGTCAAACATTCATTTTGGACCGGCTACGCGAAGGGGCGGTTTGGACAAGGGCGGCACTGATGCCGTTGGTGGTGTTGTGGTTGCACGATATGGGGCAAACCCTTTGGAAGTAATAAATAATATAAAAGATAAAATTGCTGAATTAGCACCTGGATTGCCTTCCAAAATACTGGACGATGGAACTGTTTCAAAAGTTACCATTGTTCCGTTTTACGACCGTTCAGGATTGATTCAGGAAACACTTGGAACATTAGAAGAAGCGCTTACTTTAGAGGTGCTTATAAGTATAATTGTTGTATTGATCCTGATATTCAACCTTCGTGCATCTCTCCTTATTTCAAGCCTGTTGCCCATAGGAGTATTAATGACTTTTATTGTTATGCGACGATTTGGAGTAGACGCTAATATTGTAGCCCTTTCGGGCATTGCCATCGCTATTGGTGTAATGGTTGATGTTGGTGTCGTATTCACCGAAAATATTCTGCGACACACAAGCTTACCCGAAAATACGGGGGTGAAAGGGAAACATCTTCTAAAAGTGGTGTATGAATCAACAGTCGAAGTTGCACCTGCAGTTATCACAGGAATAACAACGACAATTATTAGTTTCCTTCCTGTATTTGCAATGGAAGCTGCAGAAGGGAAATTGTTCCAACCATTGGCTTTCACAAAGACTTTTGCCATGCTTTCGGCTTTAGTAATTGGTTTGGCCATTATTCCTACAATGGCGCACATTCTATTTTCAATAAATTTTAACAGCAAAAAGATCCGCCATTACCTGAATATTGTACTTTTTATAGCAGGTATAGCATTTATTTTCCTTGGCAACTATTTCATTGCTTTTGCCTTGATTGCCTATGGTGTAAATTCATTCTTTGTTCTTCAATGGAAGGGCAATCAAAGAAAATATGTGAATTACATAAACATTGCCATAACGCTATTGGTGGTTGTGAAATTTCTCTCTGCCAAATGGATTCCACTTGGAGCACAGAACAGTACATTCAGTAATTTTCTATTTGTAACATTTATTATTGCCATCATATTAGGGACTTTAATGACAATTTTACATTTCTACCCAAAAATTCTTTCATGGATATTGGCAAACAAATGGAAATTCCTCAGCCTTCCGGTTTTTGTCATTCTTTTTGGAATTTTGACGTGGCAGGGATTTGACAAGCTATTCAGCTTTATGCCAAATGCCATTAGGGATACAAAGACGTGGCAATCTGTTAATCAAACATTTCCAGGTATTGGAAAAGAATTTATGCCTTCCCTCGATGAGGGTTCGTTTTTACTGATGCCAACCACAATGCCACATTCAGGTATTGAGGAAAATCTTGAAGTCATCCGGTTACTTGATAAAAAAGTAAATGCAATTCCCGAAGTTAAAAATGTAGTTGGTAAATGGGGGCGTGTCAGTTCCGCATTAGACCCGGCACCTGTGTCAATGTACGAGAATGTTATCAATTATAAATCTGAATATATTCTTGATGAAAAGGGACATCGCATCAGATTTAAGGTTGAAAAAGACGGAGCATTCATTTTAAAAGATGGTTCAACTTATAACCCTGAAACAGAAAAGTTTAAATCAATAAGCAAGGACCAACTAATTAAGGGATCTAATGGCAGGTATTTCCGCCAATGGCGTGATCAGATTTCTTCACCCGATGATATCTGGGATGAAATTGTAAGAAATTCAAATATTCCCGGACTTACATCTGCTCCAAAGCTTCAACCAATTCAAACACGATTGATAATGTTGCAGACAGGTATGCGTGCTCCAATGGGAATTAAAGTTTTTGGTCCCGATTTGGAAACAATTGAAAAAGCTGGGTATCAATTAGAAAATCACCTGAAACATGTTGAAGGTGTTGAGCCCATGTCTGTGTTTGCCGACAGGGTTGTTGGGAAACCATATCTTGAAATAAGAATAAACAGAGATGCTATTGCCCGGTACGGATTGACTATCCGGGATTTTCAAAATGTTATTAGTTCTGCTATCGGAGGAATGCCATTGACATCAACTGTTGAAGGCAGGGAACGTTATCAGGTTCGGGTTCGGTATCCACGTGAATACAGGGATAACCCCGAAGATCTGAAAAAAATACTTATTCCAACACCATCGGGTTCGCAAATACCATTAAGCGAATTAGCAGCTATTGATTACACCCGGGGTCCACAATTAATAAAAAGCGAAAATACTTTTCTTGTAGGTTATGTAATTTTCGATAAAAAAGAGGGATATGCAGAGGTTGATGTGGTTAAAAATGCGCAGGAATATTTGAAAGAAAAGGCAGATCAGGGAATGTTGGAAATACCATCGGGAGTGAATTATAAATTTACGGGTAATTGGGAAAACCAGATTCGTGCAACCAAACGCCTGCTTATTGTTATTCCGATTTCACTACTTATAATATTCCTGGTACTCTATTTTCAATTCAGGTCGGCTACCAGCGCCGGATTAATATTTACAGGGATATTTGTTGCATTCTCAGGAGGCTTTATCATGCTTTGGCTCTACAGTCAGGACTGGTTTATGAATTTTTCGATTGCCGGAGTAAACATGCAGAATATTTTTCAAATTGACACCATAAATCTGAGTGTTGCCGTCTGGGTTGGTTTTATTGCACTCTTTGGCATTGCCACAGATGATGGTGTGTTAATAAGCACCTACCTAAAACAGATATTCGACAAAAATAAACCGGGTACCATAAAAGAAGTACGGGCCAATGTAATTGAAGCAGGTTTAAGACGTGTCCGTCCTGCAATGATGACAACAGCTACTACAATTATAGCATTATTGCCGGTACTTACATCAACAGGGAAAGGTTCTGATATTATGATACCAATGGCAATTCCTGCCATCGGAGGAATGTTGATTGCTATACTTACCATTTTTGTTGTACCTGTGCTATATAGTATGTGGCAGGAAGGCATAGTAAAAAGAGGATTAAAGAACCTAAAAGCATAGAACAATGAAGAAATATAAAACTATTATCGGAATACTCTTATTGCTGATTTCTTCAGTGGTTTCAGCTCAGGAAGAGTTAAACAGATATTTGCAAACCGCGGCTGAAAATAATCCCGGGTTAAAAGCAAAATTCAATGAATATATGGCTGCTTTGGAAGTAGCACCCCAGGTGAAAGCATTGCCTGATCCGCAAATCGCATTTGGCTATTTCATTCAACCTGTAGAAACACGGGTAGGACCTCAGAATTTTAAGTTTTCTGCCACACAAATGTTTCCATGGTTTGGAACTCTTAAAGCCAAAGAAAACGCTGTCATTCAATTGGCAAAAGCAAAATATGAGACTTTTGAAGAAGCAAAGTCTAAATTGTTTAATGAAGTGAGATCTACCTATTTCAACATCTACTTTAATAATAAAGCCGTTGGCATAACCACCGAAAACATTGGCATATTAAATACTTTTCGTCAATTGGCTTACATAAAGGTGGAAGCAGGATCGGTGTCGGCGGTTGATGAATACCGAATAGAAATGGAGACAGGTGATTTAGAAAACCAGTTAGCCCTTTTAATGGATGAACAATATGTATTAGAAGTGATGTTCAATAACTTGCTAAATGTAAAAAACAATAACTCTGTATTAGTTCCGGAATTATTGTGGACCAGTGATTTTAACTATTCAAAACAAGCTGCTTTAGACTCCATACGTATAAATAATCATCAATTACTAAGTATTGACTTTCAGGCAGAAGCCTTAAGTTATAAACGGGAGGTAGCTAGCAGGAAGGGTAAACCGGACTTTAACTTAGGTATGGATTATACTATTGTAGGCAAAGACGAAAATAATCTGACAGGTACCGATGCTTTTATGTTTCCGAAAGTGGGCTTCACTATTCCGCTCTATCGTAAAAAATACAAAGCAATGGTTCAGGAAGTTATTTACCTGGAAGCCGCTAAAGAAAGCGAGAAAGTAGACAAAACAAATGTTCTGGAAACCCTTTTTGAGAATGGGTGGAAAGAATATCAGGATGCTGACAGAAGAATCCATCTTTATATTTCCCAGTTGGATTTAGCTAAAAAATCTTTGAGGTTGCTTGAAACCGAGTATGCAACAGGCCATAGTAACTTCGAAGAAATTTTACGCATGGAACGCAAAGTGCTTAAATACAATCTGGAACTTGAAAAAGCCCGAGCTGATAAACCGGCAGCTATTTCATTCATCACTTATTTAATGGGAAATTAAAAAACAGAAATCATGAAAAAAATAATTTTAAAAATAAAACAAAATTACAACCTGTTTACCGGTACATTAATCACAGGTATCTTTTTAGGCTGGCTTTTCTTTCACTCTTCGGACAAAGTTTCCCTGGTTAATCAGGAAACAGAAAGCCATGAGGGCCATAGCTATGAATCGGAATTCCCAACAATCTGGACATGTTCCATGCACCCGCAAATAAAACAGAACAAACCGGGGAAATGCCCGATTTGCGCTATGGATCTGGTTCCATTAACATTAATAAGTACCGGAGGTAATGATGTGGACCCCAATGAAATCGTCATGACCGAATCGGCAATAAAACTAGCTGATATTCAAACTGCAATTGTAAAACGTGGTGTTCCTGAAAAATCGGTTCACCTGCTTGGTAAAGTAAAAGCCGACGAACGCAATATTGCCGAACTAACAGCTCGTTTTGGAGGAAGAATTGAAAAATTGTTTGTGAATTTTACAGGCCAGAATGTGAAGAAAGGTCAGAAATTAGGCACTATATATTCACCTGACTTAATTACAGCACAAAAGGAATTGCTTGAAGCAATCAAATACAAAGAAAGCAATCCTTCATTTTACAAAGCATCTCGTAGTAAGCTAAAACTTTGGGATTTGACCGGTGCCCAAATTGATGCCATTGAAAATAATAGTGAACCAATACTCTATTTTAACATTCTTTCCCCAATGTCGGGTACAGTAACAAAACGCCATGTAGCAACTGGCAACTATGTGAAAGAAGGTTCAGCATTATTCGAGGTAATTGATTTAAGCCGCGTTTGGGTAATGTTCGATGCTTACGAAAGCGATTTGCCCTGGATAAAACCCGGCGATAAAATAGACTTTACCTTATTGTCATTACCCGGCAAAAACTATTCGGGCAAAGTTAGCTACATCGACCCGTTTATTAATGCTATCACGAGAATTGCACAGGTTCGGGTAGAAATTGCAAATAAGGATAAAGATTTCAAATTAGAGATGTTTGCTAATGGTATTTTAGAGTCGAAAATCACTAAAAACCCGAACGAACTATTAATACCAAAATCCTCCATCCTATGGACAGGTAAACATGCTGTAGTTTATGTGAAAGTACCGGACAGGGAAATACCAGCATTCCTGTACCGTGAAATTGCACTTGGCCCCGAAGCAGGAAATTTCTATGTGGTTACCGATGGTTTATCAGAAGGTGAGATAATTGCAACCAATGGAGTATTTAAGATTGATGCCTCAGCACAGTTGGCAGGCAAACCAAGTATGATGAACCCCGAAGGCGGAATAATCCTCACAGGGCACAATCATGGAGGTACTCAAATGAGTGATGAAAAAATGAAAGCAATGGATCACTCTGATAAACAGGATGAAACCATGAGTTTTACAAATATTCCTGAAACTTTTAAAATACAACTTGGTGAACTTGTAAGTAACTATTTAAAATTGAAAGATGCCTTTGTAGCTACAGATGAAACACAGATTAAAATTGAAGCTATGGCTGTTTTATCAGGCATAAATAAAATAGAGATGACAATATTAAAAGGTGATTTTCATATAGAATGGATGAACCTGTTAAAACCTATTGAAGATAATCTTAACGGAATTATTAATATGAAAGGCATTGATATGAAACGCCGTCATTTTAGTATTGTATCAAACAAACTTACAGAAGCTGTTGATAGATTTGGAATTGCAAATAATAAGCCTGTGTATTTAGAATATTGTCCAATGGCTTTCGATAATAAAGGAGCATTTTGGATAAGTGAAAATAAAGAAATACGAAATCCATATTTTGGTGATATAATGCTAAAATGCGGAGAAGTAAAACGTGAATTAAAATAATAAATATAATGAATGCTATAACAATAAAAGCAGCAAACTTAAAATGCCATGGTTGCGCTGCAACAATTAAAAATGGTCTTATGAAATTTCATGATGTAAAATCAGTAGAAATTAATATTAAAGACTCATCAATATCAATAAATTTTGATGGAGATGAAAGTAATATTGGAAAATATAAGGCAAAGCTCACAAAGATGGGTTATCCCGAACAAGTGAACAATAGTACAAGATCTATAGCAAAATCGTTTGTAAGTTGTGCAATAGGTCGTGTAATCATGTAAATAAATAAATTATTAATCTTAAATTTTAAAAAAATGAAAAAGAAAGTTTTAAGTTTAACAGGATTATTCCTAATTGGAGTAATGACAGTTTTTGCACAAAGCAAAACTGAAAAATTTAAAGTGTATGGCAATTGCGGAATGTGTGAAAACCGTATCGAAACTGCCGCAAAATCAGTTGATGGTGTAACGGCTGCCGACTGGAGTCAAGAAACCAAAATGCTTGAGTTAACTTATGATGAGTCAAAAACAAACATTCATAAGGCACATTTGGCTATTGCAAAGGTTGGGCATGATACTGATATACACAAAGCAAAAGATGAAGTATATAACAATCTTCCGGGATGCTGTAAATATGACCGCCCGAAAGCAAAACAAAAAAAATGATGCTTTGTATACAAATAATATGACTGTAAAACAAAAGCCCGGAACAATGTCCGGGCTTTTAATTTGATATAATAATTATCCTGTTATTATTCGGATGGCACTAAATCCTTTACATCTAATTTTGACGGAGTAAAAATACCTATCACGCCTTTAAGTCCAAGACTTATTACAATATTGTAAAAGAAAGCCAAAAATGCCAACAACAATAATCCGCCACATATTCCGGCAAGAATCATGTAAAGATTATATTCGCCATTCAGATAAATTGTCCTTCTCAGCATTCCACCTAAACCAGCCATGCCCATAAAAGCACCCATGCCGATACCACCAATTATGTGAGCCCAGAAGTGGAAGTTTGCCAGTTTCTGACTATATAATTTTGCACCGTTGGTTACAATTGGAAAAAGAATATAAACTGCAGAATAAAGGGTCATTGTTAAACTGACCAGGATAGCTACATGCACATGAGGACCAATAATCCATTGAGTATTGTGTAATATTCGGTTCAGTCCAATATCGGCCTGCATGATTCCAGCAGGAACAGCGAGCGCAAAACCCAATAGACCTCCAAGCAGGAACTTAAGTTCGTTGGACATTTTTAGCGGACAGGCACTCCAAAGAGTAGCAAGTACAATATAGAAGGCCAATCCCTGAGTAATTAACTCCTATATGAACCTGTCACCAACAATGAAGACCTTTGGTTCTATTATTAATCATGATTTTGGTACCGTAGAGGAAACAGGGATAATGATAACACTAAAAGATCTGTATATCTCGAAAGTGAACAGGCATCTGGCTTCTTACCGGGAAGATTACAAGTTACCTTCGCATGAATAACACCTGTTTTATTTTTAGACAGGGGTAAAAAGTTGAAGAGTTGTGTTGCAGTCAGGCAGTGTTGCAGTGAGGCAGTGTTGAAAACTGAACAGTTATGCAGCTAAGTAATTGTTATACAATTTTGTAGCCCTCTCTCTATTCCGGATTCTGTTACAGAAAATCTCTACAACATGACATAATTCATGTTTTATAACATGCTTAACATACGCAGCTTTTTAAAATAATTTTACATCTTTGTTATGACATTAATCATCTTTTATTAATAAAACAATAGTAAGGATCAATTGGTGTTACTAAAAAAATAAGCTATAGCTAAATTATTGCAGAATACATTCATTAAGTTTTTTTAAGCTTTTCCTTACCTTATCCAATCTGTTCTTTACTAAATTGTTTAAATTACATTTATAACTGTTTGTTATATTATGTTAATAAGTGAACAGATACTACCTTGTTTAGTATGCCTAAGGGAGAAGGCATATTATACAATTAACTTCCAATTTGGAAAATAATTATCCCTAAAATTTAACCGTTTTATTTACTTAACCTAAATTTTGAGCATATGAAAAGATTAACTATTCTCTTCACCCTGCTTGTGTTTGTTGGTTTACAACTGTTTTCACAAGGCGGGGTAATCACCGGTACAGTTACTAGCGCCGAGGAGGGCAATACCCTGCCAGGTGTTTCTGTAGTGGTAAGGGGAACCACCATCGGCACCATTACTGATGTGGATGGCAATTATTCACTTATCGTACCGGATGATGCAACCGTTCTGATGTTTACCTATGTTGGAATGAAAACGGTGGAAGAAACCATCGGAGGGCGCAGCGTGATTGATGCGATCCTCGAACAGGACGTATTTGGTCTGGATGAAGTGGTTATTACTGCCTATGGAACTTCGAAAAAAGGTGCTTTTACTGGTGCTGCTACACAAGTTAACAGCAGTAAGATTGAGCTTCGCCCCATAACCAATGTTTCTTCGGCAATTGAAGGAGCTGCCCCGGGAATTCAGGTTACTGGTACTAAAGGTCAGCCGGGATCAGATCAGTCTATTCGTGTCAGGGGTTTTGGCTCTTATAGTGCATCAAATTCTCCTCTATATGTTGTAGATGGTGTACCATATTCAGGTTCTATTAGTGCTATTAACCCGGTTGACATTGAAAGTGTAACCGTCTTAAAAGATGCATCTTCCACAGCGCTTTATGGAAACAAGGCTGCCAATGGTGTTATTTTAATCACAACCAAAAAAGGAAAACCCGGACAAGGTCAACTTTCTGTCAATGCATCTTTTGGAGTTATTAGTCGGGCCCAACCGGAATATGAGTTAATTGATGCCTTCGATTATTATCCAATCATGTGGGAAGCAATGAGAAACGCTGATGCGATACCTGGTGTTGATACCCCTGCTGATGTTACGACAGCGAGTCAGGATGCAACAGACAACATTTTCGATGAATTGGGATATAACCCATTTAATGTCGCTAACGATGCAATTGTTGGGACCGATGGTAAGATCAATTCAAGTGCCAGTTTATGGAACGATTATGCTAATGATCTGGATTGGCTGGATGCTGTTACCAGAACCGGTCAGCGCAAAAATTTTGATCTCAGTTATCAGGGTGGTACCGAAAATACCGATTATTATGTTTCTGTTGGATACCTTGAGGAGGAGGGATTTATCAAGGACTCAGATCTCACACGTATAACAGGACGTGCCAAAGTGAATTTTCAAGCCACAAACTGGTTAAAAACCGGCTTCAATGTCAATGCTGCAACCAGAGAATCAAATTTTTCCCAGGCCGGATCTGGCCAATCCTCGAATTTTGTAAATCCAATTCGTTTTACCCGGGGAATAGGATCTATCTATCCCATTCACCAAATTGACCCAGCAACCGGTCTGTATATATTAGATGATAACGGTAAAAAACAGTATGATATTTATGATCACCGTGCCGGTGGGGCAAGTTCAGGAAGACATGTCCCTGCTGAAATTGATTGGGATGAAGATAAAGATGAAACTAGCACAGTTGGAGCCAGAACTTATATGGAAGTTAGTTTCCTGAATGATTTTAAATTTACAACCAATGTGAGTTTCGACCAGCGTGTTTTATATTGGACTTTTTATAATAACCCACTTATTGGTGATGGCTCTCCGGGTGGCAGGGCGTATCGTTCGTTTACACGGGCAAATTCAACTAATTTTAACCAACTGCTTACCTATGTTAAAACATTTGGCATTCATAATTTTGATGTTATACTTGGCCATGAGTCGTACAGATATCAATACAATAGATTAAGAGGAGCAAGAACCCAACAAGTTGCAGATGATAATACTGAACTCATTAACTTTGTAACAATCACACGTTCAGACTCCTATCAGGATGTCTACACTACGGAAGGCTATTTTGGCCGTGCAAATTATGATTTCGATGGTAAATATTTCCTCTCTGCATCTTTCAGGGCAGATGGTTCATCTAAATTTCATCCGGATAATCGTTGGGGAAATTTCTGGTCTGTAGGTTTAGCCTGGAGATTGGACCAGGAACCATTCATTCAGAATATTAACTTTATAGATATGGCTAAATTCAGAGCCTCCTATGGTCAGGTTGGGAATGATGCAGGTATAGATAATTATGCTTATCAGGCACTCTATTCTTTGGGCTGGAATAATCAATCGGAAATGGGTATTACCCAAGATAAACTTGCTGCCGATGCCCTTGTTTGGGAATCAAATAACAGTGTTGATATAGCTCTTGAATTTGGTTTATTTAACAAATTATTCGGTACGATTGAATTTTATCGTAAAATTTCGGATAATTTACTTTTTGATGTTCCTTTACCTCTATCAAGTGGTTTGGATTCAAAAACCGAAAATGTCGGAACTTTGTTTAACCAGGGTATTGAAATTAGTTTATCCTTTGATGCTGTCAAAACACAAGATTTTACATGGAATATCCAGGCAAACCTCAGTACACTGAAAAATGAATTTACCGTTTTGCCTCAGGAAGAAATCATCGATGGTTCTAAAAAACTGATGGTTGGACGTTCTCTCTATGATTATTGGCAAAGAGAATGGTATGGTGTAGATCCTGATGATGGGGCTGCCCTTTATCGTGCTGATGATGTTACTGAAACTGTTAGAATCAAAGGTTCTGATACCTTAACCACAGATAGAAATAATGCCAGGTATAAGTATGCCGGAAGTGCTATACCAGATGTTTTTGGCTCGTTTTCGAATACTTTTAGTTATAAAGGATTTGAACTAAACGTAATGTTTACATATCAGGTTGGCGGATTAGTAATGGATTATAATTACCAATCTTGTATGAGTTCAGGAACCTATGGTGGAGGCATTAGTGTAGATATTCTTGACCGGTGGCAACAACCGGGCGATATAACAGATGTTCCCAGGATGGATGCTTCACAGACAAGCAATTTTAATCTTACATCCACCCGTTGGTTAACGGATGCCTCATACCTGAATTTAAGGCATGCTACTCTTTCATACAATCTGCCTGCAGTTATTAATAACAAATTAGGCACTTCCAGATCAAGAGTATACATAAGTGGAGAAAATCTCTTTTTGATGAATGCAAGAAAAGGGATGAATGTGCAGCAGAATTTTAGTGGCACAACCTCAAATGTTTTTACGCCTTCCAGGGTTATGACCTTAGGCTTAATTGTTAATTTTTAATATATATAAACATGAGAAAGATAATATATAGTTTTGTTTTTATTTTTGCTGCGGGTATTATTTTTTCCGCTTGCGAAAAGGAATTTTTAGATAACTATCCAACAGACAATGTTTCGTCTTTTGGAGTAACATCTTCTACGGGTACTGCTTTGGCAGCGTTAAATGGGATTCATCGGACATTTTATGAACGGCGTTATGGAAGCCAGGGACGAGTTGGTATTGGCTCCTGGTATTATCATATTGCCGAAAAGGCTGATGATATGGTATTTAATTATGCTACCTGGACTACTTATGTGCGCTGGCTTAATAGAGATGCAACCAATTCTTACAATAAGTCTGACTGGTTAAGGTTTTATGACTGGATTGCCAATGCGAATGTCCTGATTAATGGAGTTGGTGAAGAAACATCAGGCAGCCAGGATGAAAAAGATATAATCGTTGGACAGGCATTGCTCTACAGAGCGTTTTGTCATTTTAACCTGGTGCAGATGTGGGCTATACGTTATAACCCAGCCGGCGGGAATTCGCAACCTGGAGTACCCATAATGACTGAGACTACAACTGAGGGGCAGGCACGTGCTACGGTTGAGGAGGTTTATGCACATATCAATCAGGATATCGATGCTGCCATACTTCTTCTGGATGGGCAACCACGCACTAACAAATCACATCTCAATGTAGATATTGCAAGAGGTTTAAAAGCAAGAGTTGCGCTTACGATGGGTAATTATCCAACTGCAGCCTCTTTTGCTGTACTGGCCAGAACAACAGATTACGCCCCAATGGATTCAGCAACCTATTTTTATGGCTTCAGGATTAGTTCTCAAAGCAATGATGAATTTATGTGGGCCAGCCATCTTACTGAAGATCAAACGGATAAATGGGGAAATTATGGAGCTTACGTTTCAAGAAACTTTAGCTCATCTTCCATTAGAAAAAATCCAAGATCAATCAGTTCAATCTTATACAATACTATTTCTCCAACGGATGTTCGCAAATTATTATGGGATCCGACAGGGGATCATCTTAACCTTCCTCCCGGAGTTACCATAGTAGGAAGCGCTAGAAGATACCCCTACACGAATCAAAAGTTTATAGCCGTAAGTTCGGGAGATAGTCGTGTAGATGTACCTCATATGCGTATTTCCGAAATGTATCTTATTGAAGCGGAAGCGGAAGCTCGTCAGGGACATGATGCAGCAGCAGCAGCAGCCCTTTATACTATGGCTGTTGCCCGTGATTCTTACTATACGCTATCAACGAATACCGGACAAGCCCTGATTGATGAGATTATGATACAGCGCCGTACTGAGCTCTGGGGCGAGGGTTTTCGCTGGTTTGACCTGAAACGCTTAAATCTGCCACTCGATAGAAATGGTGCAAACCATAAAGGATCCGTTATTAATGATCTTTTTGATGTTCCGGCGGGTGACAACATGTGGGTATCCTTAATACCTCAGGCTGAAATGGATGCCAATGAAAATATGGTACAGAATCCATTATAATGAATTGTGCATTATATTTCTAATTAACTTTAGATCAAGGGCTGCCATTTGGCGGCCCTTTTTTTTAAATAATCTTCATATCGCTGACGATTTCAAGGTTCCTGTTTTTTTTAATTCTTCCAGGGTAGTAGAAATCAGCACATTATTTAGTCAAACCTTAAAAACAAGTTACAATGTTGATAACTAGTTCATAACATCTTTCAATGCGTTTCTGAATTTGCAAGCAAATACGTATCTTAGTGAAAAAGCTTGCAGATATGGTTAGAAAACAGG